>Ga0123354_10018770_pt1 | contig 10856 bp, 9 predicted proteins | sample TergutLab28metaG_2_FD_97872 | JGI IMG/M metagenome (GOLD analysis project Ga0123354, IMG submission 97872) | Labiotermes labralis P4 segment gut microbial communities from Petit-Saut dam, French Guiana - Lab288 P4 | ecosystem: Host-associated > Arthropoda: Insects > Digestive system > Gut ... | reverse complement strand
ATATTGCCTTGCTGAATGGTTCTGTTCTGTTCCACCTGCACCATATGGCCATAACACAGCTGCAGTTTGCCCACTGTTATCTTCTTGTCTCACTACAGTAGCCACATATACAGGGGGTTTATGTCTCAGGACTGTCTTCACCACAATATCTGTGTTCCATGCCCAGTACAGCGGAATTTATTGTGTCCAATATATGTTGAAATAAGTTGTAATGACATCTCATTTAATTTTAAGTATGTAATGATTGTTATATACAGAACAACTCCCACATCAGTGTGTAGAATGAAACTCACTTAAGATGTTCATGGTTAAGCAGTTTTCTCACCAAACGTGTCAGCATGAAAAAGCATCAGAATTCCACCAAATATTGCTGGAATGCTGGATTTATGGGATTAGAATGTTACCAGTTACAGTGTGAAATGTGATGTGTGTTAGTCTAATTTGTTTATGTACTGAAGGCATTAGGATTGTGTACTGTATTGGTATTAATTTGTGTTTATGATTTTAAAACAGAATATTGATAACATCAAAGTAGAAACAGATGTGAGTGTTCATAATGAAGATGATGTCATTGGCATGGAAACTGATGCAGTTTGTGTACCACAAGAGGGTGAACCTGAGGTGAGCCACTTTTTGAGATGATTTTTGTAGTGGTGGTTATTGATGTGTATATTGTTGTGTGTGGTTTTGCACATGTGGAACTGCTGAGATGGGTCAATTTACAGAACTATCTAGCTTTGCATCTTTTATAACATTAAGAGTTGACGCAGTGTATTAGTATCTTCGTATTTATAGGCATATACATTCGAAATCTGAGAGCACGTTCAAACAATGAAACTAAACTGTTAAACATGAACGTTACTTTCAAATGAGTTGAGAGGATAATTATTGTAGTTGTCACTCACAACCGAAGCAGAGAATAATGGCAGTCCTGCTGACATGTTTTTGCAGTTGTAGTGCAGATTTTGTCTGATATTCTTTTTAAAAATCTGTCAGATATTAACCAATAATGCTGGAGGTCTTGATACCCACTGTCAGTTAATTGCAATACTTTCCAGCATTTTGTATTGGTTCTAGTATCAACGGACAATGCAGTACGGGTGGAGAGTCCATACAGTTTGCTGTGCACATTTCAAATGAATATTGTTGTATACTGATGTTGTGTAGTTAGGTGCTGTCTTGTGACTGTATAGCTGCAGTTGAATGTTGCATCACTTTGTGTGGGATTTATGGTGAACTAACAGGCACTGAAACATAATGTTTTCAACAGCTCTCATTAGATCTGTCTGTCCATGAATCCAACATTTTTCTTTGCTCACATATCACTGCACCCTCTGTTCTGTAGCAGGACTGAACAGGCAGCACGTTATCACTTCCCCAACATTTAAGTTTTGGGCTTCATTTGCTGATGATATTTGGTTTTTCATACAGGAATCTTTTTTTTTTTATTATGTTTAGTGATACTGATCCTGAAGATACTCATGAGCATTTCAATGAACTCACTTTCCTGTATAGTCATGATTAAGCTCCATTACACACTGACATGCTATTTAATTCTTTCCAGTACTGAGAAAGATGCTGCTAAGTATAAACTCTGTTTGTGTGATGTAATGTGTGTAACACGTGTCGGTTTGTGCAGATAGTTACCTAAACCTAACACCTGTGTAAATTGAGTCTGGCTTTGTAATTTATGTATATAACACAGTAGAGTTTTTCCTGAACTTACACAACCCCACCACATCAGCTTATGATATTTTGCTTTGTAATGTGTGTATATAACTTAAAATTATGCCTGGAAGCTTACACATCCTGAACACATCTGCAGAAAGTACCTGACTTTGTAATGTATGTATATAAAACAATTACACTTTTCTCTGGAAGCATATACAGCACCAACACATCTACAAATATAATCATGATTAACCTCCACAGTGTGGAATATTAATTTCAGTGGCAGCTCTGTCAGTATAGTGATAGTCTTGAGGCTGGATCGCATGTAGTTTGTTTCTTAACGGAAGTAAGAGACATGCTTTCTATCCAGAACATCAGACCAACCCTGCGGCCCATTTGGCCTCCTGTTCAGTGGATGCTGTGGATCCTTTCCCAGTGTTCAAGCAGCTGATGCATGAGGCTGATCACTCACCTCTATTATCTGCTGAGGTTACAGATCATTGCAGTTGTAACTGTGCTTCCCCTGTGTGTCTTCATGGTGTACACAGGCACAACTTTACCATTTACCATTATTTTAGAAGCGTTACTCCAGTATCTATGTGGACGTAATTCTGTCACACAGAACGTGACGGCGGTGTGGTGTCATGGAACATTGTGTTATTCTACAGTACTGTGTTGTGTCAAAACACAGAATGTTGTTATATGATTAGTATCAAACATGGAAGCTTGGAAACTAATATGCATGTAGGTTTTCCTTCTGTGTAAAGCTCATCTATTGTCTCTGTCTCTGAACTTTTCATCTGCTCTAGTGCTCTGACCATTGTTGTTTGGACTGAAGAATATTGAAATTTCTCTGTGTGTTTCCTACAGTTCAGAGGGTGTGATGTGTTTTGACCCATACTGGCCACAACACAAGGCATATCCTAAAATTGGTGCATGTTTGTGTGTTCTGCAGGAGGCGCAGTTCACAATTCTCCCCTGCACTGTTGACCATTTTCCATATACAGATAGATGAGAAGAAAGACTAATTACAACTTAAGCTTTCACAAAAATTATGTATTTATCAAAAATACATTAAACCCTTCAGCCGGTATGGCTATCATCCGGTACTGTACTGAAGTTTATATTTAATTTATTTTCTTCAGACTGTAAACTCCCACGTGTGGTAATTTAAGAGTTGGTAATATTTTTTGTGCTTATGTGCTGCTTGTTGTGGTTTAGTCATTGGTTTTGTCTGTGGCAAGCAGTGCTGTACATATATTGGAATTCCATTTTTTTATAATTTTACAGGAGAATATTGATACAGTGACAGCAAAAAGAGTTGAGAATGTAGGGGAAGAGGATTGCATTAAAATTAAGACTGAGGAGGATTTCATACAGTTAGTGTGGACAGTAAAGACTGAAGAAGAGGTGAGTGTTGTTTGTTGGTGTGTTTTTTGGTAGTGATTTATTTACAGGTGTGTGTGTGTGTGTGTGTGTGTGTGTGTTGCACTGAAAATTGTATGTAGTTACGTCATTCATGCATATCACATGTTCTTAATTTATGTATTTGAATCAGCAGGATGTACCTGTGTGATATGTTGTGTCTGATGTATATGTGTCCAAGTTATTTCTTATTTACTTTTCTACACAACTCAACACCAGCTGCAATCATGCTTCTAGCAGTTAGTATTTATGATGTGTAGGAACATGTGGGGATGTAGGGGCAAAAGTTGAAATAGGCAAAACAATGAGAGGTTCAAATTAGTATCTTTTTATCTAAGTATTTAAAATAATCAAATAATAGTCATCCACCAATATGTAGAGTGACTGTGAATATGTTTACTAAACATTTGCACACACCCCATAAGGAGTGGTACTCCAAATGGGGGTTGGGCGAGGTGCTAACAACTCCACCATTTAAAAACATATCTTGTTATGAAACATTCATACATTTAGCTGCAGACCTGGTGTAATACTTTGGTAAGACCTAAGTGAGAAAGGGACATGATATTTGGTACATGGAATGTTATGAGCTTATGTAGGGCAGGTTCACTTACAGCAGCAGCCAGGGAATTAGCAAGATATAAATTAGATTTACTGGGTTTCCAGGAGGTTGGGTTGGACAAAGGGGGCACTGTAATTTTTGCTATGAAAGAGTAAAGAAATTCATAAATTGGGAACAGGATCTTTGTACACCACAGAAAAGTATCAGCAGTTAGGAGATAGAGTTTGTTAGCGATAGTGTGTCGTACATAATGCTGATAGGTCGCTGGTGTAATATCATTGTTCTGGATGTGCATGCATGAAGTGAGGAGAAAAAGTGGTGATCCAAAAGACTGTTTTTATGGGTATTTAGAGCAGGTTTTTGTATAATTTTCCTAAGTACAATATGAGGATTCTAGTAGGAGATCTTAATGCAAAAGTGGAGAGAGAGAGAGAGAGAGAGAGAGCATTATCATACCGACAATTTGGAATGAGGGTCTACATCAGGATAGTAATGATAATGTTGTTAGATTACTAAAATTGCCACATCAGGAAGTAAATTTTTTAATAGCACGATGTTCCCACACCAAAACATTTATAAGTACACCTGGATCTCCTCTGATGGGAAGACCCACAACCAGGCTGATAACATATTGATAGTTATGAAATGGCATTCGAGTGTACTGGATGCACGAAGTATCAGGGGAGCTGACTGTGATACCGATCACAATCTGGTGGTTGCAAATTTAGAGGAAGGTTAGCAGTAAGTAAACAAACAGCAAAATAGTTTGATGGGGAAATATTTAATCACTGGAAGCTTTGGAGAACTTAAGTGATGGCGAGGACATAAATAGGGTTTGGTAGAACATTAAAGAGAAAATTAAAACCTCAACTAATAGGTGTCTCGGTCTGCACGAACTGAAGCAGTACATAATCCATGGCTTGATGAAAATGTTTAAATGTTTTATATCAAGGGAAGCAGGCTGTAATGCAGTGTGTACAGGATCCAAGCCAAAGCAATGTACATGATCTAAACAGTTGTATTACGTGATGCTAGACATTTCAGGAATAAAAAGAAGGCATATCTGAAAACTAAAATTGTGGAACTTGAAACTAATAGTAATTTAAAAAATGTTAAGGACTTGTATGGGGGCCTCAGTGACATGAGAAGCGGTACCAGCCTACTATTTCATCCAGCTATTGAATGTACATGATGTTAATGATGTTAGGCAGACAGAAATACAGCAGTACCACCATTGCCTGACCCAAGTGCATTTGAGGTTCAGATGGCTGTTGAGAAGCTAAATAGTCACAAATCAGCAGGTATTGATACAACTCCCAGCAGAACAGATTATGGCACGGAGTGGAACAATTCGCTATGAGATCAATAAACTTATTTCTAGCTCTTGTAAATAGCCAACTTGATGCACAGTTCTTTGTCTTGTACATTTATTTCACTTCTGTACATGTTTCGAGGAACCCCGTGCTCGTCATCAGGAGAATCAATTGTGTCAATACAACATCTGGTATATGTCACTCTGAAGAACAAGTGAGTAGTCTAAAATTATAAAAAGCATATCTTAAAATGCTTTACCGATAGGCAGTAATAAAATCTGGTAAAATTGTTATATAAAAGGATTGTGGCGTGACATGTTTGTATAATTGTATAATTTGGTGTCTTTTGAGGTTTAGTGGACATGTTTAGGTTATGTAGAGATTGTAGTTAAAAAGTTGTTTAGAATTCTTTAAATTGTTTTTAAAATTGTCCAGGTATATTGATTCTATATGTATTGAAGCTTTAAAAATCACAATAAAATTATTAGTGAAACAGCATGCTTGTGTAGTTATTGAAGCAACAAAAAATGTAGTAAATTTGTTTATAAAGCAGCTTGCTTAACTGCGCAGGGCAGGAAGGAACTGCTTCGGTGGGGTTCAACTATTGATTAAGTGTCATGTCAGGTGTGACATATGGTATTTGTTATGGAGGTGTTCAAACATCAGATTTTGCTCATCCAGGTGGTGTTCTGGAATGAGTAAAGCATTTTAAGATATGCTTTTTGTAATTTTAGACTACTTGTTTTCAGAGTGACATATACCAGATGTTGTATTGATACAATTGATTCTCCTGATGATGGGCATGGGGTTGCTGGAAACATGTAGAGAAATGAAATAAATGTACAAGGAAAAGAATTGTGTGTCAAGTTTGTTATTTACAAGGATTGTACCAAGATGCATGGTTAGCAAAACAAAAAACTTATATCTATTGGGAGTAAGGAGGAATTGCCCGAGGAGTGGAAGGATTTGAACATTGTACCTATATATAAGAAGGGCAAAGAAAGAAATTGTAGTAATTAGAGGGGCATGTCACTTTTGCCAAATATGTACAAAATTTTATCAAACATCCTTCTATCTAGGTTAACTCCATATGGAGGGGAAATTATTGTGGACCATCAATGTGGATTTCGATGCAACAAGTCAACTAATCATATATTCTGCATTTCTCAAATACTTTAGAAAAACTGGGAATACAACGAAGCAGTGCATCAGCTGTTTATAGACTTTAACAAAGCTTATGATTCAGTCAGGAGAGAGGTCTTGCATAATAGTCTCATTGAGTTTGGTATTTCAGTGAAACTGGTAGGGCTAATAAAAATGTGTCTGACTGAACTGTACAGCAGAGTCCAGATAGGCAAGAATTCGCTGACATGTTTCTAATTAGGAATGGTTTGAAAGAAGGAGATGCTTTATCACTATTGCTTATTAACGTTGCTTTATAGTACACCATAAGGAGGGTTCGGGTAAACCAGGATGGCTTGAAATTGTATGGTTCACATCAGCTGCTGGCTTATGCCGATGTAAATATATTGTGAGGAAGGGTACATACTGTAAAGAAAAATGCAGAAGCTTTGATAGTGGCTAGTAAGGAGATTTGACTAGAAGTAAATGCTGATGAAACTAACTGCATGTTCATGTCTTGAGATCAGAATGCAGGATGAAGTCACTATATGAAGACTGATAATAGTTGCTCTGAAATGGTGGAAGAATTCAAATATTTTGGAATAACCTTAACAAATCAAAGATTCTATCAGAAATAAATTAAGAGCAGATTGAGGTCAGGGAATGCTTGCTGTCATTCTGTGCAGAATCTTTTTTCTTCCAATGTGCTATCCAAAAATTTAAAGATTAAGATACAACTATAATTTTGTATGTTGTTTTGTGTGGGTGTTATAACCGGTATATGGAGTTTAATTCCTTTATTAGGTGTCAAAATTGTACATTTGGTATGTAGGTCAGATTTGTTTGCAATTAGTAATTTAGTTTATGGTGGAAGGGAAAGTTGTAACAAGTGTATGTATAGCAGTTTAGAGCAGTTTAGTTATCCAACATTTCCCATGATCACATATCACTGCACCCTCTGTTGTGTAACAGCTCTGACCAGGCAGCACATTATCATCTCATCCTTTAAGTTGGGGACTTCACTTGCTGATGGCATTTGGTTATTTGCACACTAGTCTGTAGTTTTTTTTAATTTATGATCGTGTTGCCTCAGAACATATTGATGAATATTTCAGTGAACTGTCTTTTCTGCATTATCTTGATGAAGATCCAGTAACTTCACACTGGCATGCTCTATTGGGCTTGCCGGTACTGAGAATTAAATTGTCATGAGGAAACTGATTGTGTGATATAATGTGTATATAATACAGTACTAATTTATCCTGAAGTTTACAGGAAACCATCACATCCGCACAAGGATCATGACTTTTTATTGTATGTATATAACACGGTACCATTTTGTCCTGAGCTTAAACATCTCCAAAATATCTGCAAATGTAATCTGGCTTTCTATTGTATGTATAAAAGATAAAATTATGCTAAAACTTTCAAATTCTCAACATATCTGCAGAAGGTACCTAACTTTGTAATGTATGTCTATAACACAATACAGTTTTGTCTTGAATCGTATACAGCAACAACACATCTACAAGTGGAATCTTGAGTAACATCCATAGTGTGGAATATTTTTCTTTCAGTGCCAGCTCAGTCAGTATAGTGATAGTTTAGAGGCCTGACCAAATGTGGTTTATTTCTTATCAGAAGCAAGAGACTTCCCTTCCATCCTGAACATTAGAACAGCCCTGGGGCCCATCTGGTCTCCTATTCAGTAGATGTTGTGGATCATTCCCAGCACTGAAATAGCTGATGCATGAGTCAGATCAATCAGCTCTATTTTCTGCTGAGGTTACAGATCAGTGCAGTTGTAACTGTGCTTCCCCTGTATATCTTCATGTTGTACACAGGGGCAGTTTTACCTTTTACCATTATTTGGGAGGAATTACTTCAATATCTATGTGTAATTCTGACCTGCAGAAAACGAGAATGGTGTGGAGTCATGGAACTGTGTCTCATTATGCAGTACTGTGTTGTGTCAAAACACAAAATATTACTTTGTGATGATAGTATTGAACATGGGAACCTCTGTGCATGTTGGTTTTCCTTCTGTTTATTGCTCATTTTCTGTCTTTGTCTCTGACCTTTCATCTACTTTAGCGCTGTAGCCACTGTTGTTTGGACTCATGGTATGGAAATTTCCTCGTGTTTCCTAAAGTTCCAAGGGTGTGACATGTTTTCGCCCATACTGGACACATTATCCAGCATCTCCCAAAATGGGTGCATGTTTTTGTTTCCTGCAGGAGGTGCAGTTCAGAATTCTCCCCTGCACTGTAGACCATATTTCATATACAGATGGTGGAGAAGAAAGTCCACTCACAACTTAAGCATTCATAAAAATTATGTAATTTGTCAAAAACACATTAAATCCTTTAGCCTTTATGCCATCATCTGGTACTGTACTGAAGTTTATATTTAATTAATTTTTTTTTCAGACTGTAAAATTCCACATGTGGTAATTTAGAGTTCATTGTTTTCTTTCGTTGCTTGATTCTCTGCTGCTTGTTGGAATTTATGCTATAATCAACATTTTTTCCCTTGGCAAGCAGTGCTATACATATATTAGAATTATATTTCTTTGATAATTTTACAGCTGAATACTGATACAGTCAAAGTAGTAAGAGTTGAGAATGTAGCAGAAGAGGATTGCATTAAAATTGAAACTGAGCAGCATTGCATACAGTTAGTGCGGACAGTAAAGTGTGAACAGGAGGTGAGTGTTATTTGTTGGTGTGTTTTGTGGTAGTGATTTATTTACAGTTGTGTTTGCATGTGTGTTGTATTGTACGTTGTATTTAGTTATGCACTCTTGTACGTACACGTTGCGATCCATAAGTTGTAGGACTGATTTTTTAAATAACAGAACTAGAGCGATCTATCGGCCATCCTACTAAGTACTATCAATCAACAATCAATTTCATTTGTTTATCTTCGATAGTGTACGATTAATAACTTGTCTTGTTAAGACAGTTTTCTTTATACTTTGGTGGAATTGAACAGAGAGTTGCCATAAAACTTTATTGCAAAGCCTGTCTATCTGTGACAGAAACACTAGTATTGGTGCAGAAGGCTTATGGGAATGAGGCTCTGAACCGATCAAAAGGTTTTTGGTGATATTCTCAATTTCGAGACGGAAGGGAGCTGGTTGAAAATGATGAGAAAGGTGGCTGTCCAAAATCGACTTGTACTGAGGTAAACGTTGCAGTTGTTTTAATTTGGCCAAAATGCCTGTAAGATCACATTAAGAATGCTAGCACACTCTTTGAACATCCCCAACACAGTAGAGCGTCAGATTGTGAAAGAGGATTTGGGAAAAGAGGAAGTTGTGTGCACGTATTGTTCCACACTCCTTGACACCTGAGCAAAGGGAAGATCTAGTCTCATCTTGCCAAGATATTGTCACGATGACTGGTGCTGACAAAAATTTTTTTAACAAAGTTATTATGGGAAGTGAGACCTGCTGTTTTGCCTATGACCCCAAAACACAGTCACATAGTTCTGTGTGGGTTGGTGAGACATCCCCTCGGTTGAAGAAACTGAAATTACAAAGGTCGCACATCAAGACCATGTTAATCATTTTTTTCAATCTTAATGCCTACTACAAAAAGAATTTGTACCAGAGGATAAAACAGTGCCGAATTTTATAAAGGAATAATGGATCGCCTACTGACGTGCATTCAGTGGGTTCATCCAGCTGTGTTCTACTCTTGAGACTTCTTCTTCTTGCACGATAATGTGCCCGCCCACACAGCTGCAAGTGTTTGCCAATTTTTGATCCAAAACAATGTTAGAACCCTTTTATCATCCCTGTGCTCTCCAGAATTATATGCACCAGACTATTTTCTGTTACCCACGTTGAAAATGAAGTTAAAAGGTCTCCATTTTGTGGATGTTGTTGAGATCCTAGAAGCCATAACTGATGAACTAAAGATGGTCCAAGAAGAGGAATTTTTAGCAGCTTTTCAGAAACAGTACGACCTCAAAAAACCCTGGTTATATGCCAGTGGAGCTTATTTTGGATAAAGAAAGTTACAGGCCTTGGATTTTTAAAAAAATCAGTCCTAAACCTTTTGGGCTCCACTGTGTTTATATCACAAGTTTTTAGTTCGTGCCTGTCAGTCAGAAGAATGTACCTGTGTGACATGTTGTGTCTGAATTGTTACTTGTTTCATTTTCCAAACGCCACACCACTAGCTGTTGTCATGCTTGGGGCAATCTGTATTGCCATTGTGTAACAGCAGGTGGGAATGAAGGGGCAACAGGTAAAATATATGAAACAGTTGAGTGTCAAAATAGTATCAAAATAATAAATGTAATCGTAATCTTGAAATGTAATGGGAGCTTTGGATAAGCTGGCTGTAAGAACCTGCAGTTTACATCATAAATTAAATCAATGTTATTGTAAATGGATAAGGATGCTAAAGTGCTAATATTTTAATGGTAATTAAAACATATGTGTTTATTTACCAAATCAAAGTTATAAGTGAAGGAAATCATGAGCTTAACTGTCTGTATCACAGTTGAAAAGCGAACAGTTGTGATGGTGATACTGCACTATGTCAGAACATGTAGTGAAGGTTAGAAACAGAACGTTGACTGCAGTTATGTGCAGTTCAGGTGATAGCATTCAGTAGGCTGTATGTTAAATGGCAGCATGAATGTTTACTGCACTGTGAGCATGGCTGTTCAGTAGACACAACACAGTTGGTGCAGCTGATTACTGTGGGATGTCTTGTGATGAGAGAGGTAGGCAGTGCTGCAGTATGAGT
>Ga0123354_10018768_pt1 | contig 10856 bp, 7 predicted proteins | sample TergutLab28metaG_2_FD_97872 | JGI IMG/M metagenome (GOLD analysis project Ga0123354, IMG submission 97872) | Labiotermes labralis P4 segment gut microbial communities from Petit-Saut dam, French Guiana - Lab288 P4 | ecosystem: Host-associated > Arthropoda: Insects > Digestive system > Gut ... | reverse complement strand
GCAAATGCTGAGATGGTTCCCAAGATTCCAAGTTGCCACTACATGCTTCTCATGTAGCCCTCCCGACTTAAATCTAGTAGTAACCAATTTCATGTTTTGTTTACATGTAAAATAACCACTGCCGCCGGGTAACAACCCAATTGCAGTAAATAAATAAATAAATTATGATCACAAATCACTATCATATGTTTCATATCGCTGAGACTCATTTTGTACTATGCCTGTTACCTAATGACAAGTTCTATATCCACTCTGATAGATCTCTAGAATACTAAATAAATATGCTTGTGTAGTGATGCATAGAGCAAGGTCTTTGTGCACATTTCTGTGCAGAATGCAGCACTAGATGAACTTGCGAGATTAGAGTTATGCATTCTTTGGCCTTTGACCCTCTCCTAATTGGCCCATAGAGCCTTTAGTAGCACACAAAGTTATTACATTGACTGTATAAATAATATGTTTTAAAAGCTGTTTGTGGCACTTCACCAAATAACTCTGGTCTGAGTGGCCCTTGGGTAAAAAGACTGTGCACCTTTGCCCTAGATGTAAGACAGACAGAAGTGTATTAGAACACTCCTTTTTGAGAATTCAGTGTTGCCATATATCTTGAATGATAAGGACTAAGTTATTTCTGACAACACAACCAGCCTAGAAGTAACTGAGTGGTTAAGCTGCTTATCAAAGTGCTGTGGCTTATCACAGTTGTGAGGACCTGACATAAATGTGGCTTTATGAGGCATAACATCCATGCCAGGCAAGTGACAGACAGCAGACACTGGTGCCCCAGTGAGGTTTCTTTCAATGGCTACTTGGGCATAGCAGCCCCCACTTGAAATTTACCATTCAACTCCAGTTTGGGGCAGAAATATATGATTGCCTAGTCGCCATAGGTAACTAAAACATATGTTTGTGTACACACACACACACACACACACACACATGCCTACATACTCGTATACAGTAACATCCTGAATGCAAACGGGGATGAACATAGAAATCACAGAACTTTGCTGCTCACTTTGACACCTTAGGCTGTGGGAAGAAACTGATAAAGGTGTATTCCTGTTACCTGTATAAGCATCCATGCACTCTTAGATAACAGCTTTGTCTGATAGCAATAACCTATATAGTGCACTGGTCAAAAAGACGGTATGGCCTGCAGCCAACTTGGGGTTTTATTCATTGGTGAGAGGATGTACAAATTCTAGAAGAAATCTTGACCTTTCAGTATGGTTTGTGGTTACTGGAATGTGGATAAATGTGTGTTAACAGTTTGCATGATGACTTGATTACTCAGCATGATGTGAGACCAAGTTACATGTGGACTGTTGTGAAAATATGAAGTTTCATATACATCCCCTGAGCTTGTGATGGCAGTGGTTTTGGCACTGGTGGGGTTGGTGGTAGTAGTGATATTAGGTTTGTGCTTGTATGTGTATAAGTACAGTGTTTATATGTGATGGTAACAGACTGTTTGTGTGTGATGGATTGGAAGATGTCAGTATCTCAGCTATTACAACACTGACTGGTATGATAATCAGTGAAAAATTAATTTGAAAGGACATAAAAGACAGTGGTGTGTGAACAGGCATGACAGTTATACAATGGTTGGCACAATTGGTGATGAGGGAGTAGTAAAAGTAATGGTAGAGTGAATTGGTGGGAATTTTAGGAAAACTGGCTGCAGCCACATGTCTCTCTTTATTGGAATGTTTCTGTTTTCTTGTTTCCTCAGTGGGGACACCATTTATTATACCAACCAATACACATTCTTAATTAGTACAAACTTTAAGTGAGCCTGTCCAGCATGTTTCAGTACACCTGTACCATTTTCAGGGAGAACACAAAAAAACCAAATGCTACTGCAAAGCTGTTATTTATAGGTTCCTTGGTCTGTAGCAGCTTCGTTGTTGACATTGTTTATATGAAAAAGGTAAAACTATACTTATTATAGCAATTTATGGTTACACTATGATGTATGATAAAAAACATTTCATATCCTTAAGTAAGATATATATTAAGTAGATGTTATTAATGTTGTGTTTGGCAATGGACGCTTCATTTAGTGTGACCTTACATGTTCCATTTGGCAGTATATGTCACATTCTGAAGTGGATTGGGTCCTGTTAAAAAGGACAAATATGAAGACCCGATAGCTATATGCAATGACAACTAGATGTTTTAGGTTTCGGGCTAATAAAGCTGTTACTGACATTATGTTACGAACGTATATTGTAAGAGAAGCAGACTTACCCTGTGTTCATGAATTGGCATTGTGTTCTTCCTGAAGATGGTACACATGTACCAAAACATTTTGGAGAAGCTCATTTAATAGTTGAATAAAGAGAGACCAACTTGATATCAGTTGCTTTTTTATTTCATTACTTAATGCTCAACATGTTTTGGATGTTAATACATCCGTCCTCAGGAGCTTGCGACTTATTTGTTGAGTTATTTCATGGGTTGTATTGCTCTGGTTCGATGTGTGTTGGTGTTACGTTGTGGTTTGGCTGGGGTGGTGTGGTCCGGATACCACACCACCCCAGCCAAACCACAACGTAACACCAACACGCATCGAACAAGAGGAATACAACCCATGAAATAAGTCGCAAGCTCCTGAGGATGGATGTATTAACATCCGAAACATGTTGAGCATTAAGTAATGAAATAAAAAAACAAGTGGCATCAAGTTGGTCTGTCTTTATTCAACTATCAAGATGATGCATGGTGCAATAAACATAAGCTCATTTAATGTTTTTACTAATTAAGAATGTGCATTTAGTTGGTATAATAAATGGTGTATGCTAATATAAAAATGCATAGAATGGAAAAATTTGAAATTCTCATTTTCTGTTCTTGTACTCCATAACTATCAATTATTTTATTTCTTTTTCTTAAAGTTATTGGTAAATTCCTTCCATCAGCATTATGTTTGGACTCTCCTGCTCACTTTTGTAGTTGGTGTCATGTCTAGAAGATCATTTACCTCCAATCTTCTATATTTTCCTGTTTTGTATGTCTGTACTGTGGCCTTTCTTACCTGCTGCAATGTTTGAACATAATGATGTCAGTAAGTCAACAGCTTTTGAAATTGCATGTATAAGGTGGTTATTGTTGTTGTCATCATTGTCATTGTCATTGTTTCATCTTTATCTTATTGAGATTGTTAACTCACAGAAGCAAGAAATTCACCTAAGTAATATTTTGACATGCACTGCCTATGTCACAGAAATGCAGTGCATTTAGAGAAAGATCACTTAATACCATTTAGGGAAGTAATCACTGTTGGTGGTAAGGGTCTTGCAAAACATAGAATACACTGTGTGTGAAAATATGTAAGAGTTTTTAATGTTGAAATAGTTGATAAGTATAGTAACCATTGTGCTTTAAACTTCGATTTTATTGTTTCAGGGCTGTTCAGGCCAATAGTGGGGAGAACATTCATATTGACCCTCGCAGTTGGCATCTCATTTGGCTTTAGTTTTGCGTACATCCTGATGGCAACAACTCATTCATTGGAAGAGTTCCCATTTTTACTGTCTAGGTATGTTATTTGATGGACATTGGTAACTTGTCAAGAATTTGCAGTTATGCAAGAGAATACCTTCATCATTGCACTGGTAGTAATTCTGATAACTTGTACAAACAGTACAAAGGCCAGACTGTGTGCTGGCAGGATGTGTTGACATGGAGTTTTGTAGATATGTATCAGTGTTTTTGAGGAATGTGCCCCCTTCAGTTTCACTGTTGACCCTGCAGTTGGAGGCAGTATGTTCCTCTCGAATGGCAGTACTTGCCTACGAACATAACCACTACGACCATAATTTGAACACTCACTGCACTGAGAACTCACATCTCAGAACCCAAGTCCTTATACACTAACCAACAAGGTTAGTGCAGTGGTACTGGTCTGGACTTGTGTTTATGAGGCATCTGGTTTGTATCTGGTGGGATTTATATATACAGTGGACCCTTGATAACTGTTGCTGAGAAATGTTAGACTACCAGAAAAATGTAGAACGAGAGGTTCTCAAACCAGTTCTATGCAGATTGTGTGCCATATTCTACTTCAGTTTAGGCGCATTCACAAAATTGCAAAAAGCAACTGTTAGCTTCGTTATGCGTGGAACAGCTCGGCTCCCACTGGACAGATTTTCATGAAATTTGATATTTGAGTATTTTTTTAAAATCTGTCAAGAAAATTCAAGTTTCATTTAAGTCTGACAAGAATAGCGTGTACTTTAATGAAGACCTATGTATATCTATGATAATATCTCGCCGAATTCTTCTTAAAATGGTAAGTGTTTGAGACAAAAGGTGTAGAAAAAAATCACAACACACATTTTATGTTCAGTGATTTTTTTTTCTCCCCCAGAAATCCTGCCATTTGTGAGATAATGTGGATAAATATAGTAAGAACCAGACAGGCCTCAGGTGCCAATATGGCACATGGACTTTTCATGCTGGATAACTAAGGCTACAAACACACACTCAGAATATATAATACTTATTGCTTTTCCACTGCAACAGTGGTTATGCGACCATGCCTCGATGATACGTTATATGTACTATGCCTGTCTTGTTACTATTTTATTTAGATGAATGTGGTTTTCTCTTCAGAGAGTAATTAGGTATTCATGTTCCATGTTTAATCCAATAAAATTATTTTGCGAGCTGTGAGGATTTTGAAGTGGTGTTGCCAAAGTTTCAGATATTCTGAGATGTGATGCTGTGTCATTGGGTTAGTAGTTTGTGGCATTATGAAGGATCATGTTCCTCTCATCCTAACAGTCCAGCAGTATGGTCCTTCAAAACATTGATAACTACTGACCTTCAAACACACATCTTATCCCAAAAGACACAAATCTTCAAATTTATTATTATTATTATTATTATTACTACTACTACTACTATTACTACTACTATTACAGATGCATTCACTGCTCAAGTCTGTGACTTCCCCGGAACAGAGTGTTGTTGTAACATGGTAGCCTATTGCTCCACATTCATTGTTTGCTTCTCCATAGCATTTTGAAGGAAAAATTTAACCAACCATATCGATTGTTCTTTGTATGATGATAGACTGTACAACCATCACTTTGAATTGCAGGACCTAACTTCAAAATGTGTAATCTTATGGGACAGCGGAATAATAATACAAAACAGATAGTGGGTTGTTTCAGTAATCTTCAGTATTTAACACTGTGTTTTTATGTCATATAGTATGTGTTCGTACAGTATGTTTTGTCCCGTGACTGATGGGGTAGCAAAGATTGTGCAGCTGTTGGAATTTCAGACTCAATGTCCTTGGGATTTACATAGAATTTTGTATAATACCTCTTCAGTGATAGTGAGTAGTTTTTGTTTAGTACATGGATGCCATGAAGACAGTACGGAGTGTGGAGATGAAGCTCCACACATTCCAAACTTTGGCACTAGGTGGAGGTCAGTGGTGAACTTGACGCTCCAACCACTTGAGACAAATAGGTAGATTCTCTGATACTCTGTGTAAGAAATATGATGGCCCTTGTAGCTGGTCTGGGTGTGGAGGTAAAGAGAAAATTCTCCTCTGCCAATAATCACATCCAAACCATCCATCCTGCATATTCCTCATAGATGTAAGTGTAAAGTTAATACACACTTGTTTGTTGCAGGCCAGAAAGCAGTTTTTTGGACCGGCATCACCACAGTGACAGGGAATACAGCCCAGGACCAGATATCGGGCAGATGGGAAAACATAGTCATGATGAACTGCATCATGTAGGTCAGTAGGGGCATACTAACAACTGACAGACCCATGCAGATTTATTTCTCCACTTACCTCAAAAGTTAATTGCACATAATTTTGTGCCAGTGCTATTTTAAGGAAGTAACCACTTCGCCCTAATTAATGTTCTGTGGTTCAACTTCCTAACTGCATTCCATACCACCTGCACTTAACCTTCCATGCCACTGTCTGCCTATAATGTCCTAGGACTCCATGATTTCCATTATATGCAGTACACCCACCTCTTTTCCTGTGCTCTTTTGTATCCTACACGTTCCATCCACATCCTTACTCACTGCACTCACCCTTCCTTACTATCCCAATTGCCTGTTGCCTGTATATCATACCCATTTTATGGTACAAGATAATCTTTTTGGACTACTTGAATGTTGAAAATGGAGGCAGCAGGCTGCTCAGAAATGTGAAGAAGTATTCGTCAGTAGACATGGCAGTATGTCTGAGAAGACTTGAAACTACAGTGCAGCATCAGTTTTGTGTTTGCAAGGGGCATTCACCATACGAAGGAAAGATTAAGTGTTGTTTTAGATGGGAGTGTTTGTTTCCTAGTTTCTTCTGAAAGATATCTATGGATTGTTGAAGTTGCAGAACCCATACTCTATTGTTTTTTTTATCGAAGTCATCCCCATGTGTTATGAAGTATTAAAATAATAAAACAATATATGTCAACACATCAATTTATTATACAATTTGGCTACATGTTTCGACCCCTATAGGGTCATCATCAGGCCTTCTTATTGAATCATGTAATTAAAATGCTGCATAAATTATTGGGATCCCAAATAATGTTTACAAAATATGAAATCATATCTTGTATGACAAATTTATGGGGAAAGTTGACTTGGTTGTCACAGGAGACAGTAAAAACAACTGAGTCAACTTTCCCCATAAATACCTGTACAAGAAAAACGAAAGATGATATGTCTCTGGACACGATAAATAATAATTCAACAGACACAACTTTGTAATCACCGAGGTTGCCAGATGTACATGTATAGTACTATAAGATCTTAAGCAAACAAAGGACACAAATCGATGTTAACAGTCACCACACAGATGTATGTAAGCAGTCTGTCTACAACCTTGATTCATAATACAAAACCAGATACTATTTGTAATACCCGGTTATAGTTTTATAAATTTGAAGAGTTTTATTAAGACATTCCTATTTATATGAGGTTTGTCAGACAAAATATCATTTCATATTTTGTAAACACTAATTGGGATCCCAATAATGTATGCAGTGTTTTAATGACATGATTCAATAAGAAGGCCTGATGATGTCCCTTTAGGGGTTGAAACATGTAGCCAACATGTAAAATAAATTGATGTGTTGACATATGTTGTTTTATTATTTTAACCCATACTGTAGTTTCCTGATTCATGAAAGAAGACTGCACCAGATGTGGCCCATGTTGAATCTGAGACCTGTACAAATGGCTCGTGTCATTCTTGTAGTTTGAAAGGTTACATTAGGAACTGTATTTCATATTCTTCTTGAGCAGTTTATAATCAATTTTTTTTAAATTTGCCTAGGAGAGGATGTTGAGGCTAGGAAGTTGGCAAAGAAAGTGCGGATTCTCTGCTGGATCATGACAAACCCAACAAACCACGAGAAGAAAGCTCTTCATGTGAAAGCTACCTGGGGATCCAGATGTAACATTTTGCTCTTCATGAGTTCAGAAGAAGGTAAGTTTTATTACTTAGAGGCATAACACTTTCACCATCAGGTTCCTCACTGAAAGGCTTACCCTTCCAGGTCAAGTGTTTGTGGGACATCAGAAAAAATTAATTTCGCATTTACAGTTCAACTGGTATGTCTGGGCACAGTGTTTCTTATAGGCTTTGCCAAAAAAAAAATTGTTTGAAATTTGGATATCTGATGGTGTCTGCTCAACAACATAATTAAATAGCCTAAAAGTATAACAGTTGTGATAGTATTTGGGGTAAGAAATAGTGCCATGTGCCAGTGAAGACTTTGAAATAGGGGTTTAAAGTATGGTCACACAAATTTGTCAGAATCTATACTTGAAATTTCTCTTATGTACTCCTGTAGGAGAAAGAGTTGAAAATAAACCCACTTGTGCCATAAAATGAGAGTCTTCGTGTGCCCAGTTAACACAGACCTGTGTCCTGAGGATGGAAAGGTTAACCCTGATAAGTAATTGTTCAGGTGATTTACGTGGAACAGTGAATAAAAATAACACTGGTCAACAAAATTTAATTTTTTTTTTTTGGTCCCACAAACTTCAATAGGTGAACTTAGCAGTACTGTTTATGCTGAATTCAGATATGTATACAGAATTTTTCTCTCAGGCAGGGTTTAAAAGATACAGAGGAATTTAAATGTGCAAAATAGTACTTTACGTGCTCATGAAACAGGCAGAAACTTTCCTCTAAAATTTGAATGGAAGCATCACGATGTGCTTGTAACATAAAATAATATTAAATAGTGTACATCAGCACAATCACTTTATTACACAAGGTAATTATAAGGCTACATATTTCGACTATAGATTAGTCGTCCTCGGGCCTATTTTGTCAATTGTGTCACAAGATGCTATGCACACTTTGGGATCCCATTGTGTTTACATCCATATAATACATCAAATTAAATCATTTGTCTCTAAGGTCATGACGTACAAATTGTGTTTACAGCAGTGGGATACATAAAATTGGATCATTTGTCTCGTAAAATGTATTATACAAATTGTGCCTAAAAACTTAAAATATGTAAAATTCTTAACGGTGTATTGCTGTTCACCATTTGCAAATATGAGTCGCATTATCGTCTAAAGTGTTGAAGCGTATGACTTTTGCTGGTATTTGGCATCAGGTACATCCCTCTTCAGTGTCCAGCAATAGTCTACCAACATACTTGAGGTCCACTTGCCTTGGTACCGCTTTTCCATAGCCGTTATGTCTTGGTGAAATCTTTCACCATATTCGTCACAGACATCACTGAGATTTTCTGGGAAAAAATCCAAGTGTGTCTCCAGAAAGTGGATTTTCAGACTCATATTGCATCCCATAGCTTTGTACGAAGTCAACAGGTCCTGCACAACATCCTGATAGTACACTGCTTTGTGATTTCCTAAGAAGTCCTTGCAAATCATCTTAAATGACAACCATACATTTCTTTCAGTCTCATTCAGGTCTTCATTGAACTGTTTGTCTTGCATCAATTCCCTGATCGGGGGTCCTATAAATATACCCTCCTTGACTTTTGCATCACTCACATTTGGGAACTTATTCCTCACATATTGAAATCCACAGCCGGTTTTATCCATACCTTTCACAAAATTTTTCATGAGGCCCAACTTTATGTGCAAAGGTGGCAGATAAATTTTTGCTGGAAGAACAAGAGGATGATTGACGGCGTTTTTTTCCCCTGGCGTCAGTGATGTTCGTTTAGGCCACAGTTTATTTACATAGTGATTCTTCTTGTCCCAACTGTCCATTCACACAGGAAACAGCAGTATTTTGTGTACTCGAGTTGCATTCCAAGTAACAGTGCCACAACCTTGAGATCACCACATAACTTCCACTTAAATTTGTCATACTTAATCTTTCCCAACAGTAGCTTCATGCTTTCATAACTTTCTTTCATGTTTGCTGCATGAGCCAAAGGAACGGAGTGGAATCTATTTCTGTTGTGGAGTAGAACCACCTTCAAGCACACTTTTGACAAATCAATGAACAAGCGCCACTGATATGGGTTATATTCATGGCCAAGAACTTCCATTACGGAACAGACGTCATTGCATAACACAACACCATCTTCCAGGGAGAAGAAATCTCTGAATTCTTCATGGTGCCAATGGTAAGAACACACCTTAATGTCCTGGCACAGAAGATTCCAGCCCTTTAACCAGGAGCCTAAAAGTTCACCTTGCTTCTTTGACAGGTTCAAATCACAGACGTTATCATTAAGGTTCCATTGAGTAAGCAGGTGTGGTTCATTGGAAGAAGAGGCTCCTACAAATGTTGATCACAATCCATACTGTTGTTAGCTTGTCCTACAGCTTCATCACTTGACCCACTGTCACTCAGCGTCATGTTTGTTCAAGGCTTTGGCACAGGTAACTCTGCACTGTGAGGTACTGGCCTCATTGCAGATGGTAAATTAGGATATTGAACAGTGTGTCTGGACTTTGCTGTTACACCAGTGATACTGGTCAGGCAGAAGTAGCTATCTGAAACATGGTCTGTGGGCTCTGTCCAAACCAAAGGAATGGCAAAAGGCATACAGCGTGAACTTTGTGCCCATGCCATGAGAAGCCTGGCACATGTCACACAACAAAAATGGGGAGCCCAACTCTTGTCCTGATCACCAACTTTGCAGCTGAAATAATGCTCCTAGCATTTCTTAATCAGAGGTGTGAAAGACCATCTTTGGGATTTGAATGTCACCTCAACGCAGTTGTAGCAGAAAGCATCCAATGAATTTACACACTTTCTTGGCATATTAATTGTGGAACAAACACTGTGTACTTCTGAGGCTGTAACACACTGAGCTCTGGCCAGCAACCAGCAGAGGACCGTTAGTCACACGTGGATGACATGTGACACAACATGTCCAGACTCTCCTACAGGCCCTCAGCGACTCACATATGTAGGCTTGTGTTTTCACATAGTCTGATGCAATGCAAAAGGTGTGGGTGATAGAGAAAATCTGGAAACATATTTGAATTCAGCATCCAAAAATACATCAGAAACAGACATTTTTCCTCATGGGACCAAATCTTTGTTGACCAGTGTAATTTGGGATTGGAGGAGCCTTCACAGCTATTTTTGTGCATAACAGTGGAAAGGTTAAAAATGTATGGGACATAAAATATTTATTGTTTCTGTGTGGTTTAACCTTTAGAACTCGTGCGTCCTACCGTTTAGGACGGCATTTAAATACCTCCGCGCTCCCTCATGGCTCAAGCGTCCTACCCTCTAAGACAGCCACAGCCTCAGCCGTTTAAATAATTCGCTCTCAATATATTTAGTGAGATTTCACTCATTTTTAGCACCACACTAGATGTTTTTCCAGCTTCATGCTCCGACTGATCTACTGGTTGAG
>Ga0123354_10018766_pt1 | contig 10856 bp, 11 predicted proteins | sample TergutLab28metaG_2_FD_97872 | JGI IMG/M metagenome (GOLD analysis project Ga0123354, IMG submission 97872) | Labiotermes labralis P4 segment gut microbial communities from Petit-Saut dam, French Guiana - Lab288 P4 | ecosystem: Host-associated > Arthropoda: Insects > Digestive system > Gut ... | reverse complement strand
TGGCCAATATCTCCGTAACCATTGAACTTTGGATATAGGTGTTTTGGGTTATATCGTTATAGTTTGACCTAAGGAACACTCTCCCGAAGTTAGGTCCTTTCCTCCTGGGACACCCTGTATATCGCTCATATCTGTGTTGTCAGCGTGATTTACTCTGTGGAGTCACAGTCGCACTCGGTTGATTCATATAGTGTGCCTTTTTCTCCATGCACCTGTTGCTATGAACACGACCATTCCGCGCATACTGTTCTGCCTGCACCCTCAAGTAACTGCCGCAACCCATTCTGTTACATTCAATATATGACAGTAATCTTCAAATATTATGATTTCACTAAACACCGTCCAATTTGCTTGTCAGTGTGCAAGAGGCCCCCTACAAAAGGGTACAACAATGGAGCGTTTTGTCCTGAACTTATGTTCCGCCAAATTTGTGTCGAAAATGTATTTTGTCTTCTCTTCATGCATTTGAGAATAGCTTCTTTTCTGAATGACGTCACATGTCCGTATTCTGCAACCGGCCACTAAGGAAGGGACTCATTGTAAGCGTGTTCGATGTTGGGCTGGGAGCTACATACAAAGAACTGTGTACTGAGGAGATGAGTGATTGGTACTGCGCTTCAAATAGCATCAATGTGAACAAATCGAAGACTTAGATGGGCATGGATTGTAGCACGCATGGGAATAGAGATTTATTTATTTAGCAGGTTGTTCGACGTTTCTACATGTTCCTGCGCCCTTTTAACAATTATATTATCTTCTTCCTCCATTTGTCTCTGTCATTCCAGTCTTCTTCTATTAATCCCTTTTCCCCCAACAGTCCTCTAATCCCTTCCGCCCAGGTAGCTTTAGGTCTTCTTCGTTTTCTTCTTCCTGGTGGGCTCCATTTCATTACTTTTTTGGTAGAGATGCAAAGAGAATAAAGGTGGGAAAACCTGATAGTCCGACACCACTTCGAAGGCCTAGATGCAGATGGCAGAATAGTACTGAAATGGATCTTGGGGAAGTAGGATGAAACTGCTCTGACTGGATTGAGCTGGCTCAAGGGAAGGACTGTTTTTAAACACTGTACGAAACTGGCGGGTCGCTCAAATTAATTAACATTCGTCAGTTAGTTGAGGAACTATCAGCTTCTCAGTAAGGACTCACCTGTGTGAAACTGGAAGGAAATACGTAAAGCAGATTTGACAAATTTGAGGGAAGCCAATAAGAAAATTCGACAACAGCTCCGGAAAATAAATGGTGACAGACGGACGGACATATAAAACAATCAGAAGAACGGATAGAGTAAATCACGGAGCAATTTTTCACAGAACAAGAGGGAAGAAGTAGCAGCAATCGAGTGGATCTTCACATCGTGCTGGCTGACACACGCTGACCTCCGCATCGCTCCAATGCTGAACACGGCCATGGCCTTGTGACGTCACGGTTTTCAATCCTCCGTCACATAGCGGTAGATAACGTATAGTGAAGTGGGGGTACAGCTCCTCCTTATCGTAATCTTGGCCATAGATATATTCATTCAGCAATCCGTCATACACAACACGAACTTCTAAGGTAAGTCGTTTCGATCTATTTACGGGTCTTCATCAGACCTGTGTACTAAGAACGTGTGGAACTGAGACGAAGGGAACAAACATTGCCATTTATATTATGGTGTTGTCAACCTGAAGATGGGCGAATGGAGCGATCGAAACATGTCGTAGGAAAGTAAATAAATGAACGTACCGAGTGTTGTGTTTGTTCGGATGTAAATATGTCCGTTATAGCCATCAGGAGAGCACAACAAGGGAATATTACAGCAGCTCCTTTTATCGATCTGAAATGTCAGTTTTGCTGCAGGAATATTATATAAAGTTCTGTTGGGATGGAAAGTATTTACATTATTCTGTCCATCTGTCTGTCCGTCCGTCCGCATGGAACAACTCGGCTCCCACTGGACGGACTTTCATTAAATTTGATATTTGAGGATTTTTCGAAAATCTGTCAAGACGAGTCAAGTTTCGTTAAAATCGGTCAAGAATAACGGTACTTTACATGAAGACCAAAACAGATTTTTATCATATCTCGCTCATTTCTTCTTAGAAAGAGAAATGTTTCAGACAAACGTTGCAGAGAAAATCAAGACCCACATTTTTTGTTCAGTAAATTTTTTTCGAAAATCGTGCCGTTTATGAGATAATGTGGAAAAATACTGCAGAGTGGGGCAGGCCATTGAAGACTATGGCGCGTGCGCATTGCATGCTGGGTACCTAAGTCTACAAACACACACTCAAGATATGTAATACTTACTGCTTTTTCACTACAACAATGGTTGCACAAACGCGCCTCAGTGTTACGTTATACGTACATTTGACTGTCTTGTTTCACCATAATTCTCACACGGACTAGCCTGGATTTAACGACGAAGGCTAAACTAATTTTTATTTAAACACCCAGTCCGCACCGCGCAGTAAACACTCTGCGTCTCTGTTACACAAACCAGTCAGTTAATGCTGTGCAGGGAAATAATCGTTGTTTGTTCTGAGATCCACACAAAACACATGAATACAGTGTGTGGGCAGAAGATGGAATTGTTGTATGGTGAACCTGATGGTACATATAGTGACCAGAGGACTTTAAAAGTTTAGAAGGAGATAAGGAACTCTGATATAAAGTGGCAAGTGGGGTGCTAAGGTTCATAAGCAGATCCATATTCCAATTACGCATGCATTAAAGTACTTTTCTAGGAACTTCTATTAGCCACCATAGCAATAATAGCGCTAATTTCTGACGCTTGAGGACTTCGTGTGGGCGATACGAGTGGGGACTAACAATGACGAGTTGCCATGGCAACAGCCTCTCGTACAGTGTGAGAGAAGCCCACGTCACTTCAGGGCTGTCCACAAAGTCAGTGATGTGTGTTTAAGTAACGGGAGGTATTTCCAGTTACGTTACAGGCCGGTATGCTTCGTTCTGCCAGCCTACAGCGCGCCGCTCGCTCCAGTCCCAAGGCACTAGGCACCAACAGCGCTGTGACTAGCACACTCGCACAAGGTCCATGACTCAGGGGATTTGTCATCCGCCGGTAACACCAGACGACAGGATTCGGATGCGAGGTCAGTTCGCGATGGATTTATGGTGTACGGGGTGGCACTGGGACAGGATTCTCTCCCAATACTTCGGTCTTCCCCCGTCAGTATCATTTCACCACTCACTAATTCACCTACCCCAACGCTTTGAAATAGTATCATTTTACAGCGTCCTTAAAGAACGCACTTTAAAAAGCTAAGTTTTGCAACGATTGACTTCAGCTCAGTCGTTACAGTAACCACCCCCAGGTTCAGACAAAGAACCGCGCTTCGGTTCCCAAAAGAGGAGAGATTTTCCTGTCTCCACAGCTTCCAGCCTGACGGCGGCGACCACGTCCCTTCAATATGGACTCGTTAGTGTAAAGCGGCCGGGCCCTAAAACTGACCACTCTCTTCTACCTAATTCCGAAGTTAGGAATGTGTGGATTCATCCATCCGGTCCCACATACGAACTTGGGAACATGTGACGCCTGTCCCTCTATATTTATTTAGTTAAAAGCAGCGAATATCTCCTAAAACAAAATTCGGATTGGATTGGGGGTGGAATTCATACAGGATAAGAGCAGACACTGGAAAATGTATAAGGAGAAGACAGAGTTATAGATAATGGCGTATATGGAAAATATGTTGGTGGGGGGGGGGTGGTTGTGAACACGGTGATGATTATTGGGTTTGTAGGAACGTTGGGAGGTTTTTTCCATGGCTAATCTGCTGTAAGCTTAAAAGGAAGACTGTACACTGAAGTCAGTTGATTCGTATTTTCAACACTGATATCGTATCTTATTCTTTCTTTTTGACTTCCCAAACCGTCTGTTATGTTCCGCCTGAAGGTTGAAGTGTTCTGGGAGATGGCGCAGTGTCACTGACTGAACAGCTCCAGTGCCGCCGGCAAACAGAATTGTTTACCCAAACACACGGATTCACATGCCAGAAAACCCCGAATCCCCAACAACACTGCAGAGCGAGTGCCACTGAGCTGCTGTCTATCTTCGTCGCACTTCCTTCACTTTTATTATCCTCTCTACCTTCTCGTTTGAAGAAAGCAGATTTGTAGGAATAGTGGGGGAGTGGTCGTGCCAATTTGCGTTATCTGCTTTTGATCTAGTTTGCAGATTTTCGTACACCTTGATTACACCGAAGGGCAAGCAATGCAAACACTTCAGTTTCTCAGAATCGATATCAACAACGCTGCAGATAACGGAAAAAATTAAGACCGTTAATTTTGGTTCTGAATTGTTCAAGAAACAAATCTTGTAAAATGTGCAAATATCTTGACAGAAATTTCGTTGTCAAATGTAAAGTGATAACGTAGAATCGCAAATTCTGTTCGAATTCGGTTTGACAGAAATACGTAAAGAAATTCAGGGGTAGGCGGCTGAAATTAGTATGGAGATGGTACTGACAGAAATGCTGACAAACATGGCGGCGGTGCGAACCCTGCAGTCTCTGTGGAAGTTTTAAGGAAGTGAACACTCATGTCATTCCTAAAGGTACTTTTTCAAAACACGAAATAAAACATTTCAATTAAATTATTGTGTATTTACGCGCAGGCTTAAGAGCACAGACACACACACACAATTACACAAAAAGCACAATACACAAATACACAAGCAAAAAAATTCAACACAATTACACAAGTAACAGAAACAAGGAAAGAAAACAAGCAGCAGTAAATTTAACACCTTACTCAAATATGCTGGTGTAATTTTGTCGATTTATTATTATTATCATCATCATCATTAAATTAAGTTGAAAGTGCATTTTCTGCCACCAGAAAGTAATATCTTCCTGCCACTTGTTACATTTTGTGTTTTTCTGTTCACTGTCAGCTGACGTCTAGCCGGCCTGGAACGTCATAATTATGACCCACTTACGTCACAAAAGTCTGGCGTCTCTTCTACCGTCTATACTGCAGTGTCTCAAGACTATGCAGACGGTATTCACACTTGCACAAGCAGTCTGACGGCTTATTGCAATGCGTACACTCTGTTCCTTTTGTGCTTGCCACTTGAGACCAAGCCTAAATCTCTGCATTGTGAATTACGCAGATTGGATGAATCAGAGCTGTGTAGGGAGTGAAGAGTTGAAAAGTGCAATAGAGACAAACAGCATAAACTTAAAGTGTTCTTGTTGCCGGACAGATATGCCCACGCCTTTGTTGGTCAGGAGTTGCTCTGAACAGTCGTCCGTGCTGAAGGCATGTCTGTGACAACTGGACACATGTACATGGAAACTTGGTTCAGTGGCTGGTGAATTAGTTTTCCATGTATTTCCCACAAGAGTGCCAGGGCGTGGCAGGTAATCTGTGTTACTGATGTCAGATTCGAGGGCTGTTCTTCACAACAGTGGATGGCATTTCCAGTGATGAGTCAAATCAATTTTGTCGATTTCGTTTTCCACACGGCACAGCATTGCTAAGCACCAGGGCGATCCAGTAACGTTGAAGCTACTCTTTGACCACAAAACAAACGAAGACGTTCTGAAAGAACTTAAAACACAAGCAGTTTTCATACAAATCAACATCCGTAACGGACAGATCAAGACTGCGCCAGACTGTTACGAAATGGCAACCGGAAGGAAAACGGAACACATGACGGCCGATAAAGAGACATGCTGTTTGTTCTATTAAGACGGGAACGAGACATTAAAACTTAGTCCGTGAGAAACATGACGACAACGATGATTATGATGATGATCATGATGATCGTTTGTTACAGTATCTTGATATTTATAATGTTTCTGTTGGTCTTAAGTAAAAGCTGACCTTTGAGAGAACGAACAAGGCAACTCTCCCTCTGACACATTCCACTGTACCTCATGCTCACTTAACTACGCCTGCTCACCAGTACATTCTAGCGCAATTTGTTCAGCTTTCCAGTGTCATGTGGCCCCCTGTCTTCTGGTTGGCCTGCAGACATTCAGGGAAGGTGACAAAAGTAATAAGCAACCACAGACAGCGGAACAGGGGTGGTCCTCCAGGTTGGCTTTGTACAAGAGGCTAACAAATTATCGACCCACCAAATTAAAATGTTACGGAAACGTCACAGAGCAGAGCACTTGCACAGGTTTCAGGAATGACCTAGATGAGGTCAGAGACAATTAGAGGGCCCTAGTATACATTTTAGTAACATTTCGGCTTCCATAAGATGCGGGAAAGCTACTTATGAGCTCAGCCACTAGTAGCTTCGCCAAAAAGTCTCTCATCAATATAATTCTTCTGAATGTCTGTGCTTACAGTCTGTCATTAGTGCTGTGTCTAGGTGAGGAAGTGTTCTGTGTGCAGCGAAGGAAGATTGTCTCTGTTATACAAACCAGTCAGTTAATGCTGCACAGGGAAATAATCGCTGTTTGTTCTCAGATCCACATAAAACACATAAATACAGCTGTGTGGGCAGAACGTGGAGTTGCTGAACGTTACACTGGCGGTATATATAGTGACCACTGGGCTGTGAAATATTAAATATCTCAGGCTAAGAACTTCGGAACAAATGAAAAATATTAAACTTAATGGTACACAAGCAGTTTGCACCGCCAAACCCAGAAGCAGTAGCGAGAGCTAACTTCGTCAGACTACACTGTTCTAATTCTATAGTTGCTTTCGTCTGCGTACTGCAGTGTTGAGAGGATAAATCGCACAACACGGGAAAAAGAATGGATATCGCTGCTTGCAACACGTCGCAACACGTAGCGTGATCACTCGGGAATTTTGGTTTGGTAATTGGTATAAAATTTGGGGAAATGGTTCAGCCAGGACTCTTCATTATTTCACACGAAATGTTTTTCTTACGTTTTCCTTTACGAGCTATTTGTCGAACTTTGATTCAAGTATCGAGGCTGACACATTACGTAGGGATGCGTGATTTAATTAATTTGTAGGAATTTGCAAGGCGGATGTCTTGTCTTAATTTAAAGTACCATTCGTGTCACTGTCTGCAGCCAACGCCTTGTGCCGTGACAAACCAACAACTAGTTATTTAAGTCCACGCTAAACAATCTCCCTTAAAGCAATTATTTCTTTTCCTATTCCCGCACAATTCCTGTTAATATCACATTCCCATCTATGCATAAGTATTCACAGTCGTCCCTTTCCTTCACGTTTCCCAACCAAAACCCAGTATACATTTCTGTCCATTATACGTGCTACAAGTCCCACCCAATTCATCGTCGATGACCTGATGACCCTAACAATATTTGGTATGCAGTATCAATCATAAAGCTCCTCATGATGCAATTTTCTCCAGTCTCTCGTCACTTCCTCCCACTTTGGCCCCCGATATTTCCCTCAGCACCGTACTCTCCAGCACCACCCCAGTAGCACAGTTTGTCCCCCGATCCCCATCTGATATTCAGACCAGCCCGACACAAACGACTGTTACCCGGTGCACTGCGACGCTAGACACAAGGCCACACTCACCGACACACCCAAATTCGAAAGCACTTGCTTCAGTGCGCAGTGATTGGAGAGCTCCTGGGTGACGTCACGAAACACTTGTCATGTAATCGAGCTGTTCAGTTCTGTGGAGGTGGAAAGAACAAGCAAGGTGCAGCTGACATCGCACCCTTAGCCCTCCAGCAACCACCTGCACCCTAGCACACAGCACAACACTCTTGTAACTCTCTACAGCACAGTGGTAACAGGACATACCGCTGTTTTAACGGTAAGAATGCTTCCATGTCAACCACAAAGTGTATGTTTGTGTCAACTGTTCTTATACTAGCGGCCATTATTTTCTGAACCCAGCATTAAATCCTTGGTGCTTCTAACGGAAAATTTGATGTTTTCTAGAAGGTCCGTTACGAATTATGTTTGTCTTACATTAAATTCGCGCTTCATGACGTTAAATAACTAACTAGAAAAATTGTTAATTATGTGATTGTACGACCCTTTGGTTACATTGGCAAAGTGCTGAGAGAAAGGGAGTAACTGAACACGGGAGAAAACTGCGTTCTGAGGAGCTTCGTGATTAGTACTGCTCACAAAGTACTGTTAATGCCATCGGACAGGATTGGGTGTGGTGGGGTGGGATGCGGTATAGTGCACGTACGGGATGGAAGAGGTTTCAGTGCTATAAGAAGGAAACAGCTTATTTCGAATAACTATGGAAAAATTGAAGGATGATATTAAAATTGAATTAACATTGTGAAGGGTCTGTCTTAAGGTGCAGAACAGCAATGGGCTGCTGTAAACGTGGTACTGAAACTTCCTTTTGAGTAAATTGCGAGAAATTTCTTCACCAGCTGAAAAACTATTATTACCGCCTAACAGACTAGCTCCACGGACTCACCTTTGTTTGTTTATTTGTTTGTAAGTCAGTCAGACAGACACATACGTAGGTAATTATGTAGTTAAGAGGGGCGCCCAGAAAGTAAGAACGGATTGCATATAGCGGCCGCGCAGTTGACTCGCGCACTTTCTGTAGAGTTCAGCCAATTTCTGCATTTCAGGGGAACACGTGTGTTGCGAATTACTGTGCCTAATTTTTTTCTATTCGCTGTAATCTTTAGAGGTGACCACTAAATCGACAGCCTGTGAAGCGTGATTGGTGGTATGGTCTTTATGCACCACAATGTTTGTCGGGCAGAAATGCACAGGCGGGTTGTTGAAGTGCATGGCGAAGGTGCATGAAAGGAGAGAATGTGAAGAAATGGCGTCTGTTGTTCGAAGATGGTGTGACTAACGTGCATGAAGAGCAACGAAGTGGACGCAAATTTGTTGTCACGGAAAATTTGAAAGGTGCGAAAAATGCAGAACCCGGGCAAAGCAGGCGATTCACAATTTCTGAATTACACGAAAATTTTCCAGCTGTGTTTCGCTGTCCGAACTAGGAAGTTGTTACAGAATATCTCATTCAGGAAATACCAATGAATTTACGGCCGTCAATTCAGAGCCGACGCCGGGGCCTACTGACAAGAGCAGTTTGTTTGTTGCACGACGATGCGCGAAGAAACGCCGACCCCCGGACACGCGAATTCCCCAAATACAGGATGTCCGGGCTAGAGGTATACAAAAATGCATGCTTATGTTTTAGTACCTAAAAGCTTTATGAAATTTATGTTTTCAACAGTGTACAGAGTAACTCAAAAAGATTTTTTATGCACGTCTGTACACTTCAATGTGGGCACCTGTTGTAGCTCGACAGATATCTAAACGATATTCAAGCTCTTGCCACGTGTTTATCAGCATGTGATGTGTTATAAGTTCAATTGCTTCAATGATACGTTATCTCAAATCAGCCAGATCTCGAACTTTTCTACTGTACGCAACGTCCTTAATAAACCCCCATGCAAAAAAGTCTAATTGTGTCAAATCCGGAGATCTAGGGGGCCAGGCAGTAGGACCTCCTCTTCCGACCCAACGTCGAGGAAAATTCTCATCCAGAAATGTTTAGATATCTGTCGAGCTATAACAGGCGACCACATTGAAACGTACGGACGTGCATCAAATCTTTTTGAGTTACTGTATACAGTGTTGAAAACGTAAATTTCATAAAGCTTTTAGGTGCTAAAACATAAGCATGTATTTTTGTATACCTCTAGCCCGGACACCCTGTACTTCAAGTGGCAAAGTTTGAAAATTCCTCCATATAGCCCCTACCTTGCATCAAGTGATAATCACTTCTTTCCGAAACTCAAATTTTTGTCCGGTCAGAAACTGAGGAGGGACCAAGAGACAAAAGGCGTCGTCCAGGACTGGCTGGACGTCTTGGCAGCGGGCTTTTCGATGAAGGCATCTAGACGCTCGTCACAGGGTGTGACAAGTGCCGTAATTTATATGGCGACTGTGTGGAGGGTAGTGTTGCGCAGCACCGCCATGATGCAATACGGATATATTATTTAAAAGTCCTTAAACCCATTTTACATGCAACTCGTTAGTTAGCGGAAGCTTGGCGCATGCGCTTCACAGTACATTGGTATCCTGCTTTCAACAGTTCCGTCATTTCAGAACAAATACCTCGTATAAGCCCAAGCAGCAGAATATACCACAGAGTTAGATGCACGTGAATGTGTAGCATTTTATTTGTCACAAACACAGAAAGATGTGGCTGCAGTGCCATTTGTTCTACAGTAGCTGAGCGCATGAAGGGCATTTGTCTCACCAGTAATGCTGTGGATGCTCTTGTATTGTCATGCACTTTCACACATTCCAACAGCAAGTACAGTTTGCAGGTTTGTGTACCGGCACAATGACCCCGAGTTTTCATCTTGTTTTTAACTTTTTTTAAAAAAAAATCGCGTAACAAAATCTTGTCCGGCTACAGACATGTTTGTTTTGACACAAGGTGAGGCGGTTATGGATAAAGAGCAATAGACGCTTAGATTTAGGCGTTCTTTGCTAACTATATCCCTCGTGTCCACTAGACGTTTAATACCAGCCACTGAACTGTTTGATGGAATTCAGTGAAATTCAGTACAGGCGTTCTTTACAAGAAGCTGTCCAACAAGCAGAATTTCGTGAAAATCGCGTAATCAAGGGCTCAAATAAATTTCTCTCCGTCATTTGCAGTGACTGTGTGTGTCGTAAAATTCGGCTCAGTGAAAATAAGGCTTTGGCTAGGGGCATAAAGGAATAGAGCGCTGTCCGTACTGTCCACATTGTAACCGACCTACCTCTGTTTCTGCTGTCTTCTTCTCCTCTTCTTGAGCACGTCGTTTATCTCCCGTTCGCCTGTCGTATTTCTTGTATTTTATGTAATAATTGGGGATACAAATGAATAGAACAGACTACTAGCTACAGCGGTAGAATAATGAGGTCTCTTGTGGGAATCTACGGGGATGTATCGAGGGCAC
>Ga0123354_10018765_pt1 | contig 10856 bp, 5 predicted proteins | sample TergutLab28metaG_2_FD_97872 | JGI IMG/M metagenome (GOLD analysis project Ga0123354, IMG submission 97872) | Labiotermes labralis P4 segment gut microbial communities from Petit-Saut dam, French Guiana - Lab288 P4 | ecosystem: Host-associated > Arthropoda: Insects > Digestive system > Gut ... | reverse complement strand
TATCCAAGGTCGCGTCCAAATGTTGCCAGATTGCTATCTAAGGTCGCGTCCAAATGTTGCCAGACTGCTATCCAAGGTCGCGTCCAAATGTTGCCAGATTGCTATCCAAAGTCGCGTCCAAATGTTGCCAGACTGCTATCCAAGGTCGCGTCCAAATGTTGCCAGACTGCTAACCAAGGTCGCGTCCAAATGTTGCCAGACTGCTATCCAAGGTCGCGTCCAAATGTTGCCAGTTACGTGGTCCACACAGTCACATGCTGAGGTAACAGTAAACAGGAAACACATTTGTCCTCAAATCTTCGATTCTTTTAAGTTTCAATTGCAAATTTCACATATTATTTTGTGTTTATTATTCCATTATTAGGAATAATGGCTAATTTACGTATTTCATCAGGGTAATTGTGAAGAAGTGGCCTCTCCATAACATACTTTTCTATTTACGTACCGTTTTCTACCTGATGGCAGTAGAATGGAACGACATAAAACATGATGCACAGAGGTAACTAACTGAAAGTACAGCGTTCGAGTGTCGTGTATCGAACAGATCTGTTTGTTGACTGGATTGCAATGTTGATATTTTGTGATAAAATGTAACACTGTGTATAACTGTGACGCCGTGACTCTTAGTGAAGAGTTTCGGTGACGAGCAGCACAGCATCTTGTTACAGTTCAGTCAATAAACATTGTGCGTGCTTTGAATGTGGTTAAATTACGCTGCAGTGTTCATACACAACTCTTCGACAAAATCTCTCAAAATTAGAATTACTTTACTCAGAATAACAAATAAATCTAAACAGCAGAGCATTTCTTTGAAGTGTTCGCACAGTACAACCAACAAGATGCAACGTTTCACAATCTATTTATTTCTGTATGACGCTCTACATGTTTCCGTCCGTCATCAGGAGAGCAAAACTGCACACACACAGCGTCAGGTATTGGTCTGACAAATACCTGACGCTGTGTGTGCACGTTTAAGCTCATCATGATGGACGGAAAAATAGTCTGAAACATGTACAGCGTCTTACATAAATAAATAAATTGTGAAACGCTGCATCTTGTTGGTTGTACTGTGCGAATATATCAGCGATGCACGGACATATGAATGTTAAATTCATTTCTTTGATGGTTTACAGTTTTCAGCTCTTCAAGATAATCCCTCAACATCCTATTGACAACGAAGTTTCATTACTGCATTTGCAATAAAGGGCGAGTAGGTCTATTACATATATATATATATATGTGTGTGTGTGTGTGTGTGTGTGTGTGTGTGTGTGTGTGTGTGGGTGTGTGTGTGTGGGTGTGTGTGTGTGTGTGTGTGGTGTGTGTATGTGTGTCGTGTGTGTGTGGTGTGTCGTGTGTATGTGTGTGGTGTGTGTGGGTGTGTGGTGTGTGTGCGTGGTGTGTGTGTGTGTGGTGTGCTTGTGTGTGTGTGTGTGTGTGCGTGTCTGAAGTGTATAACCCACATTACATCACGAAAATTTTAACATTATTCCCCCATCTGTGCCGTGTCTCCCATGTGGTCAGTTACCGTCACACCTCCCGATCAAATATTTGGATGTATTTCTTACTTCTTCAAGCTGAGTGTCATCGTCCATCATTTGACAAACCACATATCATCTGACGGAATGTACAAATTACGCAGCTGCTCTTAATGCTGCTATTCTGGTTTGCACACATTTTTTTTTCCAGAAGCCCCAAAATGTGCTCCACACAATAAAGGTCAATGTTCACTCTTGTATGAACCAGATAAAATAACAGACTCGCAAGTTTTAACCGCAAATTGTACAGACAAGTGACGGGTAGTTAATAGCGGCCAGCATTCCCTTAATTTAATGTGATCGTAATTTTTTCAAAATATAACAGGCTTACTAAATTTTTTTTTCGAAATGTAATAAAAAAATGTGTGCACACTGCAGCTTGGAAAACTTCTTATTAAATTCGTTTAAAATTAGTAGTTCGTAAACAGACAAATGATTAATTTAAATGACGAACACTTAGTGTCCTTAGTTATTTTTATTTACATAGTTATTTATTTATTTATTTCACGACGTTACAACAGTATACTTCACACAACGAAAAACAAAAAATTCAACTTAACGTGGAGCCCGCTCACTGTACTGACATAATAATCAATATTACATAATATGGCTTAACTTATATTACAGCACGTATTTTCATATTTTCGTTGTTACGCCGTGCATGATGTCGAATCACTCAATTATTATACCAACCAATGCACTTACATAAAATTTACACATTGAAACATTAAAAACGCTCCGACATGTTTCGGTCCTAAGACCATCATCAGGGAGCCATATCGTCCTTGCTAAAGTCACACTATAAGAAGTCACATTAATTTCGCTGTACCAGTTGGGTATTGTGGCAGCATGCTGCCACAATACCCTGCTGGTACAGCGAAGTTAATCTGTGACTGGTTTTAATGTGACTTTAGCAAGGCAAAGAAATACAGCTCCCTGATGATGGTCTTAGGACCGAAACATGTCGGAGCAGTTTTAGTGTTTTAATATATAAATTTTATATAAGTGCATTAGTTGGTATAATAATTGAGTGATTACAGCACGTGTTGGTAATCACCTGTAAATATCAGGCTTGCTAGACATCTGACGATCAAAGTATTACAAACTTGTTAAAGTTCTGTTCTACAAAATGCCGATAGCTAACGCCCAGTCATTTCTTCAGATCGTTCTCAGGCTGTGCGCTGTTATGTAAATACAGTATTCCAGATATCCCCACGTTAATATTCACATGGCCTCAGGTCTGGTGAAAGTGCAGACAGCAAAGCAAAACTAATTATACATTCCAAAAAAATGTCACGTAAAGCGGTCACTGAATTATTGACTGTAGGGGCAGTTGCACCGTACTGCTGCAATAACCCGTACTGCCTCTCATCACTAAAATTATACACATGGTGCGAGAATTTGTCCAGCATACTTTTATGAATGGATTTTGTCGGGACAGAAAACGGTTACGTTTAATCTTGTTGCACCTACAACACACCACGCTCCAAATTTGACGCCATGTATCACGTGAGAGTATGGAGTTATCTGAAGACTGGTATCTTCATGGATTTAGCTTCATTCAACGAAGGGATAAATTTATATCTACCAGTAACAACCGCAGTAATCTGTGGATGAGTCCTGGAGATATGCAGATGTAATAAAAAAAGTTCCGGCTCTCAGGCTCCTGTACAAGTGACTGCTGTATTGACTTGAGCTACTTCATAATTGTACATTTCTGTCGTAGTGGTCATTCTTATAGTACGGCTTTATGATCACAGTAAATGCATTCCAAAATGTTAAATTTCCGATATGAATGGTTGATAACTCACTGGTTACTCATTGGTAACTCACTGGTAACTCCTCACCTTGTCACTCAATTATTATACCAACCACTGTACATATATAAAATTTATAAAATTTACACATTAAAACATTAAAAACGCTCCGACATGTTTCGGTCCTAGGACCATCATCAGGGAGCTATATATTCCTTGCTAAAGTCACACTATAAAAATTCACATTAATTTCGCTGTACCAGTTGGGTATTGTGACAGCATGCCGTGTTGTGTAATGTTATGTTGCGAAGAGTGCCCTGCTATAGCAGTGCACTCTTCGCAACATAACATTACACAACACGGCATGCCGCCACAACACCCAACTTGTAGAACGAAATTAATCCGTGACTATTTCTAGTGTGACTTTAGCAAGGAATATATAGCTCCCTGATGATGGTCTTCGGACCGAAACATGTCGGAGCGTTTTTAATGTTTAAATTTTATATATGTGCAGTAGTTGGTGTAATAACTGAGTAACTCGACAATATGCACGGTGTAACTACAACAAAAAAATCCTCACCTTGTCGGCACAGCGAGTGTACAAGTACAGATATTGCCACCAGCTCCCAAACAATTATTCTTTTATGAGGCTATTAGACTTATCTACGAAAATTTGTAGCCAACGATAATGACAAAGAACAACAGACAGGACGGTCGCAGCAGTAACACCGTTCAACATCAGTTCTTATCCTAATGCTTTAACTTAGTTCGGTCATTCAAAGCCACTTTATTTCAATTCTTGTGTTTCCCAAAACAACGGATTTAGGGGGGGGGGTTTAGCCAAGTGCTTACAGCGAACACTATCAGCCAATTAAAACCATTTGGCACACGATCCACTGCTATGTTGGCCATGAATACATAAGCGCTGTGGGTAAGAGCTGTGAACATCACTGCTCTAATGGCAAGTTGTGAAACAAGATAATAAGGAAGGCCGTGACGATAACAGAAGCTGAAATACAAAGCTCTGAACCGCCTCATGTACTCAGCATTCAATCTATTCGGACAACGAATGTTCAGCGGCCAACCACACGCGGGTAGCATCTTCACGTGGAGAATCAAAATTACTAAATTTGAAACTGTAAACATCCTTATTTGTCTGCGTGACTTTTCAAAAAATAATTATATTTGAATTCGCTCATAGGAATGTTAGATGAATGACAGCTTTCAATCAGTAAACCAAAAGTAATGAGATTTCTTACATGGGTAAGAGATACTAAGACGAAGGTCCGACGATCATTGGCTGAGCGGTCTAAAGGCGGAGGGCTGCGACCGCTCTATTCCTGGGACTTGGAGTTCAAATCCCGCTGAGTGCATCGATGTTTGCCTCTAGGATTTGCTGTGTATTGTGTAGGCAGCGACCTCTACGACGAACTGATCACTCGTTCAGAGAAGTCTTAGTGGGTGTGCGTGTCTAACTGTATGGGATCTATAAACCTCACTACTGAGGCGGCCTAGGCACAAGTTGGGTTGTTGTGCAACAGAATAAAATTCTCTATACAAAAATTTGGTTCTATGGATTTAGATCGTAACGATGATGAAGATGATGATGATGGTAATAATTATAGTCCTTCTTCAAGGAGTACTAACAGCTGATCAGCAGATCAATAATTTACACCCGTTTTGTGGAAATACTGTTCTTTGCCATATTCACAAAACTATCTGATGGTTGCATAGTCTGTTAGATAAAGCTGTTCACCCAATCCCGTCCAATGTATTCAGTAACAATTTCAGTGTTATCTTCAAAACTAGCTGTAGGTTTATTAAAGTTTCTTCGGGCTAGCGTCCGTGTCAACCGGCGTTTCAAGAACCGTGTCCTCGTCATCAGGCAAAAGGATGGAACGAGGACAAATATGGTTACCGAAACGTCGGTTGATTCGCCATTTAACCAATTAACACGTCTGCTAGCCCGGGTAAACGTTTTTTAATTTAATCGCCTTGAAAATTTCACATTATAACCTTCTACATCTTCGACCTGTTCCTTTCTCTATTAACACCCTCGGCCCATCTCATTCACTCGTACATGCAGTTTGATAACAGCACATCCATTAGTATTTTCGGGATGAACTGTAAATACTTCAGAATATCACGATAAGATATAAACTTCATCGTCATCATGTGGACTGAAATTGGATACGTGAAGTGATCTTTACGAATTGGAGCATCATTTTGCCCACCAGTACTGTGCAGCGCAAGGCAATGTCGTCGCCCCAGCTGCCGGTGTGGCAGTACCTACACTTGTGACGCAGTTCTAGAACGGCTACGAATCTCCCACCACTAGATGCTGAAGCAACAGTATGGCCTCACACTGACGGGAGACAAACTGGGCGGACATTTAGTGTGGCTGTTGAGCGTGTCCGTGTTTCATTATTCATTAACAGTACTATGGAGTGTTCCAACGGCTCCGTGTTTTAAAATTTCAAAGTGTTGCTGCCGCTAATCTGCTAAGTCCGTTACGAAACCTGACACGCGCTGCCATACATCTCGAACCCTCATTCATTATACATTATCTCAGGTTCTTTATAGCACAGAGCACAGAGAGGTTCTCATGTATTCTTCAGTAATGCAGATGGAAACCAGAGCGTGGAAGGCCTGCTTGAATTGTATTGTCATCAATCACTTTACTCTTAACAATAGCAGTTAGCTATCTGTTGTTAACAGCTACTGAATTGGCTAAGCCGTATGGATCTCATACAGCAATCAGAGGGCGCAGGCCACAGATAACACAGCATTACTTTCTGAAGTCGTGTGTGTCGACTTTTGGTTTTGGAGCTTATCGGCATAAATCAGCAGACGATGAAGTACCTCTAAGCACACACACTCTGCTTAATCCAAAATCTTACTGCTCATGTTATAAAATGTTATTGATTTTATCCATGGAATTAGAGAAGAGAGGTCGTTTTAATTATTCTTCAGTTCTCGAGTTGGGAACACGACAGCAATTAACGTAACTTGTAGGGCTCTTCTGGAGATAGCTAGCTAACTAACTAACTAATTAACTAACTAAACAACCAACCAAACAATCAACTCCATAAAGCAGAGTCCTTTGAGAAGCTAACACTTCCTCAGACAATCAAGAAATTCCCCACCCTGTACGAAACCTGAGCGTACACTGCCGCGTTCACAGCATTCCTCTACGTGACCCTATCCGGAGCCACGGTAAGTCCAGTCCACGTTCCACAAACCAAATTCTTGCAGACCCATTTTTAATAATATCCTCCCATCTACACCTAGTTCTCCTTTCCCTTACGTCTCCCCACAACACCCTGTATACAGTTCTCCTCTCCCCCTTACGTGCCACATGCCTCGCCCATCGAATTCTTCTTGCCTGAAGACCAATGTCAGACGAAACTGACGTACATTTTGTACAGAACACATACGACATGTGCATCTAACCTCGCAGGCTAGTGAAATGACAGCGCTGGGGACTGAGGAAAACCTCTGCCCCTGCCGGCATTCGATCTCCGTAGCGAAGATACTGTACCGAGTAGGCTACTGCGTATTTCATCAAAATCAGAATCAATCCTTCTCTCGTTCCTTAACACCACAGAATGCGTTTAGAACAACCCTTACACAGATATCAATGTTTTCGTTTGTGTCTCTGAAATACTGAAATGTTTCTTTCATATGCAATATCTAAACGGCACTACGAAACTAGATGTGACTATTTCTGATAAAAATTGTATTAAATTCCTTTTCAGGATATTAAAAAAAAGTACCTTAAATACAGAAGAATCCACAACAGAAGACGCTGCCGCTGTCTTTGCTGTGAGGTAAAAATCTATGCGGCTAATGTTTGTGGAAAGCATTATACAAGAGGGGAGTACAGTGAAAGCAAGACCGGTGTATGTTCCCACACACGTGACAAGTTAATAAGATCAAATTACGTGCTTTGCAACACTCTTACTTTCACGTAAAGAAACGATTCAGATGCCTTCACTGCTTGCTATACATTTGATGTATGACAATACATATGATCCTGCGTAGGACCTGCCATCCAAGACACGTTATAGACGGAAAGACAAGCAGTAGGGTAGGAGAGACGTGAAGATGACGAAAAAACGTAAGCAGCTACAGGATGACCTCAAGGTAACAAGAGGATACTGTACCTTTAGAGAGGAAGCAATACATGGCGCCCTCAAAGAGGCCCTGGACCTGTCGTAAGATAAAGACTGCGGACTGCATGAATATAGACTGAATTCAACAGACTGAGCAGAGCTCGGTGTAGCGCGGGTCTGCATCGCCGGCTTCTATGGGATACGTGGAAATTCTTGACCCAGTCGAATGACATCTGCACTGGACAGCAGGCTACGATGTGTAATGTACAATGTGCCAACTGAGACATAAAGCCGAAATGCCACTCTTGTATCTAACGGGCAATGAATCAGAAACATCGATATATACCGCGCTGGAAAACATACAAACGCAATGCCGACTGAGGGTAAGGATGAGTTATTCAGTTGATAACGATGGAGACGATAGGAGCCTATTGGACAGGACCTAATCATTCACCCAGCCAACCAGCCAGTCATCGAGTTGGTTGGTCTAAGCATTCGGTTGGTCCGAATAACACCGAGAGTTCCACAGGACTTCCGAGTACTCCGCCGTACATAATCAGGCTAATGGAATTAGTTTCCGTGGACAGTTTCCATCGGTTCAGTGCTGCACCAAACACACTCCTCATTTTGTTGCAACTCCACCCATAAGCACTTTCAACATTTCGTTATTTTATCATTCTCCTTATTTCAAAGCTCTCCTCACAATACATACGCCGACAAACATCTTTAGTGCAACAATGACTTAAGTGCTACAGTTTTGTTGATGTATTGAAAATACGAGTATACAACTTTGTATGTAAATGAAGTGTTTTTTTGGCTCAGTATAATATAGTATAGTTGAATGGCATGCGACGGACAGCGTTAAATTCCCAGGAGATCAGGACCATCTTCCTTCTTCTCTTCCTTACTAACTGCAATCTCATTCAGTTGTACGAGTATATCCGGAGGGTACGTGAGGTAAACCTGCGAAGTTTAATGCTGGCAACCCACGTTCTGAGGAATATTATTTCATATTTCTTGAACAAAAGGTCTTTTATGCCTAACGGACACAACAACTGTTCCTGTAGTAACAACACCCGGGAAGGAGAATGGTGGAGGGGGGTGATATGGCACTATAGAAGCGGAATAAAAATGCAAAAATTAATTCATATGAACCTGGACTGTCATTGCCACTGCCAATGCCCAATCTGTATATAATTCTATGTAGATGAACAATTTCACAGGCTAAACTTACCGAGTCTACGTTCTTGTGACTAAAGACGTACAAAAATGGAGGATTACTCCACATATTCTGAATCGCGGGATCATATGGAAGTGAGATGTCAGGTTCACACCTCAATCCCTTCATTCTTGAGAAAATGGGCTAGGAAGCTTTCACATGACCCAGGAAACCAGAAGTTCCCTGGATGTGTGACCGCAAACCGCACTGCCGTTCCTGTCAGTATCAGACTTCGGTTACTCATTCGGTCAGTCATTCGGTCAGTCATTCGGTCAGTCATTCGGTCAGTCAGTCGGTCAGTCAGTCGGTCAGTCAGTCGGTCAGTCAGTCGGTCAGTCAGTCAGTTAGTCAGCCAGTCATCTCTAGACAGACGTAGCACGTCTCATCGAATGTATAAGCAACCTGTTGGCTGTGTTACAAGCTGCAGCAACAAACCGTTTAAGAATTTGTTTATTCTCCTGCAAATGAACAAAATTAAGAACTGCCATAAGAAACAAGACGATGTAGTGATAATATAGTAATAATAACAAAGAATATTACTATTATTATTATTATTATTACTTTAATTTTGTTTGCTGAGTCACATTACAGAAGAGTGACGTGATTGCCAACACCAAGTTTACGAAGCTCTAATAACACGTCCTCTAATGTTTAACCACATCTAACTTTTAACCAATAATCGCAATTTAAACACCATTTTCGCAAATAACAACTAATACTGAACAAACGTACAAATCTTAAGCCAGTGGAGTCAATGAATATCAAAACCCAAATCAGAAGGGACAACATCTCGTGAAAAAGCTTATCACAGTGAAACATTCGAATTCATTCACGGGGAAATAGGAATATATCGCAGCAACCGTAAAATGTAAAAGTAGGTAAAACGAACGTCGAAGCTTTTCTCCTCAATGTCAAATCAAACTATACGATACAGTTGTCTATAAACTCTCTCAAGAATATAATTTTTCCATCGTAACCCTCCTCTGAGTTTCAGAGACCTTCCAAGAGACCACGGGACATGAAGGGCACTTGTTTGTCTCCACAGAAACCTGCAGCAGTACTGAAAAGGTGTGCGAGTCACCGAAATTTGTATTTTGAAATGCTATTTTTACACTTTCAGAAAATGTATATTCTTCTCGACGGTGGAAACAAGTTCCTCGGAAGTGTTGGTACCTACCAAACTGCACGGCGTCGAAATTCAGAAGACAGCAATTTTCAGTCATCGCGAGCTGAATATAAAACTTGGCACTTCCTAGCTTGATTTAGCTTCCGCAAAACAAGGCACAAAACGTTCATGGGTTTTCGTAACGGGAACTCAAAGCCAAATACTGCGGCCAGTACTGAGTTGTCGTCAGGGTAGAGGCTCAGATGTTTTCATCTCTTTCTGAAAGTTACCCGGTTGACAGCCCGAGTGCCTGCGTACTGGACTCAGGTTGACAGACTTATTTTCTCCTAAACCTAAGATTCCGATTAATTCCTTTTATGAACCGTAAGTTAGGTTGCTGTTAAAATGTTTGACAGGGGGTTATATACACTTCTGTCAGTTGCAGTTACGTTAGTAGTTCTACGTTACTACCGCGTAGTTTGGTCGGTTGGGTCACGTTACGGCATCTACACAACTGCTGCAGAAACTAATATCACGGCTCGAGCACGTCCACATGTCCCTCGAACTGATAAGCTTAACCATAGTCAGACAATTCTTTTGACATAATTTCTGATACTGAGAGAACCAAAATAACCTTCTCTAGATACATGCATAATTGGATAGTTGCCACAAGCCATGGGGAATTGGAAGGAACAAAACAATTGACAGCGAGAGGAAGCCACGAGCACCGTCAAGCCCTCCATCCTCGGAAATTTTTCCCGTGGCTTCACTACAGTAAAGTCTAAAAATTTGTACAGTACATAGACTTCAGCGATGGATCGAACGACAAGCTGAATAGCGAATATGATGGATGTGAATGAAAAGGGACATGTGGAAATTCTATGTATTTCGCAACATGTTAGAGTGCATCATTCTGTGAACAGCAAATATCATATTGAACGGATAACAAAAGGCAAGTAAACAGTGAAACAGAAGTACAGGTGTCTTAACAGAAGTACAGGTGTCTTAACAGCAGTACAGGTGTCTTAACAGTACTACTGGTGTCTTAACAGCAGTACTGGCGTCTTAACAGCAGTACAGGTGTCTTAACAGTAGTACAGGTGTCTTAACAAGAGTACTGGT
>Ga0123354_10018764_pt1 | contig 10857 bp, 13 predicted proteins | sample TergutLab28metaG_2_FD_97872 | JGI IMG/M metagenome (GOLD analysis project Ga0123354, IMG submission 97872) | Labiotermes labralis P4 segment gut microbial communities from Petit-Saut dam, French Guiana - Lab288 P4 | ecosystem: Host-associated > Arthropoda: Insects > Digestive system > Gut ... | reverse complement strand
TTTCTTGTGCCTAATATATTAGACCAAGACGACCGGCATTGACAGAGCTGTTCTGCCTTAACACCAGATAATTATTGCAATTTTCAATTATCTGTTCTTTGAATGCTTCGCCGCCTACATAATCCAAATCGGACAGGCTCTGCGCTGACAGTATGCAAGTGATATTGGCGCTTCTGCTCTTGATGATTAAGTCGGTAAGTGTCGGGGAAGCGTATACATTGATTTCATCCAATATGAAAAACGTGCGGGAGATGGTATCATCAAAGAGCTTGCTAATGGCTTTCTTGCTGTCTATCAGAATCAATCGGCCTATCAATGGGGATGTTTCGGGATAAATTAAGGGGTTTAGAATAAAAAGGATAACGGCATTTTGTTTCAATGCGATGTAGATGTCGATTCCGTCATCTGAAAATATCTGTCCCAATTCGCTTTCGGCTATGATGGAGAATCGGGCTACAGCGTTTTCTGCAATTTTCCCGCTGGTATTGGCTATCCCGACATTTTCCAAATGGTCGTCTTTGGTGATGATTTTCTCTTTGGATAGCTGGCTACTTAATCTTAAAAATTCGGTAACGGGCATATTGCGAACGATATTTTTAAAAGACAAGTTAATCCCTGCAAAATTTAGCAGGATAACAAGTCTTTGTAAATATCTTTCAGTATTTAGTTTGTAATGTTCCTCGCTCCACTCGGTCATGTTGATAAGCATGTCTTTACAGATAGTCGGTGAAGCATTGTAGAACGGATTGTATTTGCCTGACCTCGCCGGATGGTTCAAGTCAACGATATAAATTTTTCGGATGGTGTTCAGCTTGTGCACGATGTCAAGGATTGAATCCGCGCCTACATCGCCTTTGCCGTCTAAAATAAGCATGGGGTAATTTTTATCTATCCCGCTTTTTATGTAGTTGGACAGGGCAACGGTTTTTCCGCTTCCGGTCGTGCCACAAATAAATATGTGCTTGGCGTTGTCCTGGGTGCGGACATCGATGTGATTCGCTGTCTGACCGATTAAGGTTGTCCCGCCTGTATCGGTATTCTGTTTTATGAAAGCATGATTTTCTCGTCTGTTTTGTCTTTTCAATTTCTTTAACTCCTTGTGAAAATTTAATAGTTTTCTAATGATAAATTGTTTTTTCGTTTGAAAAACAATTACATATACCGGAAAAGCAATAATCAGGATGAAAAATATCAATTTGTATTTTTCAATTCCGATAACTGATTTTCTCTATAATTTCTAACATAATTTTGTATCTCCTCTAATTCTATTATTTTTATATTCGGATACGTCTCGGCGTATTCCAGCACAAAACGCTTTATCTTCAAAGCGTTTTGTGGTATTACCCATATTTGTTGGTCGAAATTGGTATAGTTGGCCTTAATATTGGCCTCGAGCTTGTCTTTGGCTTTCTGTGAAAGCTCTATCTCAAAGCAGTATTTTTCTTGATTTTGATATACAAAATCAGGTTGGTGTTTGCGGATTCCAAATCCGTCTATGATGTGCAGTTGTTTTTCCGTCACGACTGACGGAAAATCCATTTTATATTTTAGGTGAAAATATATCGCCGTATCTAAAACGGCGATATCGTGATTTACATTGTCCAATCTGACTTTATCGGGGCGTTTATTCGCCCCGATAATCATTTTGCCTTTGTGCGTCAAAAAGTAAATACCGGCCACGCCGTAGATCACTTTTTGACGCTCTATGTAACCGGCTTCCAGCAGGAGCCTTAATCTCCTGTCAGTTGCTCGCTGGTTTCCAAATCCAGCGAGCAACTGAATATGTCTGCCTTGGCAGAATCGCCAACGTTCTATTTCTCGCATAATCTGATAGTCTCTCTCAACTAATATCATATCTCTATCTCTCCTATCTAATCTATCTCTATCTTATCTTCTACTACTTACTACTACTTACTTACACACACTACGCCCGCCCGCCTGTATCTTGTTTTATTTATTACTATGATAGTATTTATGAATAAATATATAGCGCATGAAGGGAATGGGTGGTCTCGGGTAGAATAGCCGAGACCACCCATTCCCTTCATGCGCCTATCATAGTAATTTGGACACGATTCGGGCGGGCAAAAAAGGTGTCTTGTGTGAATAGTCGGGGTTTGTTAGGGGGTAATTTTAAGGTTTTGAGGCAAAAAAAGCAGGGGCAATGTCTGTCCCTGCTTGGCTGTTGCTTATGCGATTGTGAGTGGTATATATTAGTCCACTATTTTTTTGTCAGTACCATCGGTTTTCATGGTGTACATAGAGCCTTTTTGATAATAAATTTGGTCTCCTACTACATTAATGTACCACGCATAATCGTCACTCAATTTTTTATTTTCTGTACCATCAGTTTTAATGCTATATGTTCCATTATCACCCCATGAATGTGAATAATAAATCATATCACCCACAACATTTAGGAAAGCTGAGCCATCAGTATCATCACTCACCTTTTGCCTATCTGTACCATCAGTTTTAATTTTATATATTTTATCATTGTCAGAATTATTGCGATAAAAAATTTCGTCATTAACTACATTGATCTCACAAGTTATATCATCATTTAGTTTTTGCTTATCGGTGCCATCCGTTTTAATTGAATACAGTTTACAGTTATCAGAATTGTTTCTATAATAAATTCTATCTCCCATTATACTGAGACAATCTGGAGAATCATTGCTTAAACTTTTTCGGTCAGTACCGTCCGTTTTGATTGAATATATAGCACTGCCATTACTACTATAATTTTTATAATAAATTTTATCACCTATTACATAAATATACTCTGTATAATCATTATTTAATTTCTTTCTGCCACTACCATCAATGTTAATTGTATATAAATTACTGTTAGTACCGCTATAGTAAATATTATTTCCTATTACATTAATGTACTGCGAACTATAATCATCATTCAACTTTTGCTTTCCTGTACCATCAGTTTTGATTTTATATAACTTACCTATGTCAGAACCATTAGAATAATAAATCCAATCACCCTGAATAGCCACTAATCCTCTATTGGTAATATTCCCTGAAGTGTTGCCATACGTGTTTATGGGATATGGGATTTGTGTTTCTATCGTTGTCTGTGGCGGTTGTGTTGTTGCCGTTTGCTGTGGGGGCTGTGTCTGATTGGGTGCTGGTGTATTATTGCTTGTTGTATTTTGTGTTGGCTGTGTGGGAGGCATTGTAACATTTGGTGGAACCGTTTGGATATTGCTGCTTGCTGTGTTAGTTGATGGAACTGTGGCGTTTTCTATTGATTCTACATTATTTATTATTTTTAAATTCTCATTTCCGCCAATTTTAAAGTATGTATTCCTTACCCCATCATAATTTCCATTTTTATCTATTGTGTAGTTATACGCTTCTTCAGCAGTCTTTCCTTGAAAAAGATCTTCCATATAGGAACTTATTATATTCCCATTATGAATCACTTGTACTTTATCCGAAAAACCTGTATATACTGAGGCTCCAGCAGTTATAAAAGCATTGCATAGTTTATCATTAGCAAATCCATCACACGCACCAACATAAATTAAAGAATTTGGGAGGCTGTATTCATAGTAGAAAGAAATAAATTGTGGCGTAATACAATAATCGGCTCCAATTATACCAATTCCACCGCATAAATTGATAAGACCATGATATAATCCATAACTATATTTTATCACATTACTAATTGATGTTTCTTCTTGTAATTCAATAACCGGATAATCATTATTCCAACAATATCCATGAGAGTTAATCAAAATAATCCCATATCTATCTAAATTTGATATATAATCATTTACAGTAGCATTTTCTTTATATGTAACATTAACATTAAAATTATAATTTTGTGAATCAAGAAATGTATTTTGCAAACTAATGTAATCTTCAATATACCCATAGTTTTCATCTTGTGGTGAGTATTTAGGGAATGATGATAATATTAACACATTATTATTGCCAATATTATTTTCCGATAATGAATCATTTTTATTATAAGAAATTGCATTTTGTTGATAATGTAAAGGCTGTATGTTAGTGGCCGAGGTTATAGTCCGTAAATCTCTATACCTTACATCACCTGTGCTATTATCATTCACAAGTGAAAACATATTTTGTATACCAATAAAATTAAAATAAATTTCATCTTGATTAACGACTACATTTGAAATTATGTGTTTCCTTTGTAAGTCATAAAAGTAGTTGACTATTTCTTGCTTAGCCTTATTTTTATCATCATCAGTTGTAGCATTATTAAATTTTGTTTTTAACCCTCCTAATGTAGTGCTTTCATATATGTTCAAAAGTGTTCCCGCTTCCCCAGATGTTATATCACTTGACTTTGGTTTTATGAATAAAAAAAATGCAGCGATAACGAGAGCAATACAAGCAATTATAGCAATAATAGAAAACAATATCTTTTTCTTTGATTTAAACACTTGACACATCCCTTTTTTATTTTTGTCCAATGCCTGTCAAAAAGTGTACTTTTTGACAATAGCCCTTCCGAGACTATTTTTATCTGGGAAGGGCTATTTTTTCTGCAAAATTTCTAAAATCTTATCAAAAAGACTTGACATAATAGGGTGATACGTGCTATCCTTTAAAAAGTCAATGAGCTATCAAAAAGTACACCTTTTGATAGCTCATTTTTTTCGTCTTGTTATTCGGTACTCTCTCAAACGCCTGTAAAACGTGGCTTCTTTCAAGCCGGTTTTTTCTAAAATTTCCTTTTCGGTTAGATTTCCGTGCTCCCATTGTCTCACGAGTGCAACAAAATTTTCAGGGGGCTTTTTGATAGGGCGTCCGAATCGGACGCCTCTCGCTCTGGCGGCTGCTATTCCCTCCCTCTGACGTGTCTTAATGCTTTCTCGTTCACTCTGGGCTACAAAGGAAAGCACCTGCAATACTAAGTCGGCTATAAACGTTCCCAATAGGGTCTTTTCTCGGCGGGTATCCAGTAGCTCCATATCCAGCACAACAATGTCAATGCCCTTCTCCTTGGTCAGTATGCGCCATTGGTTTTGAATCTCATCATAGTTGCGCCCTAAGCGGTCAATGCTCTTTATATAGAGCAAGTCACCAGCTGTCAAAAGTCCTACCAACTTTTGATAGCTGGGACGGTCAAAGTCCTTCCCGCTCTGTTTATCTATAAATATTTGCTCCGGTGGTATTTGCAATTCGCTCATGGCGAATACCTGTCTGTCCTCGTTCTGGTCTGTGCTCGAAACACGGACATATCCGTATGTTGCCATTTTATCACGCTCCTTTCGATGGTACATTTTACAGTATTCAAAGGTAAAGAAAAAAAGCCCTTCTTGTGGCTTGGGTAATAAAATATTGATTTTCCAACTTTTATATTGATGTATATAAACAAAAAAACACCAGTTACTACTAACTGATGTTACAAAAGGTTTCCTATTCAAAAATTTTTCCAACTTTTTTCCAACTTTGAAATGATTTTAAATGGTTTTTAATGCGTTTTAATGCTCTTACTTGATTTTTATAAAATATTCTAAAATTAAGTGTAACTCTTGGAGCATAGGCATTTCAGCGTATTTATTGGAGGCGACAGCCGGATTTGAACCGGCGAATAACGGTTTTGCAGACACTTGAATCAATTTTTTATCACTACGCCCCCAACGATTATGGGTTTTTAAATGCTGTTTTCCAACTCTTTTCCAACTTTTACATTTTTGAATGCCGATAAGCGATTATTATTTACGTCATTGGATTTTCTGACTAATTGTTCTTTATCAAAATGCGTGTACCATCCAGCCGTTACGCTTATATCCGAATGCCCCAACAATTTCTGCATATCTGCTATATCAACATTGTTTTTCTTTCCCACAGAACAATATGTATGCCTTAGACAATGCAAAGAAATTTTATCCCAGTTTTTAATTTTTAAATCTTTAACCACTTTCTTCACATGACGATTAAAGTAATAGACATCATTTGGTACATAGCTCTGGTTTGTAAAAATAAAATCTGTTTCCTTGAAAGTTATTCCTACTGTTTGGGCTAACTTTTTTTGTCTCAATTTGTGCTTATATAATAGGCTCATGAATTCTTTTGGGATACCTAAAGTCCTGTAACTTGATGACGATTTTAAGTCGGTAATTTCATGCTGGCGGCCTAAATATTTTATTTCCCCATCTACATACCCAAATTTTCTCACAGACATATATTCTTTATCGATTGTGACACACATATCATCAAAATTAATATTATCCCAAGTTGTTCCCGCTATCTCGCTTCCTCTTGCTCCGGTATACAAAGCAAACAAAACATCATATAAAGAATGGCTTATACAATACTCTACTACTTTGTCCTCATCATCTCTATGTATTATTTTCTTTTCTGTGCGTTTTTTGCTTTCTTTAAAGTTGATTTTCTCATCTTCCAATGGGTTATATTCTATTATTCTATCAACCTTTTTTGCAAAGCGCATCATATTATATACAAGCTGTTTTACTTGTTTAGCTGTCGAATCGCACGTTTCTTCATGTATTTTTAAAAGTGCTTCTTCTAATATTGAAAATGTTAATTCCTTTATTTTTAGCTTCCCAAGATGTTTTTTGATGAATGTGCAGCGGTGCTCATAAGTTGCAAAAGTATTGTCAACGATTCTTCTTTCTTTCATTCCTTTTTTACGGTATTCCCATAACCAATAATCTACGTATTCTTCCACCAATATGTTATTATCAATGTTCGCTGTGCCTGTTCTTCTGAAATTATCATGTTCTCTGATTAAAATAATCTGGCATCCGGCTATTTTAAATTTTATTACGTCATCATCCAACGGCTCCAAAGCTTTTATTTTCGCTTTCAATAGCAAGGCTTCTTCTCTGCTTTTTCTGCAAATTGACCCTTTTACTGAACCGCCGGATTTTTTCTTAATAGTGGGAATTATCTCCCAGCTTCCGTTTGGCTTTTCTCTAAGGCCGCCGTCACCATTGTGTCTTCGAGCTTTTTTGTTTTTTGATTTCATATTATTTTTCAAATATATCCCCTCCTATATAAGGGCATATAACGCATATAATATGAAACCTTTTGTAATTTCCATTATATGCGTTATTTTTTTAAATGCAAGGCCCTTTTTAATACCTAATAAAAAAATTGCTGTTGTTTTCAAACCAATCCAGCAATTTTCCTTTGTTAATAACGATTCTTCTTTTAAATCGAATACAAGGAAACCCTTTTTGTCGAGTCAATTCTGTCATCAGTTGCTTGCTAATTCCTAAGATTTTAGAAGCTTCTTCTACGTTTATTCCTATTTTTTCATTCATGTAGGCTCACCCGTTTCTCCATCTACATAAGCGATAAGCCCCTCCGCCGTTGCGTATTTCTCAATATCAAGCAAAATCCCATATCTAAGCCTATTTTGCACCGATGAATCAAGGTAAAGATAACTTTGTATTTGTTCGGGATTGTAATGCCTAAAATATTTAAGGATTATATAGGCGTAACGCATTTTATTTTCCTGCCTATATTCCCCAAAGAGCCTTGACAATATCTTTTTCCATTTCATCAGATTATTTCTTTCCCTGTTCTCCATAAGGCCGGATAACTTGGTTCTCCAGCGTGTTTGTGTTGCTGTGTCTGCTCTTAATCCAGTTATCATATGAGTAGCTTGACGGTGACAACATCTCATCTTCAATGTCTTGAATCATGCTTTCAATTCGATTGTAGTTATATAAATAATACTCTATTGTTTTATAATTTTTCTTATCTAACATTTTCTTTTCCCCCTTTATTTCTTTAATCGGATTTGCATATGGGGTTAGCTTCCCATCCTTCTTTTTAGAAGGTCGTCCCTTTACATCACGTTAGCCAGACGAAAGTTTCATTATCCGTTTTCCGATTCTCATATTCGATTTTCAATTTGCGGCTTTGTCCTTATATATCGAAATGACTTTATGGAATGTTTAGCCCAGTTTCGCAAAAATCTCTGAAACGCCTGATATTCTAAGAAAGAAAATTTTTGATAAATTTCAGTAAAAATCATAAAGCAATGCAAAAACGTTCTGAAACGGCCTGTACCCCTTGGGGTGCAGGCCGTTTCAGAATAGTTTAGTTTTTTGAAAAACTTTTTAAATAAATTTTGAAATTTGTAATATCCTTTATTACATTTATGAGGATATCCCCATATAATTCTGAATTGTATTTATCGCCGTATATAACTGTTTCGGGCAATTTTCGGAAGAATCTTCTCTATCATTTCATCTATAGCCGTTTGGTCTTTCATAAGAATTTTTACAACCAATAATAAATCACTTGCTTTACTCGCCCCTTATGATTTTAAAGGCTTCATCTTGTATTTGTGTTATTCTTCCTTTTGACAAGCCCATAATTTTCGCTATTTCGGCGGCTGTAAATTTTTCTATAAACAAATAATATAGAACCTGTTTATGTTTTGGCGATAATCCTTTTGTTCTCTCATAAAGGGTAACATCTGCAAAAAGTTTTTCAATTTCCCTGTAGCCTATTTTTTCTTCTATAAAATCATTGTCAGCAGATAAAAGCAAAGAGGTCATCGCCTCATCGTTTTCGAATGAGGTAATAACCTCCCTGTCTTTATTGGTATAATATTTTTTCAAAAAGTCTTTGCGACTTGTCTCAATAATCTTATCAATGAAACTATAGAAGCAACGCACAATAAAAATTGCGTCCTCATAAATATCCATTTTTATTTCTGGTTCCATGTTTACCACGTCCTTTCAAGAGCGTAAAACTCTCAAGTCTATTATAGAATTAAATGGATAATTTTGTAAATAAATGTTGGGTATATTTTACAGAAACAAAAAATGCCCCTGCTGTTCTTGTCTTTTATAGACAAAAGCAACAGGGACATTTTTTACTTTCAGCACATATTATACGCCTATGAATATCTTTAGTTTCGTGTCCTTATAAAACGTCTGCCATTCCCTCAAATTGTATTTACTGCCCTCGCGATACGGAGATACCTTTAACGCTCAAATGCGCCAAATCAATTATAATAAGTGGCTGTAATTCCTCCGGCCATACATGACCCGCATAATAATCACACACGGTTCATCCACAGTATAGAAAACAATGAAATTGTTCACATCCAACATACGGTATCCCTTTTTAGCCAGGGTGTCATCTCGTGGGATACTGCCTATTAGTGGAAATGAGGTCAACCGCTTACACTCTGCTTCAATTTTATCAATGAGGTTTGAGGCGGCCATAGGAGCAACCAATTTATTGGAGATATATTCAAATATCTCCAATAAATCAGTTCTCGCCTCGGGGGTAAACCGCAATATCAGGTTACTGGACATATTTCTTCCTCAATTCCCCAAAAACATCATCGGCATCCAGAAGCTTGCCGCCTTTATCCAAATTTGCTTCTGCCTCACCCAGCTTTTTATATAGCTCTATCATGGCTTGTCCTCGTTCATACGTATCCATGCTCATGACAACCAAATCGCCATATCCATTTTTAGTGATAAAGACAGGTTCATTTTTGCTGTGGCACATTTCAGAAATTTCATTGGTGTTTCTAAGGTCGCTTATGGGTCTAATCTCTGGCATTTTCCGCGCCTCCTAAAAATTTTGTTCTAAGCTTATCATAACACAATTTTGTCATAATAGCAATCATAATTTTGTCAAAACGAGAATTTTAGGTGATTTTTTAGATTCCAATAAAAATCTGTACGGCATTGCTATGCAAGGATTCCCGGACAATTCCATTTTCATCTTTACTGCCCTCGCGATACGGAGATACCGACAGCCGAAGGAGCCGTCGGCCTGGCCATGGAGGAGCTGCCCATCACCCTCCACGGCAGCCGCTGCCTCATCACCGGATACGGGCGGGTGGGGAAATCGCTTTCCAAACTTCTCACCGCCATGGAGGCAAAGGTCACCGTCGCGGCCCGGAAGCACGCCGACCTGGCCTGGGCGGAAGCCCAGGGCTGCGCCTGCATAGAAATAAAGAACCTGGCGGAAGCCGGAGATTTCGACGTCATTTTCAACACGGTCCCCTATCTCCTGTTTGGCCGCGATATTTTGCGGAAACTGGATAAAGGCACCCTGCTGATCGACCTGGCCTCCCGCCCCGGCGGCGTGGATTTTACCGCCGCCGCCGAGCTGAAGATCAAAACCGTCTGGGCCCTGTCCCTACCCGGGCGGGTGGCCCCCAAGACCGCCGGCGCCATCATCAAAAACACCATATTGAACATGATAAAGGAATGAAGTAAAAAATTTAACTTCATGGAAAGGAAAATCTTATTATGAACATAGGCTTCGCCCTGTGCGGCTCCTTCTGCACATTCGACCGCGTCCTGCCGCTGATCAAGGATCTGACGGACGCCGGGCACGACATCACGCCCATTTTGAGCTTCCAGGCAGCCGCCCTCGACACCCGGTTCGGGACGGCTGCCTCTTGGATCGAAAAGCTGGCTTATCTCACGGGGCATCCCCCCATGCGGACGCTGACCGAGGTGGAGCCTATCGGCCCGCAGGGGCTGTTCGACCTGCTGGTTGTGGCCCCCTGCACCGGCACCACGCTGGGCAAGCTGGCCTGCGGCATCAGCGATACGCCGGTGGCCCTGGCGGTGAAATCCCATCTGCGGCGGAGCCGACCGGTAATTCTCGGCATCTCCACCAACGACGCTCTGGGCGCTTCCATGCGGAACATCGCCGTGCTGAAAAACAGCAAACATATCTACTTCATTCCCATGCGCCAGGACGACCCCGTGAACAAACCAAATTCCCTGGTGGCGGATTTTTCAAAGCTCCCGGGAACGGTCGACGCCGCCATGGCGGGAAATCAAGTACAGCCGCTGTTCACGACAAACGCATGAGTAAACAAAAAATGAATAAAGGGGAAAAAAC
>Ga0123354_10018758_pt1 | contig 10858 bp, 13 predicted proteins | sample TergutLab28metaG_2_FD_97872 | JGI IMG/M metagenome (GOLD analysis project Ga0123354, IMG submission 97872) | Labiotermes labralis P4 segment gut microbial communities from Petit-Saut dam, French Guiana - Lab288 P4 | ecosystem: Host-associated > Arthropoda: Insects > Digestive system > Gut ... | reverse complement strand
GTGTGTAATATGAATAACCCCGTGCAAGGCGATAGCCGCAGCTCGGGGTAAAATGATGCGCCCAGCCCACTCTGAACTCCGTTAGGAGTGCAACATCAGCCTCTTACAGTGGTTGCGTACCTACGGCACGCAGTTTAATCCGGATGGCATTCTTACCCCGAGCTGCGTCCCGACAAGTCGGGACACGCTTATAGAAGATTGGAGGGAGGTTTTGATTTTTAAAATATCTTGAGGGATGGTTTTAGTGTCATCTTGATTTTTCAGGTTTTCCAAAACTTTGTTTAGTTCCAACTTAAAGCTACTAATATCGTATCTATCTTCTGTGGATTCATTCAAAGGTTTTAATGACTCATTTAAACCTCTTATTATAGGTGCTTCAACAGTATTTATGTAATCTAACGATTTTTTAAGATGTACGTAAACGTTCGATTGTAGATTGGTAGTTATATTGGGCTTCGATTGGTCATGAGATAAGACGCGATTAAAAGAATCTTCAGACTCATTTAGAATATCAAGATTATTCACATCATTATACAATGATTTAAAATTATGCTTGAAAATGTCTAAATTTTTTATAGGTGTTTTGATATTATTGATAATGTTCACACACTCTAATAATAAGTGCAATAAGCCAGATTCCTTTTGCTGGGTATTATTCATGGATTATGTTATTATTTATACAGGTTTTATCAATTTAACTTCCTCAGCATCACCAACCTTTTTATTCGCGTTATCTTTATTTATCCACACTTTAGTATCGTTCTGTTTATCTTGGGCAAATTTTATACCTGCTGATACAGAGTATTTTAGTTGATCTAATTTATCGAATGCTATTTCTGCTGGTTCGTTTATTATTTCCATTTTTTCTCCTTCACCTTTTGTAGTAATAGCTACACCAGCCTTGTCAATAGCTTTAACTACATATTCATCCCACCAACCTCTTTTTGTGCTTGTTATTTGAGGATTTTTCTGAACTTTCACTACAGCAGGCATATATATTCTCTTTTTACCATGATTGAACATCATTTCAATTCCGGCTCTGTCGCGCGGTTTGGCTGGTTTTAAGTTTACTGTGGCTCTTATGGTTGTTGGAAAATCTCCTAAAGATAACGTGTCATCTGGAAATGATATGCTGACTCCTGTGCATATTAAGTCTCCCATTGTCATTATCGGATTCATTGGATGACCTATAGTTAAGTGCCATAAACCAACAGGATCATTAGATAATAGAGAATTAGCGAATGGAATGCCTGGTCTACCCATAGTGTTTAGTATGTTAGCCATAGCCATTTGCAAACCACCTTTTATAACATTTTTCAAAGTTTCAAGTGCTGACTCTTTGTTTCTAAATTTCTTTTGAACAAGGTTTAGCATAGAATCCCAAGCTCCACTTAATATTTTATTTGGATCATCACTATTCATCCACTTCAATGAATTTGTTACCTTTGATGGACGAGCTCCAATCCAAAATCTCGAACCTGGCCAAAAGTCTCCATCGTTATGGGTGCAAAGGAGTATGTTAGCCAAAATATCCTTCATAACTGAATCGGGGTTTCTAGCTCCAAAAGATCTTGATTTATATGTAAATACTAAGCTAAATTCTTTGTCAAAATTGAAACCAACATCTCTTATATGTGTTGAAGTTATTGAGTCTACTGGTCCATAAACTCTATTGTTATCTTCCATCGGATTGACTTCGTTTCCTACAGGACCACGTAATCTATTTTTTATCAATTCCGAATCTCCAAAAGCCAAGGCTCCCATTTTCATATATTTTGTGAGGCCTTCTTGATCACCACCAAACATTCTTGATGTTTCCATTTGTGCTTCCAATTCTTTCCACCGGAGACCGTAAGAAAATTCCAAAATATCTTCCAACTTGTTGGTTTGGTCATCAAAATATGTTATCATTCTGGTAACGTCTCTTTCCTGTTGAACGGAAATATCGCTTATGTTATCAATACATGCGTATGGAAAACGTCGCAAGGTTATCATACGATTCAGGGGACGTCCACTTGCTGAGGAATAAAGAAAATCTTCGGCATAATACTCGAGATTTGGTTTTTCTGTTAATCCATAAGAACTCAACTTTTCAGGATCGCATAGATCGGAATATTTTTGAAACTCTTTTTGATATGTGAAAACGTTATAATCGGAATCTTGGTTTGTCAATGCGAAACATCCTGTGGGAGACTCTAAAGTGATGGCGTGAATTTTCCCAATGAGAGACATTGGGAATTTGCCGGCGTGTAATTCTTTGTAATATTTTGTCCCTTGGGATGATTCGTCTATTTCTTTATCTTCACTCGGGTCTGGCTTTCCGTTTATATCCCAAATATAATCCTTATTTAAGCCGCGAGTGATCAGTATTTCGGCTGGATTTTCTTGAATATCATCATAACCAAGCCAATTTACTATTTGTTGATAGTCAGTATTGTCTAAAGTTTCGAGTAAGGCCATTATTGAACAGTATAGGAATATTAACTATGTATTATTCCAGTTATAAATGAAAATTTGATAGTTTATGGTATTGTTGAAGTGATTACATTGGGAAATAAAGTACAGCATCAGCAGCTTCACATCCCATATATTCGAAATATTTCAATTTCATTAAATCTGAATTTATTGAAATCTTCTTTTTGAATTTTTCGAGTAACTCGGCATAACCTATGTGGTTATTGGCACAAAAGAAATAAAGATAAACGCCGGGTTTTAATACTTCAATCTCATTATTAGCAAAATAATCATCTTCATTTTCGTACATTGGATAACAAAAGTTATTATAAAGTTCTTCATCTGTTAGTTCTTTATATTTTATTTGTTCATACACTATCAATATATCGGAAGGCCGATTTGCATAGTCCAATCCCAGCTTCGCGAGTTGTAAGATTTGTTTTTCTGTCATAACAAAATGTTTTAATTAATAATGATTATGTATTAAGGGTACCCCCCCCCCCTAATTTTTCAATTATATTATTACACAATTTCATGTTGAAAAATATTTATTTTTGCAGGTGAAATCATTAAAAAAGAAAATATATGAAAAATTTACATGAACAATGGCTTGAAGCCATAGAAATAGTATTAGCAGGATCTAAAGAAGGTATCAATTGTGATACTATTGCTGGTAAAATCAGCGAAAAAGGATTGAAACCTGCTGGCAGTAAAAGTGAAAATATATCTAAAGCTGTATGGGTAGCGTTAAGAAAAGATATGGATGAAAAAGAATTAGGATCGAAATTTGACAAATTCGGAAAGGGAAATTACATCCTACGAAAATATAAACAATGTACCAATTTTGGATTGTATTGGGATAGAAGTAAAATCGACTGGAAAACTACCACTCCCGATTTATTAGGTTGGAGTAAGTCTAATGAAGTAATTAATTTTAAGGATCAGATTGGTATATACTTACTTCATGATGATAGGAGAACTATTTATGTAGGAAAAGCTGAAAAAGGTAAGAGTACCATAATCAAAAGATTGAAAGACCACACAACAGATAGGTTGGCTGGAAAATGGCAAAAATTTTCTTGGTTTGGAATATACCCAATAGATGAAAATGGTAAAATTATGATGATAGATAGGGTATTATCTGAGAGGGATATGGTATCGTATTTAGAATCGGTTCTTATAGAGGTTCTAGAATTACCACAAAACCGTAAAAGTGGTGATTTTAAAGGTGTAGAATATACTCATAAATAATATTATTGTCCAACATTGCCTTTATAATTTAATTTTATCTTTTTAGCTTCAATGAGTGAATCTATTTTTTGACTCATATTAAATAAATCATCACGCGAATTGTTATCGATCATTTCGAAATCTAAACACTCTTGTTTAACTTGCTCATTTTTATATTCCCAACCAGATACTTCTTCCTTATTTAGGAAATACATATATATTTTAATCATTTCTTTCAATGATGTTATTTGAGCTTCGGTAAAGTTTCTAGTGATTTTTCCGGTCATAGTTTCATACACTAAGGACACTTTTCCTGGTACAGCTTTCTTTATAAGATCATTCAAATAATCTGTTTTTTCTGCTTTATCTTTTTGGGATATGGCGCGCTCTAAAGGAAATTTATATATTTTGACGGTTCTGTAAGCCACTACATTAATTCCACTTCTTAAGGCTAACTCTTTTTCCGAAAAATTTCTACCAAAATCAGAATAGCTTTCGGTTATATTGAATGATATATCGCCTATGTTTAATGTTATGTAGCTTGTGGATTTGTATTCTGCGCTTTCCATATAGTTTTTAACTACTAAGAACGGTGACCATTCAAAACCAGTTGACTTGTCTAAAAATCCAAACATTACATCAAAATTTTTAGATTCGTTAATATAAGTATCGAATGGTTTTTTATAAATTATTTTGTCCATGAAAGCTTCCGTTCTTACCCATGAATTTGGAACTCTTATTGTAGAATAATTAGTAGGTATACGTTCTTTATCATAAGTGATTCGATATTGAGATCCCCACGATAATTTTCTTTCAAGAGCATATACGTCTTTGAAATAGGTATCGTATTCATATCTTTCACGCCAACCTTGGTATTCTGATTTTATACTAACACTATCCATATTTAGATAATTAATAACTCTTTGATATTGTTGATTGAAGATGTCTATATCGGAACTATTAATTCCTTCGATATGACACTTGCAAATTACTTCTTTAAAATCTACATATTGATCTTGCCCAAAAGTACTAAATGTAAAAAACAGAAAACACGGAATAATTAGTAATAATTTTTTCATAATAGGTTATATTTTTAATTGGTTAATTTATTGAGCAAAAATATAATAATTTCGCAAATGGGGTATATTTTAGTATTTTTCATACTCTTTTTAGTGGGGCCAGCTTGTTTATTGTATATTTTCGTTATTTTCATAAAAAAGGGAGTGAATATTTCACTCCCATACGCATTTTTTACTGGTGTTTATATCTACAAATACAAGGATGTATCGGGGAAATTTATTGTGAAATAGGAACTCTTCTAAGAAAAAAGTTATCAAAAAAGAAAAACATCTTATATTCAACAGATAATTGAGTATTAATCATTGTCAAATGATTAATACTACCTTGATGTTTTAAGTACAAAAAAGTAGGGATGTGACCCCATCCCTACTTTTCACATCAAATAAAATATTTTCATTGACAATGTCTTGGAAAATCCAAGACAGTATTTTATTAACATTTTAAATTTCAATATTATGACAAAATTGAAAATTAAAAACGGTTACGCCACCGGTACTCAAAAGGTGGCGGCCTATGGTTCTTCAACTGTTGAACTGTTAAAGTATCTCAATAATATTGATTTGGCGCGTCCAAAATTAGATGTTATTGATTTTTTCAATGGTAACTATTTGAAGAATTAGTGAAAGGGAGGGAGTAATCCCTCCTTTATTTATTTGATATGTCTTATTAAATACTAAAAATCTTATAGTTATAAGATGAAATAAAATCTACATTTTAGATGTAGGATTTTTTAAAGAACAGATGTAGTTGTGCTTAAAATTATAAATATTTTACCAGCCACCGGAAGGCTTATCAATATCTAATTGAGAACAAATTTCCATTACCGTCCGTTTTCTAATATCGGTATGTCTTGGAACTGGTACTATTTTCCCACTAATACTGTTAATATACATAGTATGATTTCCGCCTTCTCTTAAAAAATTACAACCGTTGTCTCGTAAATGTTGTAATACCTTCTCTCTTTTCATAATACGGCTATTTTCCTCATGAGAAACTTCACTCCACTTTTCTTAGTTTGTTCTATTTGTTGTTCTTTTTCACAAGATAAAACCAACTCTATCACCTCTTTCAGATTTACCATAACTTCTTCAATAGTATCACCTTGAGTGAAGGCGTTTTCTATTTCGGCACATTTTGCAAAATATCCACCTTCTTCACATGTTTCTATTATTGCTGTATAACTCATATAAATTTAATTTTTGCAAAAATATACTTTTTTATTAAATGGGGTAGTATTCAATGTTATTCTCATCATGTAAAAGTGATTCTATAGTGTATTTGAACTTTATTATCAATTCTTCAATAGTTTCTCCTTTAATATGTATGTCTTCTTTTTCTATACATCGCAGAAAATATCCACCCTCATCGCATCTTCCGAATATTGCTGTGTACTCTTCCATATATTACGTATTTTTAATTCGGCAAAAATACATAATATTGTGGGCTTATATATCCCGAGTTATATTATTATCTACGTATCTGTTGAAAACTGTTAACATGGATTTTATCATCACCATAAGAGATCGGAAAACATCATTTTTCATTGATATCTTTGGGAAATATTTCTCGAAAACTTCTCCGAATTTATCCATTATGGTAATAAATTATAAGATCTTAATACTTCATACACCTTTTTGTGTGTCTTTCTATCAATATAATCTGATAACCCTGAAACGGCATTGAAAGCAAAGTTTTCTGATAATTCTATCGTATTTTCGTTCTCGAAATTGTCCCCTGCAAAATGCAATTTTCCTACAGGTTTACCTTGTTCGTCTATATCTTGAATAAGTGGAAAAATCTCTAAAATCGCTTTTTTGAAAAAATCGAAAAGTATCAACTCTTCTTGGTTGAAAGATCCTACTAGGGCTGTATTCTTTAAGTCTGGATTGATGGTGTCGGTTTTCATTATTCTACTGTTATTAAGCCTTCGCCTATTTTGATTTCTTCGTTAGTTATGAGTATTTCATAAGGAGTGTCTTCTGATATCGGTGTTATTTTTCCTAAATTAAAATAGTAGGTTCCATCCGAGGTTATATCTGTATATAATATTTGGTCTCCTATAGACATATAAGCCGGCTTAGTCAGTTGTTCAAATCTTATGTTTACCCTTTCATATTTAAAATCTTTTTCTATAAATTTGACAAATATTGGTTGGAAAACCTTTACTATTTTTGTTTCTACCGGTTTCTCTATAACCGTCTGATTGACTGTTACAGTTTCTTCGATGTTTTGGAAAGTTAAGGTTGTGGGTTGTTGATTGCGTTCGTTGAATGAAATAATCTGCGTGGAAAAATCTGTATTAATGTTTGATATCCTTTGCATTATCTTTCCATCAACATTTATAATAGTAACGACATCTATTGGAAAATATTGGTAAGGATTACTAGGATCCATCCAACCACTAAAATCTAATCCAACTTTTAATGGATTGAAATTGTTTTCTTCATTGGAAACTCTTATTATTCTGTCTTCTGTCGGATTGTTTATATCGTTCTTGGTTGTTATTATATATTCAATAGATATGGATATTAAAGCATTACGATCATACTCGAAATTGTCTTTTAGTGAGTTTTCGAGAGTCTTATTTTCAAGCGTTCTTGAATAAATGGTTAAAAATCCATTTTTATCAAGTGATAAATCTGTTACAATAAAATCTGGAAATGGTTTCTCATGAATGATTGGAACAAAATTGTTCGGATAATTGTATATATATCCTATATTTGCTGGGTCATTGGAAATATCATTTATAAGAATTTCTGTGGTTTGAACATAAAGTTCTTCATCAGTAAGGATAATTTTACTTATATGTGATTCCAACCAAAATACGCCATTGCGTAAAATTCTTGAGCCGGATATATTAAAATCGCTTATTCTCAACAATTTGTTAACGTAAATACTATTACTAGACGCTCCTTTTACTGTCAACAAAATACCATATTTATTTGACCAGTTATAAAACTGCGGTATAAAGTATTCTAAATATATAAATTGTCTGTCTCTAAGTACTTGTGGAATAGTTGGAGTATATAAATTACCATCAATGTAGTTATAATTGACTCTTCTATGATAATTAGAATTTCCACCATCCCAAACAATATTGTTAATATTAGCATCGACCGATATAATATCGTCGCTGGTATCAAGAGTTAACGAATTAATATCTATGAAGTGATTTATATGAGTTTGATCTGCTAGTCCTCCTAAAGCGTCTCTATAATTTACTGAATAGAAACTGTTGCTCTCATTTTGTTGAAATGTGAAATTCAACAATGAAAAATTATTTATTTGAACAGGATCTTGAAATTTATTGTTGTAAACTACAGGCATAAGCTTATGTATTATTCGATAAACATTCTAAATATTGGATGAATTTTAATCAGATTCATAGATTTTTGTGCCGCCTACATAAGCAGATTTAATTTCTTTCCCTTTAAAAAATAAATGTTTGATTTTCTTGCCATTAAAAAATGTATACATTCCTGTTATGGTTAATTTTATCGTTAATGGTATAGAATTTCCAAAAATGTTTGTAGCTACTACGCTGAACAAATATTCTCCTTTTAAAGGACAACCCCATGTTAATAATCCATCATCACTTAAGTTGATATCAGTATGCGGAACAAAATCATTCAAAAAACTCCAAATTATTGGAACATCACTAGTAGCTTGTAAAGGTAATGCTAATGATTTACCAGATTTTCCGTTCATATTATTACTTATTGTGATTATAGGAGGTATACCTATTATTATCGTAAATGGTGATGTGGCTGATGACGGACCATTTACCACTGTAACATTAAAATTGAATGTTCCTATTTGTGTTGGAGTCCCCGATAAAATACCTGTTGATCCATTCAATGTTAATCCTGGGGGTAATGAACTTCCTGCTTGTGCTGACCATGACCATGTCATTACTGGAGCTTGAGAATAATCAAGTCCTTCAGCTTGAAATGTAATGCTTGGGCTATAAGGAACATTTAAAGTTCCTACTCTTAAAATAGAAGTTGTTGTGATAGCTAATGCTAATCCAGTCTCAATTTGAAACTGTACCGGATCAGAATTTCCTACTATATTACTAGCTACAATTGTGAAATAAAATACGCCTGCTGTATTAGGTACGCCTGTTATCTGACCTGTATCTTGATTTAGTGATAAGCCGTTAGGTAACTGACCACTAACCATAGTGTATTCTATTGGGGTAGATCCTGTTGATGTTAATTGTACCGAATAATTAGCACCTAATCCAATCCTGCACGAATGGCATGGTAGAGGAATGCGGAGTGCATGGCTTTCTATCTGTTTTCGGGCAACTGCCGCCGCTTCTTCGTAGTTTTTTTCACGGATAAGCTTGGCAAATACGGCAGAGCCCGCCACGTTGGTTCTTTCGCCGATATTAATAAAATTGGTTTGTACCTTATCCACTACAACCGTATCTAAACCGCTGAGGATTAGTTTAGATGAAGTTTGTGGCAGCACTCTGGGTGCCAATTTTTCAACTGCCTTTTTTATTTGGCGGATATGTTCGGGCGTTGTTCCGCAACATCCTCCTACAATATTAACCAATCCATCTGCCGCCATTTTTTCTATAAAATGAGCAGTAACTTCCGGCTTTTCATCATATTGCCCCATTTCGTCGGGAAATCCTGCATTGGGGTAAATGCTTAAATAACAGGGAACTGTTTTAGACAGTTGTTTCATAAACGGATATAAATCCGAAGCGCCGAAAGAGCAGTTTAACCCGAAACTTATTATCGGATAATGGGAAACCGCCGTATAAAGCGCCTCCAATGTTTGCCCTGTTAGCGTTCTGCCGGTGAGATCATTAACGGTTGCGGAGACCATGACAGGAAGTTGCGTTCCTTTCTCTTTTTGCACTTTTGAAATAGCGTAAAGCGCTGCTTTGGCATTCAATCCGTCGAAAACGGTTTCTACAAGTAAAATGTCAGCGCCGCCATCAATCAGTCCCTTCACCTGCTCCTCGCATGCAGATGCCAACGTGTCGAAATCAATAGCTCGGCGCTCAGGATGAGACACATCGGGAGATAAAGACAACGTTTTGGATGTTGGTCCGATGCTTCCCGCAACAAATATCTTTCTATGGGCATTTAAAGCGGTTTGTTTTGCTAATTGAGCGCCGGCTACATTCATTTGATATACAAACTCTTTACACTGATATTTTTCCTGTGAAACAACGTTGGCGTTGAATGTGTTGGTTTCTAAAATATCCGCGCCGACATCAATATAGCTTTGATGAATCTCTTTGATGATATCCGGACGGGTGAGGGATAAGATGTCGTTATTCCCTTTTAAGTTAACAGGATGGCTTTTAAACCGTTCGCCGCGAAAATCGGCTTCTGTTAGTTTATAAGATTGTATGGCGGTTCCGGTAGCGCCATCCAAAATCAATATTCTTTGTTTTAATAAATCTTGTATCATGCTTTTTTTCAGTTAAATAATATTAGTTTAAAGTTGCCGGCAATACAGAAACTCCCTTCTGCTCACACGATTCAGGATTCTACAGCGTATCCTGTTTTAGAGAAAGATAATAATGATTAGCGCATTCGGCGCATTCGCATAGTAAAAGTGCTAACGAAGTTAGGTTTTACAGACATTAATTTTGGGAAAGTTTCTTTTTTCATGGGGCGGCAAAAAAAAAAGATATTCTCTCTTGGGTTGACATTTTTACAAAAACAACAATTTTTTGGGTTGACATTTTTACAAAAACATCGTTTTTTTGGGTTGACATTTTTACGGTTATGAAAAAAAATATTATTTTTGCGCCTGATTATCAAGCAAATTTAGTATGGCTGAGAAAAACTACTTTTTTAGAAACATTGATGATGAATTATTGGCTTGGAGTAAAGCCCCCGATCGAAAGGCGCTTCTTTTGCGCGGCGCACGGCAAGTAGGGAAATCTTCTGCCGTTAATCATTTGGCAAAGTCATTCAAATACTTTGTGGAAGTTAATTTGGACGACAGAAAAAACGTACACACATTTTTTGAGCAGCCGCTTTCACCGCAAGAAATTTGCGAACAATTGGCGTTGGTTTATCGAACGCCCATCATTCCGGGTGAAACTTTATTGTTTTTTGAC
>Ga0123354_10018757_pt1 | contig 10858 bp, 7 predicted proteins | sample TergutLab28metaG_2_FD_97872 | JGI IMG/M metagenome (GOLD analysis project Ga0123354, IMG submission 97872) | Labiotermes labralis P4 segment gut microbial communities from Petit-Saut dam, French Guiana - Lab288 P4 | ecosystem: Host-associated > Arthropoda: Insects > Digestive system > Gut ... | reverse complement strand
TTACCACCAACACAAAAAAAAGGAAAATGTTTGTTGTTTTTAATTTTGAACCTTTTTTTTAAAAAGAAGTTGGGGGGGGGGGGGGGAGCTTGGAACTAAATGGAAGCAATCAATCTGTGAATTTAATCTGCCTTCCATTTCTTCATCAATGTAATTCTGATTTACTAGGCCATTTGAAAATATCTGAACTTTTCCACAATTTTAAAGGCTTTATTTGGTGTCTGAATGTTGTGAATTTGCCCTGCACTTTGGCTTTAAGACCAATAAGCATTTAGTTTTCTCTGCATTTCTATGGCATTTCCTTAATACACAGCACTAAAGTTTTTCTGTGTAACATTTATGTTGGCTCAACAAATTAATATCAGATGACATGAGTGAATATGTCTCATTCAGTTCCAGCCCCACCTGGATTGCTTCGACCTTTTTTCGTGTCATATTCTGAAGCAGTGGTTATAAGTGTTTTCATGTTTCAGACAATTCGAATAGGCAATGCATCAGATAAATGTTCATGTGCCTGAACATTGCTACACGGTTCATACACAGTTTACTTGGCCTAACTTAGGAAAATAATCATGCACACCTTTGTGTGCCAATATAAGGTGACCCTTTATTTTCCAGTTGATGACTTTGGATAAACTTCTCACCTTATAGTCGGTGTAAGTACAGTATTGCACATAGCTTCACTTAGAAATGTCACATACTCCTGTGAAATCTACAAAATTTCATTCACATCTCTCGTTCCCGTTTCGGACAGAGCCGCTAACACACCGATGACGTAGGAATGAAAAGCCACAGTTTAAGGTAGCCCTAAAATACTTTTTATGTGCACACTCCTTTTACTCTGTGGATGAATTTTTTGCATGTACAGATGTGTATGACTTGTCAATTCTTACACTGTAATAATTTTATATGTCTTGTATGCTTCTGTATGTTTTGACATGTTCCACATCCTATTGTCTGGTGACAGTCTCGGGGATGTATGGAATGTCTGTATGCAAGGTTAGATGCAAGTACTACGGTCATCGGTAACTACAGGGCGGCGTACCGCGATCTCAACACGCACGGTTACACCTAACAGACCGTCAATCGTAACTTCCGCTTTATGTGTCTGCGTACTGGCGCTCATACCAACAAAACAGACTACATGTGGCTTCATGCTAAAGCTTCCCTCAACCCCAACAATAGATAGGGGAAATACATCTAACCACCTAGCCAATCCCTGTTCGCGGTGAGATGCTGGGCTCACAATGTGCACCAGTTCACCTATTTGCAGCAAATCGCTGACAACACAGACTTTGCAAATCATCCTTCTATACTAACGACGTCTGTCTCCCGCTCTCAATAATAGGCACAGATCATCTAGTTGTCTGCGGTCTAGTTTGATCACAGGGACAGCATGGCGTAAATTCCTGCTTCTAACGGCTATCACGAAAAGCGCCTCCACGATTATAGAGAATGCATATAGAACCCACCATGAAATTATCCTACCCGTAGTCTCCAAGTATGGAGTGATCCTCAGCACGGATAACTTTGACCACAAGTAGTAGATGATGGTGGTCGTTGCCGTAGTGTGGGGTACATTACCAAATCCACCAGTTCACCAAAATAGCCTTGAGAATGGTCTATAACACAGATTATTTATGCCTTCAGTTACTAGAACTCTGATCCATGGTTTCTAGTATAGAGGCGATTTTAAAATAACATGCATAGCAGCCAACTCAACAGATATTCTTTTATTTTAATTTCAAATTTACAATCAAAAAAATTCAGAGAGAGAAAGATTCAGTGCTCGAGATACATGCGTTTCCATTTTACAACTCCAGAGAGAAAGATTCAGTGCTGATACATGCGTTTCCATTTTACAACTCCTGTAACTGTGACAAAACTGAACGCGCTCTAAGTCAAAACGTTGTAAACAATGGCTGCTGTTGTGAGGGCTAAGAAGTGTTTTCGTTCTGTTGTACGATATTCTGATCGCGAATCATTGCCTTGAATTGACAGCATATAAATTGAATACGAAAGATAATGGTGGGTAGCCATATGTATTATAAATGTGGTAGGAAGTTGTTTCAATGGTAAAGTTTGCTGTTTTTATTTATGGTGAAGTGTCCCTAGAATGACGTTCGTAAAGTTTTGGAATACGCAGAAGCAAATAACCAGTACGAAAATTAATCTTATTCCAGTAATCAGTTCCTTCGGAGTTCTGTGCAAGTCCAGTATCATTACGCGATTTTCGAGTGCTTAATGATAGGCCAGACTTATGAAGTAGATGTAAAAAAATGACTACTTGTTTAGTGATGTGGGAAACTTACTTCTTAATTAGAGCGTTGTATTCGTCTTTATTATCATCCCAGTTTTAGTAATATTCGTTTTCGACAAGTTTTTGGGAGTAAGTTTTATCCACTGTTGGAGTTTATCGACGTGTGTTTACGAAACGGTTTTCTGATGGACGCGAAATCACCTCATTGTACAAAATATCAATTTATTTCATTTAATTTTTTTTCATATTGCACAGTTCTTTACTGTGGCGGAAAGTGGGATTATTGTACAGTGATAACCTCGGCTAACGAGTGACCCTGCTAACGAATTTTTCGGCTAACGAAGATTATTTTTGCTGTTTTTCGGACCCGGAACGAATTATCGTCGTTAGCCGAGGTATCACTGTATTGTATACTTTCTGTCTGGTAATGTGGCCTGACACATATCTTGACTGCCTCAACCATGATGATGTGACTGATTCTTAAGAAAGGCTCTGCTCCTTGGAGCTAGGTGGTTAGTATAAAAAATCACTTTAGATAATTTTGTAGCACTGTACTGTTGAGGCAGAATTGTTAGAATCTGTCATGACAGTTTGGATAGTCCACATAGGATTGGTAGTGGGCAAAATTTTCTTTGTTTTTTGCTTGATCTCTGGCCATCACCATTTATAATACTTGATAGAGAAACTTTTGGAACATTCTGTGCATTTGTTACTTACAAACATGATTTACTGGTAGGTTTTGCTTGGCAGATGAGCCAAACGTTTGTCCATGATGAGTTGAAAATGTTTCTAAACATCATGTTACATGTAAAAGATATGTATTTTTCTCATTAAACATCACATGATGGTATTTTCATAATTCCAGGAAGCATAACCCCTTTGATGGACTCATACTTGCTTATCTGGCTAAGAAATCCAGTGCATTTGTAGAACCCTATGATTCATTAAGGTATTGATGAACTGGCAACAGACATAGGATTTGGCTAGTTGTATCTGGTCCACACCCTCTTGTAAAGATCCATTTTAATTTTTCCTCTTCCTGTGCCTCTGTGTCTTCTTCTGTTCAGGGTTTTTAACGCAGATTTTGTTTCAATTTCTCCCAAATGTATTGTACATGTCTCATCCATCTTTTACTCTTTTGTTTGACCTTCTTAGTCAGTGTTCCAGTCGGTCAGTCCGTTAGTACAAATTATGAATATTTTTTGGGGGTTATGTCTGAAGATGGACAAAGAAACAAAATGAGGTACTTGATATATAGTTTTGTTTATATATAAAAGAAGTGTTGGGACAAGCACTGTACAAGTATTTATGAGAGATTTGAGGTTTTTGTATCACTGTTGCTGATATTGATATTGATGATTCAAGTCATTTTGGATGTCACACTATATTGACTGGTAAGTAGTTGCTGGTATTAGTAGTGCCATCATCTTCATCATAGAAGATGGCCAGAAGATGAAGGTATTATGATCCATTGAAACACTACTGATTATCAGTCTACATGGTGTAATATCCCAGAGGACATGGAGTATTCATTATATTTACATTAAAGGAGTTCCTTGTGGATGGCATTGTTCATGTAAAGCCAGCCAACATTTTACAACCTTGGATATTCCAGTATTGTGAGGAAATAATATGTTTTGCAAGCTTTTGTACATCAGTTGTCATTAGAATCTGTTTTTATTGCAGTCAAGTAATCAGTATAATGGCACACTTCCCTCCATTAATGTTGTGGGAAGTGCTGGAGGATCACAAGAAAGTGAAAGCTCCTCTGGTGTTGGTCAGAGTTCTGGTGGTGATGGTGTGGATGGAGAAGAGCAAGAGGAATCTTCCTCGTCACATGTGGTATGTGGAATTTAAATACTAATTTGTAATTTAAAATTGAAGTATTTCATTTTAACACTGTCTACAATATTGGGTGCTGAAATATAGGTACACAATTTGTGTTTATTGGTTTATTTTACCTTGTTCTCATATTGTACCATGGTATGGGCAGGTGCAGTAATACACTAATTAAAGAAAAAGCATACAATAGCATTTTTTGTTATATGGTACCATGTTATTGCAGACGCTGTGTTACGGTGATTTATTAGTTTCTAGCATCAAATGAGATTATGGTTACCAGAAGTTCAGAGCATATGTTTCGTTGTTATATTACCTAGGAATGTAACATGTGGCTGTCCAATTATTCCTTCTTTGACATTGTAATAATGCCTTGAAGTGTATACTTAGACAGTTCTTCCATTCCTTATATTGCCACACTTCTAAGAGCCCCTCATCAGTTCTTTTTTTCTTTGATAGGTTGAAGAAAATAAGTGAAGAAAATTTTTGGCTCATGGTCCATGTGCTTTTTAATTTCCTGTAACATCTTTCTATTAACCATTATGCAACTGGATTGATATTTCAATTTTAGCACATGGGTTATGAAAATCAGGAGTACTATTCAAACAGAAAAAGTTGGATTTATAAACTAAATGGCATTTTGTGGAAAATAAAATAGAGATTAACCTGCATGTCTTAAAAATGCAGTTAATTTCCTTTTTGTCTAAATATACAAATTAATTTTGGGGTTTTTTTTTTTTTTTTGCATGCATTCATGTATGTGAACATCGGTTTTGTTTTGGTTACCTGCCCTGTTTCCTGAATGCCATTTTGTTTCTGGATATCTGCTACACAGTACTTTTTGTATATATAAGCAAATGCATTTTTACTTTTTGTTCCTTCTGTAAAGACCAATGTTACATTAGGCCAACTATATTAAGAACCATGTATTTTATTTCAATAACTTAGCAGCATTTTGTAATTTAATTCATGGGAAAAGTTGAATGTTGAAGATGCTTTGACCACATTTCGACAACAGTGGCAGCATGAGCTGGAAACATCACCTCAGCATGGCGTGAAGAGTAAGCCATCAGACAACACCACAGAGGAAGGTGGAGAGGAGGAGAATGACTTGAATGTTGAGAATGAAGTAAGTTAATGATTAACTTTGTGTGAATTTTATCATCATCATTGAAGGTTCTAAAATTAACTAGAATTATCTACACAGATAACAGTAATTTAAAGTATACAATATGATGTGGTGTTATCATACCCCTATTTCCCCTCTTTCCATCCTCCCTCTCCCCTTCCCTCTGCATTACCCTCCCACAGTATTGTGATAAATTGGTCATTTCTTGTAAAGAAAGTTCTTCCCCGATTTATAAGTCACCTTCTTCACATAAGTTGGTTGAGAAATGTATACCCGGCATGGATATTAAATAATGAGATATTTCAAAGAATACTTTATTAATGAAATTATTATATCTGCAAGGTATCTTTTTTCAAAGTAATTTCGCCAGAAGCTACATACTGCTCCATATGAGCCTCACAGGCCTTGAAACATCTCCTGAAGGCATTTTGTGAGTGCTGTAAGTAACAGTGGTGTTTTGTTATGGATGCCTTCAGTTTACTGAAAATGGATTTCTTTGAGCACACTTTTCAACTTGGCAAGAAGAAATAGTAACTCAGGGCAAGATCTGGTGGGTATGGAGCAAGTTTGAGCACTAGTTTGAGTTTTTTTTGGGCTAAAAAGTGGCAGATGAAAAGCATTGGTATATTGTCTTGTCGCAAAAGCCAACTCTCCAGCCCTTTCTTCCAATTCTATTGCAACTTGAATGTGGAATTGTCTCACTGATTTCATGGTATGAAGTCAGCCGTGATGATTCCTGTAATGTTGAAGAAAACCAATCATGTTCTTGATTTACCATTTTGACATTCAAACTTTCTGCTGTCTCAGAGATGCAGGAGTTGTCCATTACATGGACTGACACCTTGCTGTTGTGCTAAACATGCCAGACTTTGGTGCAGGTGATTACAGTGTTAAAAAATGTTCATTTCCTTGTGTTTTGTTTAACATTTTAGAATAAACTTGGCTGTATTGCCAATGTTTATTCTCCACTTGGATTCTTTGGAACCATTTTCAAGCACACTTTTTTCATGTTTAAGTTTATTGTTAAAATTTGTCACACCATTTCCTTGTTCATCTTCAATGCATTTGCTCTAGTTCCTATGTCTGTGTGATGTGTTCTGTCAAGAGTCCACACATGTCATGGTATGGTGCTTGATTAAGCACAGTGACACTTTACCTTTATCTGTAATGTGTTATGTATAAAAATGGACATGTGAATTAGTATAAATTGTAGATTGTTTGAAAACTAGAGTAAATCTTCATCTCACAATAAGCTATTTCTTTGCTGTTGTGCATCATTGAATGAAGATTGTGTTTCTGTAACATGTTGTTCTGAACCTTTCTGGGATGATAATGTCTGCTTGTTAGTGGCTTCAGGTCACGGGCACTTAACATTTAAACTGAGTTTTGTTTTAACACATAAGGGCACAGCTTAGATGTTAACGTCTGTGACATATTGCGTTTAGCACTTGGTCTTGTGGTATTAATATCAGCTGTTGTAATGGCTAAGCTCTTGGCTAAAACTTTTGCTTTATTGTTGTAGGCAAAAATGTTGTTCTTAAAGGGTGTTGAAAATGAACAGAATGGAAAACTGTATGAAGCTATACAGTTTTACCGTCGGGCAGTGCAGTTGGTACCTGACATTGAATTTCGTCTTTATGATGCAAGCAAAGCGAAGCCAAGAGAGAGACAGGAAGTAGACAACAGTGAAGGTAACAGTTATTTTAGTAATGGACTGTGTATTCCCTCACATGTTCATATTGTCAGTAGTGGGTACTGGTTGTAGGAAAATAATGCTATTATAGTGGCTTCCAGTGTCAAAGTTCATACCAAGTTTTATGACATTCTGTGTGATTGACAGTTGAACTGGTAGGTGACGCAACAGTACACATGCATATGCATGCATGCGTGCGTGCTCTCTCTCTCTCTCTCTCTATCACACACACACACACACATACAATGAGCATCCCAAGCTTTTATGAGGGCTGTAGTAAAATCTTGATCAGTTCACTTCTGTTGGTTATGTTATGTACCTTCCATACAAGAAAAGAGCAGGTTGTATGAGAGCACAGGACTATTTATATGTGCATGTGTAGAGGGTTTTCTCTCCACCACATCAAATTTTGGACCTGTTGCCTGATTTTCATGAAATTTGATGTGTATGAATATCATGCCTTACAGGCTGCCACAGTGACATACTTTTAATTTTTGACTTGATACAACCTACATAGCAGAAATGCAGTGGTGGTAGAATTGAGTGACACAAAAACCACCTACATGAGGATCCTGAAATGACATATGCTAATAGCTCTTAGAAAACTATGTAACCAACGGCAGAGAATACCTTTGCAGAATGTAAAGTAAGAGCGTGGTGGTTGGGGGAGTATTTTCCTCAGTGCTGGGTATGGTGGTGATAGATAATGAACTAATGGGAGGTTTGGAATGGGGGTAGATTATCATGTAAGAAACATTGTGTAAGTCGTCTGTTACAAACAGTATGACAATATGGGACTTTAATGTTATATCTGGCATATTTATCAAGTTGTATCTGTCCCTCAGTAATAAGTTCTTCACAGAGGAAAACAACAACAACAACAACAAAAAGAGACCTGTAGTACTAGCAATGTATGCAGTAGGAAATCCATATGTGTATTATTATTATGCATAGGGTCATTGTATTATCTGAACAGTATCATTTGTCACATCCCACTGCTATTTTAGTTTGTGTGCGTGTGCGCGTGCGTGCATGTGTGCAGGAACAATGTTGTGTTTATAGGATAGGTGAAACAACAGTACATGACAAATGGTGGTGGGCACTGTGGTAGCCACATGTGAGAATCCTGCTCAAGTGTCCCACACTGTGCAGAAATTATCTACTGCCAAATGTAAAATGCAGAAATATGGTTAACTGATCTGCACGGCTGTGTTAACCAACACTGATGGCAGGTAATATGTTAGCTCTAATATAAGGGTGTTCATAATAACAAGTGTTTTATTGTTAGGTGCAAGAGTATACTCCTCTCTTCCCCTGGTCTTGAACTGCTTGTGTGGTATTTACCTAGGTTATTCGGAAAGTAAGTACCGTCTCCGCATATCTCTTGCGCATCCTCGAGGCTGTCACTTTGCACATGTGCAGTGACTTCCTCTATCAATTGAGAAGCCACAGACACCGTTTTGTGAAATTTGTATTATGTTTATGTTTGTTCCTGTGCATTAAACATGTTTAAGACAAATGAAGGGGCCGCTGACTGTGAAATACGGTCTGTAATTCGTTTTTTGAATGGTAGGAATGTGCTGCCAAGTGAGATTCATCACCAGATCTGTCAAGTGTATGGTTACAATGCGATGAGTGATGGCGTGGTTAGGAAATGGGCTCATATGTTCATTGAAGGACGAGAGAATGTGCACGATGAGGCATGAAGTGGGCATCCATCTTTGATGAATGATGATTTGGTGTGTAAGGTGAATGAAAGAGTGTGTGACGACAGACGTTTCACTATTTCTGATCTGTCCCTCCACTTTCCTCCAATTTCAAGGACTCTACCTTATGACATTGTCAGTAGTGGCTAAAATCGCAGGTGTTCACATTCTATGAGGAGGGTATACAAAAACTTGTGCCCCACTATGATAAGTGCCTTAATAATGGCGGCGAATATGTGGAAAAATAGTTTGAAGACTGTAGAATCTGATAACAGTAAGATTTTTTATGAAACCTTACTCGATTTTTTTTTTACAGCGAAACGGTACTTACTTTCTGAATAAGCCTCGTATAATTATCTCATGTAATACATGTGTTCATAAGCATATGCAAGTGATTAGTAGATTTAAGTTTTATTGCTGATGTCCTGTTTGTGTTATGAATTCGTTTGTTTGTTTAATATTTGCATTATATTTTCAAGAAGTTGCATATGATACATTTCCAGAGTTGCTTGCATTGTTTAAGTTCAACATGTAATTGCAAGTTGATGATTGTGCATCAGTGAAGGTGCACAAATTGAATTTGGCAGTATTACTTTTTGTCCAGGCTTTTGCGATATGTAATATGAATATTTTTGAAACTGTTAACTTTGTGGGTAACCAGATGATTTGAAAGTTGGTCCTGATCAAGAGGGGGACATTGGGCCAGAGGATGATGATGGTGATAATGATACAGATCTTATATCACGCTTACAACGACTGTTCAGCCGTTCTGTGTGTGTCTGCACACCACACCATGAGCAAAAGGTAAGCTGTACAGTATCTATGTCAATATTTTTTGTATGGTGGATGTTCATCCAAGTGGATGGGGGAGAAAAATTTCAGAATGTAATGCGTGATATTTTCAGTGCACTCTTCTTTGCTGTGATAGATTTGTGTTTGCAGTAATTAACAAGGGCAAAGAAATACACAGAAGAGCAAAGCACATGTCTGGAAAGCATGCACACTCCAGCATAATATGTTTCTTTTGCACATATGGATAGATGAATTTTGAAGTACATCAGTATGCTCTGCCCATCCAGTATCCTCTAGCTGTAATTGACAGTGATACACTGATATTATATACAGGCATCATTATTTTTGTGTTTTTCTTATATATTTTTTTTTTTTAAAGGCAACTCATATATCTGCTTTGCCCATGGAAATAATCCTATACATTTTCCGTTGGGTAGTATCATCAGACTTGGACCTGAGATCATTGGAAATGTGTTCTCATGTTTGTCGTGGATTCTACCTCTGTAGTAGAGATCCTGAAATATGGAGACTGGCTTGTGCACGGTAAGTTTTTGAAGACCAGTTGTTAACAAAACTGTAACTGTATTCATTATCATAATCACCTCCATTGCTGCTTGAACTGCTGCGTCTACAGTCTGTATTATAACAGCTGTTTGAGGCAAATGCTGGGGCAGTGTCTTGTTGAAACAAATGCTAATTCCGTTACGTTGTATGTTACCACAGTGTCAATATGATGCTGAATAACTGTTCAATTTAATATAGCATCCATATGTACTAGTATAAAAAAGGCAATTCATGTGACACTGTGAGTAGACTGATGTAATTGGTAGGGTGCAGGGCACATGGGGATAACCCAAAGCCATTACAATGGTATGTGGTGCTTTTTGGAAATTCACTGCTTTTGCTAGGATGTGAGGTCCTCAAGAAAAACCGGATATCATTGTTGTGATATGTTGATGTGTGCAAAAAATTGATGCCTGGACTGCACATGCCGAAAACCTTGCCCTCATGCACAACTCGTGCTAGGTTACATTGAGAATTGGAACTGTCTTTTGTCATTGTTGGGATATGAGGTGAGAGGAATGAGAATCCTCCACCTTAAAGTGTAAGCATTTTTCTACCCTGAAGAAGGATGGTGGCAGCAGGCATATTTGAGACATAAATAAATTTCAACTTACTGCACATGTTGTTGTGTATTACAAGGCAGTCATTTTTATAGGCATTGCTATGGGAAATGAACATTTTACGTAGTTTTTAGAGTTTATATGAATTTAATACTTTTTTCTTGGATTTTTGTTCATTGCCATTATTTGTGTTTGTGTTTCCCCCCCCCCCCCTTATCCCTTTCCAAAAATTAAAGGATCCCTTTCAGAAGTGAATTTTTTCCTCCCAAAAAGCCTTTACCTAAATTGGTTAAATATAAATTTTAATAAATATTA
>Ga0123354_10018755_pt1 | contig 10859 bp, 6 predicted proteins | sample TergutLab28metaG_2_FD_97872 | JGI IMG/M metagenome (GOLD analysis project Ga0123354, IMG submission 97872) | Labiotermes labralis P4 segment gut microbial communities from Petit-Saut dam, French Guiana - Lab288 P4 | ecosystem: Host-associated > Arthropoda: Insects > Digestive system > Gut ... | reverse complement strand
GAGTATATACCATGTTTAAAATATTCAGTACCTATATTTGTTGAATAAATATATAAAATGCAACTTTAGAGGTTAGCGGTGCGGTACGATCACTATAGTTGACATTAGGCGTCAAAAGGTTAATTAATATATATTCATTAATTTATATATCGCACATGTGCCTTTAGCCTGTAAATTCTGTAAGTAAGTGACGCTGTCTGTAACCGCAGATACATGCCTTACAAGAAAATCGCTTTCGGGTTATATTTCTTTATTTAACATTTCGTGGCTTACCTCAGTCTCTCCTAGCAATTTCAGGAATAATACCATCAAAGAGTAAAGTATTTCTTCTACAAAACTCTTTCCTACTAACTATTCATGGTAATAGTGCCATCTCATTTCAGTAGATGTAATAACCAAGAGCTGTAGTTTAGTGACGTTCAATTACATGTTATTACCAAGTTCTATGGGCGTACGACAACTTCTTTAAAGTGATATAACAAAGACTAAATGGCATTCTTGAAATTTACTCGCAAACTCAGAAAACGAGCGTTAGAATGTGCAATGAATGTGTACGGTTTCACCATATGGGGCCTGCTAAATTCTTATGTGTTTCGATTTTATTTACAGAAACAGCAGAAACATTCTGTAAATGAGTACTTAACTCCCTGTTTATAGCAGAGAAGGAGGGAATTCACTTTCTTGGTAAATGGGAATTTTCCTCCGTACTTTTTACTTTACTGCAGTGTTCCTTGCTTCGGAGTAAAATCCAAGCCATACACAATAGAGAGAGAGAGAGAGAGAGAACAGACATTTGAGCCTTGTAGTCTGAAGTCTTGTTTTTTAGGAAGAACTTCTTGCTACAAGAAGTGCCAGAACTTAAGTAAAACCGAAACTCGAACAGTTCCTGTAAAAAAACTGTAGGAAAGTGGGAGTGATTGTTATATACTGGCTCATTTTCGGTGGATGGATATGCTGTGTTATGTATGTCTGAGGCAACAGAGAAAACACAGAAAATTTGTTATCAGTTTAACACAATCGTTTGAAACTCTATTTAAATATTTGGCACAACGTTGCATTAAATTTTCAACCCAAATGCCTAATGTTTGACTTTAGGTTCTCTTTCGTTTTCCTGCAAAAATGATACTATTTGTATATGGTCAAACATGTAATTTAAATAAAAAACTTTACTAATATATCACATAAGCACGTGGTACTGATGTTTATTGGACCGTGCATCATTGTGACAGTTGAAAAATAAAAAACCAACTAGATGTCACTTCCTGTTTTTATTTTACTTCTTGGAGACTCAACATGTTTCGGGCATTAATATGCCCATCTTCAGGAGTTTGTGACTATGTTGTTGAACTACCACATTGGCCGTATCGTTCTTGGTTTGCTGTGTGTGTTGGAGTTAGGGTGCGGTTCGGCTGGAGTGGTATCCTGACTGACGGCAGCCCGGATACCACTCCAGCCGAATCGCACCCAAACTCCAACACACAGCAAACCAAGAACAATACAGCCAATATGGTAGTTCAACATACTCGCAAACTCCTGAAGATGGAGATATAAATGCCCGAAACATGTTGAGTATCTGAGAAGTAAAATTAAAATAGGAAGTGACATCTAGTTGGTTTTTATTTTTCAACAAACCTGTGGTAATTTGGTTTCAAAAGCTCAGTTTTTATTTACTCGTACATATTACAGGACACGTGGACTATTTTTGGTAAGATACATAGACTGCAATCTCAAGAATATCACCGATGATTTTGTGAGAGTTTTTTTTTCTGTTTGTGTTTTCTTAGAGCAGCGTGGAATAAAAACGAAATGATCAGTTAATTTCGCTACAGCTAGTTCTTCGCATGGAAATATAAGCAGCAGGAATGAGGCGTGTTGTTTTGCAACATTACATACAAGACGGCCGTAGTGTTTCCATTACATCATAATTAATAGAAGCGCATTCTCTACTCCTACAGTACTTTAATCGTACAAAGAGGAACATTCTAACTTCAGACAGATCGAGCAACACTGAAACAGGGAATGTTGTGTGGATGAGGGCTTTGCTAAACAGCGCACTTCAAAAAAAAGTGTTTCATTAAGGTTACTGAATTAAAGAGGTCGAATTGGGCCGAAATTTAAACAAATGAGGGAACAAAATGGAAACAAATTTCCAATATTCATGTCTTCATAGATGTGGTTCCATGTCGGCTGGTGACCACCGAACATATCGGGGAGGCGTAGTGCCTTCATCCTCCAGGTAAATCAGTCCAGAAAGAGTATGACATTACGGAAGTTAACCTTTTGGTGCCGGATTTTTTTTTTAATTTTAGCATACCCTGTATATAAAATGTTAATAATACAGGAACCAAATATGTTAGAATTATGAAACAAAGTGCATTTTGAAGAGAAAAAAAAGGAGAGTATATACCATGTTTAAAATATTCGGTACCTACATTTGTTGAATAAATATATAAAATGAAACTTTGGAGGTTAGCAGTGCGGTACGTCAACTATAGTTGACGTTAGGCGTCGAAAGGTTAAGAGAACAGATTGTGAATGCCTTAATATATGAGGAGAGAGAGTGAAGCTGTGAAGTGTGCATACATTCTATGACTCAGAATGTGAGCTGTTGTAGTGTTGGCGGCGTCCATAATATCTGGCAGTTCAGCGGTTAGCAGGTTATTTTGAAGGAAGACCACAGGTTAAGGAAGAATTTAGGCTACATCTACAAAATATTTGGACTATTCTAGTCTAAGGAAGGGTGGAGAAGAAATAACAATGAATTGCAGAATTTGATAGAAAGAGAAGATTTTGTAAAACACAAAGTAGCGCACAGAATAAAATGTTGGAGACATCTTAACGGAATGGACGATATAAAGTTGGTTAAGGAAATTACTGATTGGAACATTAGAAGTGAAAACAAAAGGACGACCAAAGATTAGATGGAGAGACGAAGTACGATTAATAAGTGATTTAAAGAAACGGAAACTGAGAAATTAGAGGCAACTCGTCAATGATAGAAAATCTTGCTATAATCTGGTGCAGAAGATCAAAATACATGTAGGGTCGTAGTGTCAGAAGAAGAAGAAGAAGAAGAAGGGGAGTAGGAGGAGAAGGACAAGAAGAAGGAGGAGGAGGAGGAGAAGAAGAAGGAGAATAAGAAGCAGAAGAAGGAGAAGAAGAAGAAGAAGAAAAACGAGGAGGAGAAGAAGAACAAGAAGAACAAGAACAAGAATAAGATGAACAAGAAGAACAAGAAGAAAAACAAGAACAAGAAGAAAAGAAGGAGTTCTGACTGAGGTTTATAGTATAATATGTAAAGTCACCATAACCGTCCGATTGTACAGACAGGTGTAGCTTAGTTGACACATTCATTACTTATTTGAAGTATCTTGAAAAACTCGTCAACACGCTCCGCTGGGGGGAAAGATTAAGAGATTCTGAGTATTAAACCTGGTGACACAGGCCTGTATAGTAATCACTGAAATTTTTAGTGGGACCTTTATTATAATATTTTCACTGTTTTGATTTTTTTTTTTAATATCAATGGGTTGTACCTGACACAGGAACAGGTTTGTTAGCCGAACTGAACCCCCGGTTTCTGTTCACAGTGTGTTTGATAATTATCACTTTCACCACATAAACGGTGACTGAGTTTCGATTGATGATTGTGGTGCTGAATCATCAGATTCTGTTAAAGGACCATCAGATAATGTTATGTTTGAACACATGTGGTACCAACAAAAAAGGGTGAAGGTCGAGACCCGAACTGTGAAGCGGGTGGTTGATTATTGGAAACTGTAGAATGTTACCTCTGTATCAGCCTGTGAGTTATTGGCTGAATTGTCGCAGTAAATGCGTCAAGACAAAGGGCACGACTGTAAGGAACCCCGTCACTTCCGTGGTACAGCGGAAGTGACGTAACTATGTCTCGCTATACACACATCCCTTTGGCATTGCTCTGAAATATTCAATGACCCTCTTCTGTCTGTCCCTTTATATTCCTCCATTACTCTATTCCCATATACGAACATACTGTACATGAATACTGGCAAGCGCCAACATCCAGTAAGCCCACAGTAGATGTATACGATTTGATCAAAATATTCTCTTGTCTTCCATCCCAAGAGGGTTTCCTTGTCTTCAGAATGTCAAACTCGCTTACATGAATATATGCATACATGACTTCAGAGAAAAACTGGACCCTCCTATACCACTGTATACAATGCAACACCTAACAAAGTAATTCAGAAACTTGTACTATACCACGGATAATCAACAAACACTGCTCTATCGCTCAGGGCAAATTCGATTCTACAAACGTGGGCTTCCAGAACGGAGAACGGGGCGACACAGATTTTACCTTCTTTTTGTTTATTTGTTTACTTTGTTTACTGTTTATTTAACGACGCTGTTAGTACATCAGTTAATATAGCGTTGAATGATAAGATGGCTAGTGAGTAATGAATGGGAAAGGATGTGGAAGGAACCGGTTATGGTCTAATTCGAGATGCTGTCCCATAAAATGTCTTGAAGGAGTAAATAAAACCACGAAACTTTGTCATCACCGGGCTCTAGGTTCGAAACTGAAACCTCCGAATTTGATGCATTGTGTTAGCTATACGTCGTATCTATTTCACATTTCTTTTCCTGTGGTGTTTATTTTATGTTTTCTTAACCTTTTGGGGCCGGAATGATTTTTTTAATTTTAGCACACACTGTATATAAAATGTGAATAATACAGGAACCAAACAAGTTAGAATTATGAAACAAACTGCATTTTGAAGAAAAAAACGGAGAGTATACACCATGTTTAAAATATTCAGTACCTATATTTGTTGAATAAATATATAGAACGCAACTTTGGAGGTTAGCGGTGCGGTACGTCAACTATAGTTGACGTTAGGCGTCTAAAGGTTAATTCTTTTAGGGAAACTTATGTAGTTTGTGATGGCTGGAAAATCGTTTGTTGCGAATATGAAGTTAATCAAAACAAAGATGTCATCCAGCTCTGAGTAAATTAGTAGAAACACAGATTTCGATCCAAGAGAGTCATTCTCGTGTTAAAGGGTCTTTGAAGAATTTACTGCGAGGACGGCACAGCGACACAATATTGTAGTGCCTTCCTACCTAAATGATGGCTTGACCTGCATCAAGTTTACTCGGGGAAAAACGCTGGAACTATATGGTAGAATTTCGCTGCCACCAGCCAAATAGATTTGGCAAATCTGATTTCAACAACGACTCTAAGGATTTATAAACAATCGTCTGATTCCATCCCAATTTGGATAAAAGTAAAATGTATATATTCTATTTTGTAAAACTAAATATTATGTAACACAACTAACAAACTAATAAATACAAAACTTAATCAAGCTCTGCCAAAGCGTAATGTAGGTTATTTAAATAATTAACTTTCCCTTTTCTGTCTCTATAAATCAAAACGCGTAAATTTGGAATAATATCTATATGAAATCGCCAAACTACTCAACTCGAAATAAAGTGAATTTAGAATACCAGTCAATATGCCTTAACTTGAATAAACAGTAGATGGTACAGCATCGTAGTATCGTTACAACAATCTTTGTGATAATTGTGTTGAATCACTTAATTCTTCAATTGTAGATACGTGACGGCCGATAATCAATTTGTTAGCGAGTGAGGGCGTTTACCGGGTTGCGCTAACTTTTATAGAGTAGAGCTGAAAAGTCATGCATTCTTAAGGGTAAAATGATCTGATCAGATCACTGCCGGGCTCAAACTGGTGGGTACTGCTGACTTTAGCGGTTGTGACTGAAAGATCTCTTCCTGGATTTCAAGTATTAATATTTCAAAGTTTCTATCTAATACAAATACATAGGTAAATTTAACATGTATTACGATATGAAGAAGCGCATGTAAAACAACAGCCGATCCGCGATGAAACTGGTAACGGGAAAAGAACTCTAGTGTCAGTTTTACCTGTAATACGTCACCAGTTGTGTATTGTAACACTTTGTTGAAGTTGTGAAGTAAGGGTAAGCAGTACTGGATTAATAAACTTTCAACGATGGGTCCGGGTTCGAAGGCGGTCTTCTATTGCTGGAATGTCAAGCTCTGGGACGTGAATCTGACTTGCATCATGGATATAGGAACTGTTTGTAGTTTGCGTCATAATACGTAATTATCGACCTTACGTTTGGCCGAGACTGAGTTCAAGGAGTCCAACCAGATGACTTCGAAGATGATCCGAAGGTTCTAGAGCTTTGCATTTTATCTATTGATAAATAGCTCGAAACATATTGAAGGATCATAATGTCTTTATATTTAGGGTCAAACTGTCCAAGAAGAATGCTTGAAGCTTAAGATCGAGACCCTACGTTCCTTCGAAACATCAGGAATTATTTACCAATCACGCCGCTGCAACGTACCAAAAGACACGAATCTTCATCCGTATGGCTATAAAGAATGTTAAAATCCAAGTCAAAAAGCAGACAATTACAATTGGAAGACCCTAGGTCACACTGGCCTCCACAGTCCTTCCAAATCAACAAAGTCTTTAAAATAATGCTGTCATTTTACAAACATTATTTTACAAAAAAATATAAATTAACCTGGTAGTTGTAATTGCTGTACTACACGATTTCATCGTTACAAACCCATTAACTGTTGCACTGCTTCGTTCTAGGCAGAGTAGCTTTAAGTTGTTATGTACTGTATCGTATTACCTTCAAAATACATAATATCTAACTTACATTTCAGGCTCCATCCCAACCCCCATCTACCCTCTTTCTCATCCCCTGCCCTGGGCCACTGAGGCGGTTACTCCGTTAATCCCCAGAAGAAATCCGACCAGCTTCCCATTCTTTCTTAATTAATTTAGACCCCAAAGAAAGGAGGATCAGGGCGAAGTTGGTGTAGGGGAATAGAAGAGACGGTTTTGCATGTGTTTGCATATTTTTACATTGGTGTTCATTAACAGATTCTGCTCTGGTAGAGTAGTGATTACTCCTCATTTCAACAGAGACTGTTTCAGGGTTGGGGTTGAAAAGAGAGAGCCCTGTGTGGTGAAAGAATCAGTAGTTTTTGCGTTATTACAGTTTCGGATTCTTGTTCTTTAGTGTTAAGGTAGGTGCATCTTTCTTTGATTAGACCGTAAATACGACTTAGCTCCTTCGCGGCAGGTGCAGTGTTTGAGCCCATATTGCCACACGAACGGAGTAAAGTTTCGTTTTACGGTGATCATCGACGTGTTCCGGTAAATGCATTACATACAGTTGCTATTTCGTGCCTTCATAATTAAAAAAAGATAAACTCTTTGGGACCGAAATTTATCTAAGTTGTACATAAATGAAAGTTTTTGTCTCACTATGAATAACTTTGTCTCCAGTGCAACAACGAATGTTTCGGTAATTTCTACATTAATAATTATTGCTTATTCGGAAACTCGTAAGAATAAATAAATGAACTCCACGGGTAAATTTAGGGGTTTTAAATTTTACAACAGGTGGTACATAGATTTACATACGCCTCAGAAACATGGGTGCTGAAAGAAACTACAATTCAGAAATTGCTGGTCTTTGAGAGGAAAATTTTAAGAAGAATATTTGGACCTATGAAAGAAAATCAAATACGGAAAATTTATGGGTGCTGAAAGAAACTACAATTCAGAAATTGCTGGTCTTTGAGAGAAAAATTTTAAGAAGAATATTTGGGCCTACGAAAGAAAATCAAATATGGAGAATTAAAACTAGCAAAGAATTAGATAAACTAATAAAACATATAAATATAGTCAATTATATTAAAGCTCAAAGACTAAGCTGGTTTGGTCACGTGAAAAGAATGCCAGATACGAGAACAGTCAAGAAGATGTTTAAATGGAATCCTCTAATCAAAAGATCACAAGGAAGACCCAAGCACCGATGGGAGGATAACGTCAAACAGGACATTTGCCAAATGAAGGTTAAAAATTGGATAACCTGCGTCCAGGATCGAGGGAAATGGAAAGATGTTGTTCAGAAAGCCGTAACTTACAAACACTAAAGGAAGTTCATTGCCTGAAGAAGAAGAAGAAGGTACATAGATTTTGTCACTGGACTTTTAAACCGTTGAATATTGTCTAAGAAACGCCAACCAGTTAATTCTAACCGTCCTTTCTGGTAAGTCATTTCGATTCACATTATTGTTTTTCCACTTTATGTATAAGGGCTACCGCATGGATTTATCTTCCATCCTTTAGTTCTGGTAATCGTATAACCTCAAAGACTAGTGTTTCGGAGAATAATATTAAAAAGTCTTCCACCAGTAGGAATTTAAAATTGTGGCGAAGAACTTTAGAGTATCGTGTTTAGCGGGTGGTTCAGAAATGGAAATCCATGCGTTTCGGAATTTAAGTCGAATTTCTATTCTTAAAACTGTGTTATGTATGTATGTATATGTATATATATATATGCAGTTGTTGTTTTTTAATGTGAATGTAAATTGTTGCAGATATCGTAGTGGAGACTGTTCAAAACATTCCGGGATACTGTACTGAAAATATTAGGCCTTCCATTACCTTTGCTATTTTACTATAAAGGGTGTAATGAACCGCTTTATGTCTTGATTGCTTCCGTCCTGGGACTGATGTAAAGCCCGATGCAAATAAATACCGAAAATATGGAATGAGACTACAGTGTAAACACTAAATCCAGTACGAATTACCTCTATATAACACAAAATTCACCTGCAGAATAAATAGACTTGTGTAACAAAGTTCTTAACTCACAATAAACGCGAAGTTTCTTGTTTATAAAGAACAAAGAGTTGTTGGGGTTTAGAGAAATATTCGCTGTTTATTATGAGATACCAAACACATACAGAGACATATGACTGTTGTGCAATGTGTGGAGTTCTTAACGTTAAACTGGCAATCGCATTATTGTAGAGGGTTACATTTTTATTAATTTAACAAATTTGTCTAGCAACACACGTGTCAAGTCTCTGTTCCTGGGCCTTTCTTTCCTTTAAGCACTGTTTACATCTCTTAAGCTGCAGTGGTTTTTTGTCCATTCGTTCATACCGGCACCAGAATAATTTGTAATAATGAATTCCATTTGCGTGTGTCATGCCTTGGTTTATTTCGTGACGTCAGCGCACTATAACACTCTTTTTGATCAGCAAATTGCCTTTCTGTACCATTATCATTATTGGAACCTGTAATTTAGAAGCAAGTCTGATTCGCTGGGTGTTGTATTCTGGAAAATGGAAATAAAGTTTAAAATTGGCCCTATTGCTGGGAAGTTGGAAACCCATGACTTCCTTAAACCCAAACGCGTGAAACTTGTGGAAACGTGTTTCGTTATATATATTATTTGTAGGGAAACTGAAGTTGTGGCTGACCTCTAAAATGTACGGGCCTTGCTAAATCTTCTTTCTCTTATGGGTTTTTGTTTCAAGTGGAAACAGTTTGTAAAGTCTGCCTCATTTTGTAGTAAAATCAAAATATCTGTGCATGCATAGTTTTTTGTGCAATCCGTTTTGTCTCTCCATAATTCAAATTTTATATTAGTTTCCTTTTAGGATTAATCTTTAAACTATTCACAGAGTGACTTCACTGCAGTACTTACAGCTAAGTGTCATAACGTGAGATCTTTGGCTCACAATTCTGTGACTAATAACAAAACTCTCTTCTGAGATGTGATGCAGTCTAGTGGTATATAAATTTACCGGCACTTTGGAGGAAAGTATTTCCTCCCTCCTAAGTGTAATTTTGGTAGTTTTATTTGTATGTAACCGAATTTAAATATCCTTCGTATTTTTCAGTAATTACTAATTATAACGAAATAGCCAGGATTTGTGCTATTTCAAAGCGACTACTTCTCTGCTCTCTACACGGTAACTCTGGAACCAGAAGTGTCTTTTTAAGTTTTTATCTCACATCTTGAAGTTGAGTACACTTGGAAGACTACCACAAAATATATCGTCACATTTCATTAATGTAAACTGTATTATAATACCTGTTATTCTCATCCGGTTCAGGTACTTTTCATTAAGTTGCTGTTCCTCTGCCTAAAGATGAACGCAGTGTTTCTGTTGAACTTTCTTCACCATCTACCAGACAACACCATGACCATTACCAAACGAGTATAACTGTATTTTATTTAATTAGCACAGCAAATAAAGCATATACATAGAACTTTTTTACATTAAAATATTTAAGGCATGTCTCACGCAACATAACACAAGACACACACCCACAGTCAGGAGCGTTCTCAACGGCGTACGACTTACACAATACGACATGCTGCCACAGCAGCACACCAACCAGTGCACATACATAAATTTGTTTACGTTAAAACATTTAAAGCTTCAAACGTCGAATTAAATCCCATCTGCCATTTGCTGGCATTATTATCAGCTCACCATATTCTCCACATTAGCAGGGTACGGGTTAAAATCGCTCCAACATGTTTCGATCCTAAGATCATCTTCAGGGAGCTACACTGTTTCTTGCTAAAGTCGAATTATTAAAAACACTCACTGACTGTAGTCAGTCGCATTCTCAGTAGCGTACGACTTACACAATACGACATGCTGCCACAGCACCAAGTTAATATAAGGAAATTAATCAGTGAGTGTTTTTAAAAATTTGCTTTTAACAAAGAACAGTGTAGCTACCTGAAGATGATCTTAGGATCGAAACGTGTTGGAGCGATTTTTGACTGCACGAAATGCAAGGTGCAACGATATAGAGAGTATAAGTGGAAATCTTCACTTCTTAAACGCCATAAACTGAAATTATTCTTCTAGGCTCTAGATTATGATTATGAGAATTAGATTAGTTACTGTCAAAATACATTACGCATTACAATGTATTTTGTTGCACTGTTGAACGCTAAGTACGATGACACACAAGCTTT
>Ga0123354_10018754_pt1 | contig 10859 bp, 8 predicted proteins | sample TergutLab28metaG_2_FD_97872 | JGI IMG/M metagenome (GOLD analysis project Ga0123354, IMG submission 97872) | Labiotermes labralis P4 segment gut microbial communities from Petit-Saut dam, French Guiana - Lab288 P4 | ecosystem: Host-associated > Arthropoda: Insects > Digestive system > Gut ... | reverse complement strand
GAGGGTGATGACGCCGGCTGTCGACTGGTCGTTGGCCCCGTTATTGCCGACGCACGTGTAGGTGTTTGGCGTGCTTCCGTCTTCAAACAGCAGGTAGTTGTAGTAGTTCTTGCCGTTGGAGTCCTTCAGAGTCTCGCGGATGATGATGGAAAACTCTGTCGTGTCGTCGACGCCCGCGGCCTGGAAGTCGCCGGCCAGTGCCTTGGTTATCGTCAGATCACCGGCTAGCCGCGTGTTGGTGATTGTGACGACGCCAAGATCCAGGGTGTCATCCAGCGTGAACGGGCCGATCCTTGAGCCGCTGGTCGACGACTGGGAGTCGTCGCCAGTGTTGACCACCAGCGTTGGCGGGCCGTACTGGCCGGCTGGCAGGCCACTGGTTACCTCCTCGACCCAGTAGTAGTAGACCTCGTCGACAGAGCCGCCGCTCACCGTGGTGGGCAGGCCTTGGATAATGCCCATGCTGCCGTTGCGCAGCGTGAACGTGTTCGGCGTGCTTGATGTGTTGACACTGCTGGCGCCGCGCACCGGGAAGTTGCTCAAGTTGAGCGGCTGCGGGGATGTATCGCCCGCATCGGTGCTGTAGTAGACGGCGAAGGTGAACGCCTGGTCCTGGTCGTTGATGGACATGTTGTCGACCTGCTTCACGATCTGCAGATCGCCTTGCGCCGTATCCCCTGTGTACCAATTGGTTTGGGCATACAGCGGAACAGTCTGGTCGCCGGTGGTGGCGCCGACGAACGATTGGATGGCGTTCCAGTCCTGGATGCCGTTCTTGGCGAAGGAGAGCACGACAGGCGTCCCGTCCTGAACCGTGATGTCTGGAGCCTTAGCCATGCCATTGACCATCAACTGATCGCCGCGGGTGGGTGTTCGGTCAGATGGGATCGCCAGGTAGAAGGGATCGCTTGTCCACGTATCGCCGGTGGCGGATCCTGTGACGTACTGGGCGGTGGTATTGGTGCCCGGAAGCTTGGCAGTTGCGAGCTTATTGTCCAAGGGGCTATTGGCATTTGGCGGGTCCGTGACGAAGGTCACACCGGTTGAGTTCAGGCCGGAGGCCGTGAGGAAGACGCCAGTCATGTCGTTCAGGTCGCCGCCCACGGCGTCGTCCAGTGTCGCCGTGGCGACCATCGGGCCGTAAAACTCGTAGTCGCCGTTTGTGCTGTCGTCATAAGTCGCCCCAGTATCGCTGATAGCAAGGGTGAACGTGGTTGGCGTGATCTCGTTGTTTGCCACGGCAGTAGGCAGGCTGGCCGGTGCCTTGACAGCCGTGTTGGCGGTGTTCACAAGGGCCGTCACCAAAGCGTCAAAGGCTTGCCGCATTGCTGGGCGGGTGTCCAGTGTTGTGGACTTGACCTGCACGTTGTCACCGGCGATCACCTTCCAGATGGCCACCTTGGTGGCCATGACGGCGATCTCCTTCGTGATCGGCGAAATCGCGTTGACAGCCGGGAACATGGTGGCCAGACGCGTCACGCTGTCTGAACTCTCTGTATCTTCAGTGCCAGCGTAGTTGTAGGTGCCACGGTAACCGTTGGTGACGATCCATTCGACGGCGGGCCCGTAGGCTTGCAGAGCGCCGGACCACTCCCACGGAGCAGCAGCGGTGTAGCCGGTGATCGAGTCCATGGTGCCGTATTGATCAGAGCCGGAGACGCCGCCAAGGCCGGCTACCTGGCCGTGGAATGGTACGAACGGATCGACGCAGTAGACCTGGCTGAAGATGTATGGGTTGATAGTAAAGGTTGTAGCTCCAGGGTAACCGACACCGCCGATCGGCACATCCTGGGTGCTGTTTGTCGGGCCTTTGTCAGCCGCTGGGTAGTTGAGCGTGTATGTGATCTGAATCGGATCATAGTAGTGAAGCACCATGCGGTACACCTCACTGGCGGCAAAAGCAGCCGGCGCCGTGTATGCCACCAAAACCCCAAGTATCAGGGCAAGTGTTGCCCCTAGTGACAGCCTCTTCTTGAGCAGTTGCTTGAACATGTTTGTCGATTCTCCCGAGATCGCGATATTCCCTGTTGTGGTACAAAAAACTCAACCTAAGCGGTTGTTCTTTCCCTCCGGTGTCACCACTTCGCCAGGCTTGCCTGGCGCCCAAAGTTAATCGACATCTAGAACGACCAAAACGTCCAGTGATTCACAGACTAAATTCACCATCGACAAGTATGCACCGTTATTATCAAACGCGCAAAGTGGACGTTTAGTGTACTAGTCCACAACCTAAAATCGCGACGACACGACGGGCGTCCCAAAGTCGTTACGATGCAACAGACTCGCTAACCGTCAGCTCGTACTTCTCCTGCTCGCGTACCCCGGAAGCCGACGTGTTGATCGAGCGGCGGTAGACCCAGAAGCGGTAGACCATGAACTCGGTGACGAAGTTGATCACCATGGTGCCGATCAGCACGATGAACGACTGGGCGCCCTTGCTGATGCCCCATGAGCCCTTTGTCAGCTCGGTGCCCCACCACAGCGATACCGGCGTGAAGATCAGGTAATACATGGTCACCTTCATCATCGCCACCGGCACGTTGCTCACCGATTTGAAGGTGAACTTGCGGTTGGCGGTGAAGCTCCATAGCACCGACGCGATCAGCGCCGGCAGATAGCTGCCGGCCCAGACCGTGATGCCCACAACCGTGTACAGGAAGGTGTAGACACCGATCTGCACGACGCCCGCGCTGGCATCGAAGAAGAGGAACCGCATGAATTTGATGACTTCTTGCGACCGCGTCAAATGATTACTCTCGACGAAGGTCGACTCGTACTCGCCCATGTGCACGCAGCCATCCTGGCACATCGAAACGTCCAATTCAAGTTATCTCAGTATCTGGTTACACGCGTACTGTGGTGGTATGACGCGCATCGACAACAGTGATCTTGACATTTTCCCGCTTGTACTCGGGGGCAACGTGTTCGGCTGGACGGCCGATGAGCCCACCAGTTTCGAGGTTTTGGACGCATTTGTAGACGCCGGTGGCGACATGATCGACACCGCCGACGGTTACTCGCACTGGGTCGACGGCAACTCCGGCGGCGAGTCGGAAACCATCATCGGCGCCTGGATGGCTGCGCGGCACAACCGGGATCGCGTGCTGATCGCGTCGAAGGTTGGCACACATCCGAAGTTCGCGGGACTACGGGCGTCCAACATCAATGCCGCTATCGACGCGTCGCTTACCCGCCTGGGCACCGACCATGTGGATCTGTACTACGCCCACTTTGATGACTCGGGGGTGCCCATGGTTGAGATCGTCGGTGCGCTCAGCGCGCTTGTGGACGCCGGGAAGGTGCGCTACATCGCACCGTCGAACTTCAGCGCTGCCCGTCTGGACGAGTGGGCCGGTGTTGCAGCGGAAAACGGTTTCCACGAAGCCGTGGCGCTGCAGCCCTTGTACAGCCTGATGGAGCGCGGAATCGAGACCGACGGGGTGCGCGACGCCGCCCTGCGCCACCATCTAGGTGTGCTGACATACTCGTCGCTGGCGTCAGGGTTCCTGTCAGGCAAGTATCACCCAGGCGAAGTTGTGACCAGTGCCCGGGCAGCGCGGGTCCAGAAGTACTTGGATGGACGCGGTGAGCCGGTGCTCGAAGTCCTGCGTCAGGTCGCTAATACCCACGACGTCGGCCCATCGGCGGTAGCGCTGGCGTGGCTGCGGGCCCAGCCGGGCGTTGTGGCGCCGATAGCGTCTGCCAGCCGGGCTGCCCAGGTTGGCGACCTGATGGCCGGTGGCACGCTGGAGTTGGCGGCCGAAGAGGTGGCGGCGCTGTCCGAGGCCTCGGCTGGCTGCGGGGACTAGTCTTGGAATCGGATAAAGGAGCTGATATGAGCGTTTTGAATGAAGATCTCGTGCTGACGGGCGGGGTGTCGATCCCGGTGTTGGGGTTTGGCACTTGGCGCACGCCAATTGAGGTGGCGCCGGGCGCTGTGGCGTCTGCCATCGGTATTGGCTACCGGCACATCGATACCGCGCGGGTTTACCGCAACGAGGCCGGCGTGGGCGAGGGCCTCAAGGCCGCCGGTGTGCTGCGCAGCGACGTGTTTGTGACAACGAAAATCCCGTCGTCGCTGAAGACGTACGACGAGATCGGGCCGTGCATCGATGAGTCGCTGCGCCGCCTCGATTTGAGCTTCATCGACCTGATACTGATACATGGCCCAAAGCCGTACCCGCCGCAGCCGGGAGACGACGAGAAGACGTATTTCGACGAGAACCGCGAGGTCTGGCGCGCGATGGAGGACGCCTACAGGCAGGGCAAGCTGAGGGCGATCGGGGTGTCGAACTTCGAGATCCCCGATCTGACGAACCTGCTCGATAGCGCAACCGTCGCTCCGATGGTCAACCAGATCGAGTTGCGCATCGGATTCCCTGAGGAAGAACTGAGGCTGTTCTGCGAAGCTAACGGCATCGTCGTCGAGGCATATTCGCCGATCGGCTCCGGGATGCTGCTGGGCCACCCGGTGATCACCGACGTCGCAACCAGGCTAGGCGTCTCGGTGCCGCAGGTGTGCATACGGTACTGCTTGCAGAAGGGTGCGGTGACACTGCCCAAGTCAGTGCACCCAGAATTCATGCTGGAAGACGCGCAGGTCGACTTCGAGATTCCAGACGCCGATATGGCGCTTCTCGACACCATCGACATCCCGCCCGAAGATTGAGCTAGCGCGCGATCTTAGTCTGCTGCGGTGATAATGGGTGCGCCCTTTCGCCACGATCATCGCCTTTTCTTTGTATGGTTTATAAGTCCTTCACACCATAATCCTTCTGTAATGTCGAGCGAACAACTCTACGAACTCGACGTTAGGCGGAGCCATGAAGGTGGCGGTAATTGGATCTGGGGTGATGGGCCCCGGCATCGCCCAGGTGTTCTTGATGGGCGGCCACGACGTGGTGCTAACCGACATCTATGAGGACGCCCTGATGAAGGGCAGCGATTCCATCCAGCGCTGTTTGGCCCTTATGCAGCAGAAGGGGTTGACCGACGATGCGGCGTCCCCAATGGAGCACCTGACGCTATCCGTCAGCCTGGCACAGTCCGTTGTTGGCGCAGACCTGGTGGTTGAGGCGGTGCCGGAGGTTCTTGCGGTGAAGCAGACGCTCTACGAGCAGTTGGACGCGGTGTGCCCGCAGGACGCGGTTATCGTGTCCAACACATCAGCCTTCCCGTTGCCGGAAATGATGCCGGCGTTCCGGCCACGCAACTTCTTCGTTGCGCACTTCTTCAACCCGCCGGCTGTGGTGCCGCTGGTAGAGATCGTGCACAACGCCCGCACGGACATCGCGAAAGTGGAATGGCTGCGGCGCCTGCTCGTCGACTGCGGCAAGAAGCCGGTGGTGCTGAGCGCCTTCGTCAGGGGCTTCCTGATCAACCGCTTGCAGACGGCCCTTGTTCGCGAGGGCCTGTATCTGGTGAGCCAGGGTGTGGTGTCCCCGGCCGACCTTGACACCGCGGTGAGTGCTGGCATCGGGTTCAAGACGGCTTGGCAGGGCTTCTTCGAGACGATGGACTTCATCGGGCTGGACACCGTTGCCTTCGCTTGCGGCGCGATCTTGCCGGACCTGTGCACCGACACCGGCGTTCCGGCCGCCGTGACAGAAAAGGTGGCTGAGGGCAAGCTCGGCCTGAAGACCAAGGAGGGCTTCCTGAGCTATCCGGACAGTATCGAGGAAACCGAGCGGGGCCGCCTCGAACCGCTAATGGAGCAACTGAAGTTGCTACGCCAATACAGCTAGGCGGCGAATCATGTCAGCACTCACTAAGACCGCGCCCGGGGTGGGCAGGTTCACGATGACACCGCGGCAACGGGCGTTGTGGCCGGTGATCATCGTCGCCGCCTTCTTCGAGGGCTTTGACGACGCCCTGATAAACATCGCCCTGCCATACATCGCGCACGACTTCAAGATGACCGACCAGGTGGCTGGCTACGTGCTCTCGTTTGTTGCCGCCGGCACGTTGCTGGCGTTTTTCGCCTCCCGGCTGGCTGATGGTTTGGGACGCCGCCGCGTGTTCCTTTGGTGCGTCTACCTCTACTCGGCTTGTAGTTTGGCGACGGCCTTCGCGTTCAGTCTGCCGCTGTTCATCGGCCTTCAATTCGTGGCCCGCATCTTTTTGATCGGTTGCTGGTCCACCGGCTATGTGATCGTCTGCGAGGAGTTTGCCACCAGCAATCGTGGTACCGCTGTCGGTCGCTTCCAGATGACGGCCGTGCTCGGCGGCCTGCTCATCGGGGTTCTGCTTCCCGTGGTGATGCACCTCGGGTTGGGGTGGCGGGCGCTATACGTGGTGGGCGCCCTGCCATTCATTCCTACTGTCTTGTTGCGCGGCCGGTTGCCCGAAACGGGCAAGTTCCAGCAACTGCTGGAAAGCGGTGGTGGTACTGCGCGGGAGTCTTTCTTTGCTGTTTGGAAACGCCCCCACACCAAGTACCTCATCGTGATGTCGCTGGTCTGGTTCTTCATGTACTTCGGCATCAAGGGCAGCCTGAACTTCTTTTCCTTGCGGGCGGTCAACGAGCTTGACTGGACGGCCAACATGGTCAGTGTTGCCGTGCTGACCTCAACCGTCGCCGGGATATTCATCATCGTGCTTAACGGTAAGCTACTCGACCGCCTGGGCCGCAAGCGTGCCGCTGCTCTGATAATCCTGGTCGGATCGGTCTTCGGCGTGCTCACATTCATGGTCAGCGGCACCGTGCTGGTGCTGGCGTTCAACATGATCTCTGTCGGGTGCCTGAACTCGTTCCTGATAGTTGGGTCGACACTGACAAACGAGTTGTTCCCCACCCGCCTGCGCAGCAACGCCATGGCCTGGGCCAACAACATCGCCGGGCGCGTCGGGCAAGTCCTGGTGCCAGTGTTCATCACCACCAGTGCCCTGTGGATGTCGCTTGGCCACGCCATCGCCTTGGCGCTGGCATTGCCGCTGATTTCTCTGGTGATGATCATGGCGTTCCTGCCGGAGACCAGCCTGATTTCCATTGACGACGAACCAGCGCTGGCGGCATGAACCGCCGTCTGAAAACAAGGAAAGGACCAGACAATGGCAGCCAAAGTGAAGGCAGGATCGTTAGCGGGCGAGGTGTTTCGGCGCCACGGCGTCAAGTATGTGTTCGGCATCCCCGGCGGGCACATCTATCCGATGATGGAGGGCTGTGCTGATCGAGGCATCGAGTTCATCGGCACACGACATGAGATGACAGCCGCTTTCGCAGCGGAGGGCTGGGCTTTAACGACGGGCCAGATCGGTGTTTGCACCGGCACGGCTGGGCCGGGCGTCACCAACCTAATAACCGGAATGGCCAACGCGTCAAGCGGTGGCTACCCAGTGCTGTACTTCGGCGGCCGGGCCAGGGTAACCGAGTTCGATCGCAACGAGCTGCAGGATTTCGCACAATTACCCCTTGTCAGCGAAGTTTGCAAATACTCGCGTGCGGTCGCAGACCCGACCCGGCTGCCGGAGTACGTTAGCCAGGCCATCGCCCAGGCGACTTTGGGACGCCCCGGCCCGGTGTATATCGAGATGCCGCGCGACCTCATGGAGCAGCCGATCGACGGTGCGCCCATGCCGTCCCAAAGGCTTGGTGACGCCGCCCCGCAGGCCAACCCCGCGGCGATTTCTACCGCCGTTGCCATGTTGCGCCGTGCCAAGCGGCCCATTGCCATCATCGGGGCGGGTGCGTGGTGGTCGCAGGCGCAGACCGAGCTGACCGAGTTCATCGAGCAGACCGGCATGCCGTTCTTCACCCGCAACGCGGCGCGCGGCATCATTCCTGACGATCACCCGCTGTACATGGGCGTCGGCTACAACCACCCGGTGATGATCAATGCTCTGCAGCAGGCCGACCTGGTACTGGTGATCGGCACCAGGCCGGGTTTCACGCTGTCGCGCAGCGCCTTCCCGGCCGGCCTGCCGATCATCCGGATCGACATCGACGGCGCCGAGATAACAAACCAGCTTGATGTGACGCTGCCCATCGTTGGCGATGTCGCCCAGGTGATGCGGCAATTGGTGGACGCCCCAGTCGGGGATCTTGGACTGAGCGGCTGGGCGTCTGCCATCAAGGGAGTTTGCCACCAGGTGGGGCAGGCGTTCGCGCCGGCGCTGACCAGCGACCAATTCCCGATCCACCCGGCCAGGCTGATGGCCGAGATTGCCGGGCGTATCGACCCGGACACCATCGTGGTGATGGACGGTGGCGACGCCGCCATCTGGGGTGCGTCGTTCCTGCCGGCGAGCGGGCCGGGGCAGATGCTGGGCATTTCCAGCAACAGCTTCGGCCCGTTGGGTGTCGGTATGGGTTACTCCATGGCGGCGGCGCTGGCGCACCCCGGCAAGAAGATCATCCACCTGACCGGCGATGGCGCGTTCGGCTACGGGGCGATGGAATACGACACCTGCATGCGCTACGGATTGAATGTGACCACGATCATCCTGAACGATTCGATGTGGGGCATGATCAAGCGGTCGGAGGCAAAGCATTCTACGGGCGACACCTTCGTCGGTGTCGACCTGCGAGAGACGCACTACGAGCGCGTGGTCGAGGCCCTCGGCGGGCTGGGCGTCTTCGTCGACCGGCCAGAGGACATCGGCAAGGCGATCGACGAGGCGCTGAGCTGTGGGCGGCCATCGTGCGTCAATGTGATGACCGACCCGGACATCGGCCCCCCGGCCTAGAATTTCGCCAGTTAATTGCCATTCGGAATGTAAGCACCACAGGTGAGGTGGGCAGGGGCGTCACCAAGCAACGTAACCACAAGCCGAGCCGGGTAGGGTTTCTCGTTCCATCGCGGCGAAGCCGATGGCCCGGGCGGCCAACCTGTCCATCTTCTTGGCCCAAAAAGTTTCACCACCAGCGAAAGTCTTCAGAAAGATCACGCAACCCAACATAGCCGTGCTCAAATCGTTCATGGTGTGCGGCCAAGTCAACTTGCGTGAGGAAAACCGCCGATTTTCATCACGCAACCCTACCTGGCCGTGTTGAACCCGCTGGAACCAGCCGGCAACGTCAACTTGCGTGAACGACCGAGGTGACACTCAGGCGGACACTGCCAGCTAATAGCCGGGTTGGGCCACCCGCACCGCCCGATTAACTCATCTGCCACACCAAGCGGTAGAACCTTATCTTTGCATCGTTGCGGTCGATGCCGTAGGCGTCGAAAAACTCATCCTCCAGGCCAGGGCCGAAGTTCCAGTTGATTGACCATGACGCCACCGCCAGGTCAGCCCAGCGGTCGGCAACACCGAGTGCGCCGACGTCGACGATCCCGGTGAAGTTTCCATTGTCGTCTACCAGGTAGTTCGGCGAGCAGGCATCGCCATGGCAGACGACAAAGTCGGGTTCGAACTCGAGGGCAAGTGTCGCGGCCGCTTCGGCATCCGTCCAGGTGACGAAGTAATCGTCCGGGGCGTCGCGCCAATCCGGGTGCGTCCGCAATGTGTTGCGGGCGCGGGCGAGGCGAGGTGCCAGTGCCCACTGGAAGGGGCAGCGGTCGGCAGGCGCGGCGTCGTGCAAGCAGCGCAGCCCCGCGCCGATGGCGCCCACGGCTTCGCGGGGGTGGGCTTGCCCCCACGGTCCAATGGCGGACGCCCCGGGCAGTGCGCCGGAGACGGACCACGAGCCGTTTGCGCCATGGTGCACGGAGCCGAAGTCTGGTGCCGGGATGAATTGGCGCACCCAAGCGGCGCGCCAGGTGGCGCTCAGTAGTTGTTCGTTCAGCGAATGGGGCACCCAGGTCAGGTACCGGTTGCCGTCATCGCTGACGAAGGTCAGGCCGCCTTCCTCGTTACGCCAGACGAAGCGCGCGGCGGGCGAGCCCAACCATTCGGCGGCCTGCTCTGCGGACACGGCGTTGCGCTCAGGCACTTCGATGTGCTGGTTCAGGGGGCGGTTCACGAGTTCAGGTTTACTCCAATGGCGCCGCCGCGCGCGACTCCAGCCCGGGCGGGCTCCCAGACGTCCCCTCCGTCGCATCCGATTGTGGGTGGTTGCGTTGCTCGGGCGACTCCGGGGCCCCTGAACCCGCCTGGCGGCGGGAGTTCGCCCACCCGGGCGTTACGTCGGCGAGTCGGCTCAGTTCACTAGTGGATGCCAGACAGCCGCTGATGGGCTCACCGGGCATCCGATTTGATGACGCCCATCTGGCTGACCACCATTTCGTAGTATGGGCCCTGGTTTGCCATCAGCTCCGCGTGGTTGCCGCTTTCGAGGATCTGGCCGTCGCCTATCACCATGATGCGGTCGGCGTCGCGGATCGTCGACAGGCGGTGGGCGTATGACTATCCTCGCTTCGCAGAGGAATCTTGCTCCTTCTCGCCGGTTCTTCCGGCATCATGGACGCCTCAGGCTAAGCCTGAATGCACCGATCAAGCGCTACTGCGCGTCACCATATGGGCACGCTGACTGCGTTGGCAACGCTCAACAGACGTCCAGTCTGCCTTCGCGTCGCCGCCTTGTCATCGCACCCATCTGGTGACGCTCGCTACGCGCAGCATCGGTGCATTCAGGCTAAGTTGCTGATATTGCAGATGTGAGTATGATGGGCATTATGTCATCCGCAGTGGCTATCACTCTTGACCCAACAGATCCATCGATCCGCTCTGCCGCTCATGATCTCGCGGAACGGCTCGTTGAAGACTCCGAGGTCGAAAAGGCGGTTAGGTTGATGCTGATCGATGTCGCGGCAGGCTCCCGCGTAATCGTCATGCGTGCCGAGGACGAAGTCACCCCAGCTCAAGCCGCTGGCATCATGGGCGTCACAAGGCAATTCATAGACCGCCTGTGTGCCGACGGTGTCCTGGCGTACCATCATCTTCCCAACAGCAAGCACCGTCGTATCCGAGTCCAGGAT
>Ga0123354_10018753_pt1 | contig 10860 bp, 4 predicted proteins | sample TergutLab28metaG_2_FD_97872 | JGI IMG/M metagenome (GOLD analysis project Ga0123354, IMG submission 97872) | Labiotermes labralis P4 segment gut microbial communities from Petit-Saut dam, French Guiana - Lab288 P4 | ecosystem: Host-associated > Arthropoda: Insects > Digestive system > Gut ... | reverse complement strand
GAACGTCGTGAAAAACCGACCAGGTGTAATGCCAGGCATTGCCTTCGCAAAAAGCTCCGCCCCATTCATACGCATCGAAATCAGCCCAGGAGCCATCGATTTTCCTGCCGCGCATGAATCCGACCGAAGGATCGAACACATGCCGGTAGTTATACATTTGTCGTGCGAAAACCGTTTGATAAAATTCGTTCCCGGTCATTTTCGCTAACTGGTAGCCGCACCAGTCGTCGTAAGCCGATTCCAATGTTTGCGCCGTTGAACCCGATGATTCGGGATAAGGGATGTATCCCAGCTGATAGTATTCTTTCCAGCGCGGACGTCCGTTGGCGCCGCCCCAGGGACCTTTATTCGTAGCTTCATGCAAATAGGCTTTGAGCGCTCTTTCGGGATCAAAAGTGCGGATTCCTTTTGTCCAGGCGTCCGCCAATAAAGAAATGGCGTGATTGCCGAGCATGCCGCCCGTTTCTCCGGGAGCCGACCAGGCAGGCAACCACCCGCATTGTTCCTGAGCGTCTAACAGCGCATTCATGTATTGTCCCTGCATTGTCGGATGAAGAATCGTTGTCAACGGGAACTGGGTGCGAAAAGTATCCCAGAATCCGTTATCGGTAAACATGTATCCGTTGTGTATTTGTCCATCGTAGGGGCTGAAATAGCGGGGCTTGTCGTTTTCATCCAATTCGTAGAATTTATTGGAAAAGAGATTCGCCCTGAAAAGGCAGGAATAAAACGTTTCCATCTGTTCCCTTGTTCCGCCTTCGACCAACAGGCGGTTTAATAAACGATTCCATGTATCGGCGGCTTTTTTCTTCGTATCTTCCAACGATTTATCGGCGCCCAATTCTTTTTTCAAGGTAAGTTGAGCTTGCTCCGGACTGATGTAGGACGAAGCAACTTTGGCGGAGACTACCGAGCCTTTTTTGAATTGAATGTAAGCGCCAACGCCTTTCCCTTCCTCCTCCGTTGCATTTTCCCTGAGGGCGTTTTTAGTATTTTCCCACACGCCATACGTTTCAAAGGGCTTGTCGAATTGAATCACAAAATAGTTTTTGAAATTTTCGGGGACAAATCTGCCGTTATTCACATATCCGGTGATTTGCCTGTTTTTCGGGTCGATTCGCACGGAACTCATTTTCGTGTATCCGTCCAGCACAATGTAAGCGTTTCCGGCTTTCGGAAAAGAGAAGCGAAAATGGGCGGAGCGTTCGGCAGGTGAAACTTCCGTCGTTATTCCGTTGTCGAAAGTAACTTTGTAGTAATGCGGCTTTGCCATTTCGCGGTCATGACTGAATTTAGAGGCTCTTTCATTTTCATCGACCGTCAAGTTTCCGGAGACAGGCATCAGGGTAAATACGCCGTAATCGCCCATCCATGGGCTGCATTGATGCACTTCCTGAAAACCGCGAATGGTGTTGGCGGCGTATTGATATTTCCATCCATCGCCGTTTTTTCCTGTTTGAGCCGACCAGAAGTGCATCCCGAAAGGCAATGCAATGGTCGGATAGGTGTTCCCATAACTGAGATCGAAGTTGGAATCCGTTCCCTGCAAAGTATTTACGTATTGAACCAAATCCTGTTGAGCCTGTATTTTCAGCAAGCTCAACAGGAATATTCCGGCAATTATAACTGTTTTTTTCATCTTTTTATCTATTCTTCAGAACGATAGTTGTACTCCAAAATTAATCACCTTCTGGTTCATATAAGCATCTCCGGCTGTATCCGATTTAATTTCAGGATCTTGTTGATACTTTTTATAGTTGGTATGCGTAAACAGATTGTAGGCGCTTGCATAAAGCCTGATTCCGGATATATTCCTTGAATGCAATGTCTTAGCCGGAATCTGATAGGACAGATCAACCGTCTTCAACCGGATGTAAAACGCATTCAGCAACCAATAATCAGACGGATAAGCCGCACTGCTACTCACCGTGGACGGAAGGGTTGTCAAACGGGGAAACTCGATATCCATGCCTTGATCGAATCGATCCTGCGTCCACCGTAAAAGATGCACCGGCTGAAATTGGCTTTGGAAAGATTCAATCCCTGTTCCTTTGATATCAAAGCTGTAATCGAATGCGCCCTGAAATAATACGCTGAGCGAAAAATTTCTGTAATTGCCGCCGATGGTCAATCCCAAGTTGGTCGTCGGCAAGTTGGGCTTCCCTATCGCTCCTTTGTCGTAATCATTAATAATACCGTCTCCATTCAAATCTTTGTATTTCAAATCGCCGGCTTTCACATTCACATCGGGAACCGGTATTTTATTCGGGTTGCCTGCGTTTATTTCATTCACTTCTTCTTGCGTATAATAGCCGACAAAAGTATATCCGAACGGCTGTCCGATAGGTCTTCCCGTTTGCCGCAACCAAGGCTGTGTGTCTTCCGGTTCCGCCATGTATATAATTTTATTTTTTGCATAAGAGAAAACGAAGTTTGTGAAGAAATGAACCTGTCCGAACTTGTCCTGATAGCCGACTTGTCCGTCGAATCCCCTGTTTTGTGTTATACCGGAATTGGTTGGAGGAAGCTTCTGTCCCAATACCAACGAAACATCCTGTTTTGTAACCAACTGGTCGTAGCGGTGATCGGCGAACACATCGAACATTAAAGAAAATTTATTCAAAAAGTTTGCATCCACGCCAAAGTCTAATTTCCGGTCTTTTTCCCAAGTCACATGGTCATTACCCAAAGCGTCTTCATAATAAATGTAATAAGGAATCCCGGAAGAATCTCTTGTTTCCGAGAAAGGGTATCTCACCGGATTACCGCCGCTTTGTTCCTGTACGTACACTTGTTTATAGATGTACCGATTGCCCGGCGCAATATCCGAACCGACCAAACCCAGCGAAGCTCTCAGCTTTAACATCTGAACTCCGGAGAAGGCGTTATGAAAGAAATCTTCTTCCGCAATATTATAAGCCAAACCCAGCGCCGGAAAAATTCCGTAGCGATGATTTTTAGCGAAACGGTCGGTTCCGTTGTATGCAATATTTAAATCCGCCAAGTACTTGTTTTTATAATTATAGTTTCCCGACAATGCAAAACTTTCGAAATTGGCAGGGACGTTTTCCTTGTCAACTTCACTTTGCCGGTTAAACATCAGCATACTGCTGATGGTGTGGTCTTTGTTTATCGTTATGACATGATTGAGCCGCGCGGTAATGTCCGTGTTATAATTTGATTGATTGTTTTGACCCGACACGCCATAGGGCGAATAGGCATACGTCTTGTTGTTTCTCGGATTAATCATGTATGTTTGGGTTGCCGAATCGTAATGATAGCTCGGATATTGATCGGAACCTCTTGTTACTTTCCTTACATTTTCGTCGATGCTGGAATAGGCAACCTGCACTGTTGCAAACAATCCCCGGGTGATGAAATCAAGCTTTTGAACGGCGGAAAACAAAACATTCGAATCGTATCTTTTTGTTCTGTTATAACCTTCATTTGCCAGACGGGCGTTCAATGTCGGGAGTTCATCGCCGGGGCTCGGCATGTTGTAATTATAAGCATACGTTCCGTTTTGGTTCATAAACGGAGCGGAATAGGGTCGCATTTTCGAAAAGTCATAGATTTGTCCTACGGCTTCAAATTGACTGGGTTCATTGATGTTCATAAACCGTGTACTCATATCCAAGCGCATGGATAATGTTTTGGAAACCGTAAAATCGAGATTGGTACGAAGATTAAATCTCCGGTAGAAATAGTTGGTATTCACATCGCCATGCGGATCGCTGAAATTACGCACCAATCCGTTTTGAGTAAAATAGCCTCCCGTAATGAAATATTTCACTTTTTCGGTACCTCCGCCAATATCCATATTCACGTTTTCCTGATAGGCTATTTTCTTGAATATTTTATCGTACCAATTGACGTCGGGATGTCCGTATGGATCCTGTCCGTTTTTAAATAATTCCAAATCCGCATCCGTGAACGGTACTTGATCGACCAATCCGTCATTCAGATACGCTTCATTCACTAACGAGGCTGCCTGGTAGGAATTTAAGAATTTCGGGGTGCGAACCGGCATTGAAATTCCCGATTCGGCTCTGAAATTGATTTGCGGCGTTCCTAAAGCGCCTCTTCTTGTTTTAACAATCAATACGCCATTGGCGCCTTTGATACCATAAATTGCAGTCGTAGAGGCGTCTTTAAGTATAGAAATGCTTTCTATTTCATTGATGTTGATTTGTTGCAACTGGTCGTAGGAATATTGCACATCATCGACAATAATAAGCGGTCTGTTGCCATTGGTGCCGCCTGTGCTTTCATCCCCATTATTCAAAGAGCTTATTCCTCTGATAAAGAAATCGGAGGCGTCTTTGCCCGGTTGACCGGAGGTTTGTTGTGAAAAGAACCCCGGCAACCGTCCCGAAAGCGCATTTTGTACGCTTGAAGTCGGAACTGTCCGTATGTCTTTTGCAGCAATAGCGCTCACAGCTCCTGTCATCGTAATTCGCTTTACTTGCCCGTAAGCAACCACGACTACTTCATCCAGACTTGCCTGGTCCTGGACGAGCGTCACATTTATTATTTTTTCGGCTTTTACGGTAATCACTTCCTTTTTGAAGCCAATATACGCAAATTCAATCTTGTCACCGGGCTTTGCCGTTAGCTGATAATTTCCATCAGCATCGGTTATCGTTCCTGTCGGTGTACCCTGAATACCTACATTGACTCCGATTAAATTTTCCCCGTCGCTCGAAGAAACCGTGCCTTTGACAAGGAAAGCCTGTTGTCCGAATGCAAAAGCAAGAATATGTAAATTTATAACTAATAAAATCAGTCGTTTCATCTTTATTTTAATTATATATGAGTTAATAGAAAATGGAATAATACGAGCTACCATCCCGGATTTTGTTTCATGTTGTGATTTTTAATCACTTCCGAATAGGGTATCGGGTATAAGTTCATTTTCGGATCGAAATTAACGGTCAATACATTTATTCTGTTATAGGAAAAATTGGCGCCATCTTTTACGACTAAAAGCCCCTGAAGCGGTTTTTTGTAAATCTCTTCAGCAATTCTCCACCTTCGAATATCCCAAAAACGATGTTCTTCAAAAGCCAATTCTATTCTTCGGTCATTTCGAATCGTTTCCCTCATATCGTCCTGGTTCATACCTGCGGTTAAACCATAAGTAAGCCCTCTGCCTGCGGGAATTCCCGCTCTCTTCCGTATCGCTTTGAGCGCATCGTAAACATCCGACGTTGGTCCTGCCGATTCATTTTCAGCTTCTGCAAAATTGAGCAGAATTTCGGCATAGCGGAGTATAATCCATCGGTGGGTGGCGCTTTGATATTGAGCCACATTTTCCGCTTTTCCCATAAATTTCCGCTGGTAATAGGAAGTTTTTGTTTTTTTCATAGCTCCCGAAGGATTATTCGCTCCTCCCTGGTAGGTTGCCAAACTTGTTTGCAGCCATGTGGAACCATTATGCAAAACCGTATATTCCAATCGGGGGTCGCGTCCCGTGTACATTTTTGAATCGCTATACGAAGCGGAGCTTTCCCTTGTTGTTCCGTCCGACATGGGATAGGCATCCACCAAGTCTTGTGTGGGCGAAGTCATTCCTTCTCCCAAAGCGGCTTGGTTGGAAAAGCCCACCGGACCCAGCACTTTTTCCACGCCGGTGTTGATCCCTCCAGCCTGGACAAAAATAAGTTCTTTGTTTGCAAGGGAATAGTCCGAAAGGAATGCGTCTAAAAAATTGGCGGCTAAATCGCTTACTCCGGATCCGCCATAGGCTGCCGGATCGCCGAATGTTGTCATATAATCTTTAGCCGCTTGGGAAGCCTTTGCCCATCGTTCCTTTATTGATGCGTCATCGATTGTTGTATATCCTATCAACTCGTTGCCCGGTTCAATGGAATTTCCATTAAAAAGAGGACTTGCCGCATAAAGCAATACCCTGCTTTTCAATGCTAAAGCTGCATTTTTTGTAGCAGCAAAACCATACAGATCCGGACTTTGCACGGGCAGTACGCGTAAACTGTCTTTAATCGCATCCAGTTCGTTCACAATGTAGTTAATACAGTCTTCAAACGAATTACGGGGCAATTCCAAATTATCGCCCAGTTCGGTAATGGCGTCGCCCATCAAAGGAACGCCCCCGAAACGTTTAACCATTTCAAAGTAAAAGAACGCCCTTAAAAAACGGGCTTCGGCTTTCCATGCCCTGTTCATCGGGTAAACGTCACCCAAAGCGTTGGTATAGGTTGCAATAAGAGGCACAACATCGATGTTGGCAATAAAAACATTTGCTTTGCGAACGACAAAGTAGGCATCCGACCAGGTTTGCACCATTTCTTGACTCACCGGATTTGCAGCCGAGTAGCTTCCGGTAGCCAGCCTCATAATTTCCGAATTATCGTTGATATCCGACGATATTGCATTATCCGTAGCCGACTCTAAGTAATTCGCCTGATTTCCGCCTCCACTGGATACAAAACGCGTATGCCCATTATATAAAAACCGGTACATATCGGCAAGATAGCCGTAGCTTCTAAGTCCTAACGAATCGCTTTTGTCAAAAACATAGGTGATGTCCGTTACGTCAACGGGCAGACTTTCATAGTCATTGCATGAAGCAAGCCAGAGCGTCAGGCTTAAGACCGGCAAAACGAAATAGTTGTTTCTTATCTTTTTCATATTTGTATGTGTTTCATTTAGAATTTAATATTAATACCGAAATTGAATGTTTGCAATACCGGATAATTCGAAAAATCGATGACTTCCGGATCAACCAGCGTGCATGCCGCTTTTGTCCAAAGATTCTGAGCATTGGCAAAAAGCTTCACCCTTATGTTCCAAAGATAATTTTTAGAAAAAGATTCCGGAGGCGTGTATCCTACATTGATATTTTTCAGGCGGATATAATTTCCGGATCGCACCCAGAATGAGTTCATTCCGCTAAGGGGATTGTCATTGTATCCGTTACCACCGGGGCGTAAGCGTGGAAAAGTAGCTGTTTCGGCGGTTTCCGGCGTCCATCGTCCCAATAAATGTTCATAAGCCTGTCCGTAGCTTTGGTTTATTTGGGGAAATCCCTCAATAAACGCTGTTCCTGCATCCAACAAGTAAATATCGCGGTCATAAATTCCTTGCCACAACATGGAAAAATCAAAGCCACGGTATTCAAATCCCAGATTCACTCCGAAATATTTCACCGGTTTATTGTTTCCTATCGGCATCAAATCATTTTGATCGATGACTCCATCTCCGACTAAATTTCCGTTTGCATCTTTCGTATTGGGAATATCCCTGTATTTCAAATCTCCGGGGCGAATGGTCTGTCCCGGAATGACAGCCGAGTTGTTGATTTCATCCTGCGATTGGAAAAACCCGTCACAAATAAGTCCATACCAAGTACCTACCGGGTTTCCGGTATGATAGAGGTAATTAAACGGCTGTTCCTGTTCGTCGATAAACGTTAATTTCGAAGTTTCACGCGTCCAGTTAGCCGTAATGAAATATTTAAAACCCATGATGTGATTTTGGTATGTTACAGCCAGTTCGACTCCGCTATACTTTGCTTTGCCGATGTTTTCAGCCGGAAAATTCAACCCGCCCAGCATAATGCTTTTACCTCGTATTTGTAATAAGTCATAATAATCATCGCGGTAAAAATCGGCGGTGACTTGAAGCGATTTATTCAATACGGCGATATCGGTTCCCAGATTCAATTTATTCGCCCGTTCATAGGTCATGTCTCTATTGACAAAACTGTAATTGTTTTCGCGGGTAGCATCCGTGCTTGTTCCTGCAGTCCCGAACGTATAACCTCCGTATGCATTATTGTTTCCTCCGACAAAACCTTCCCTCCATGTATAGTAGTTATCGCCTTCCGTTCCTCCGATATTTCCGGTGTTTCCATACACGCCGCGAATTTTAAATTGGTTGAGCCATTTCGCATTGGAAAGAAACTCTTCCCGGCTGATGTCCCAGCCTAAGCCGGCAGCATAAAATGTACCCCATCGATAATCCGGCGCGTACCGGTTGTAATAACTGTGGGAAATTGCCGCTTGCGCAAAGTATTTTTTGTTGTAATTATAATCTATCCTGCCGTTTATGTTGGAAAATTGTTTGGGTAAAAGATAATTGACAAGCAATTGTTCAAGGTCGCCAAGCGCCGTAACGCCTATTTCGTGTTTGCCGAAATTCGATTGATAATTGATTGCCACTTGTCCGTACATTTGCTGCGCATTGGAAACCGGTATAAATACATTTCTCAGCGGCACGGATTGACCGTAACTGTTATAAACGAGATTTCCGCTATCGTCTTTTTTGTATGAATAAACAACGGTTTGTTTACTGCGGTCAATCAACGTTTTACTTTGAACAGTGATATTGCCTTGCGCTGAAACAGACAGTCCTTTTAACAAATCGCCCAAGTCATAATTTAAGTTTATACTTGACATTCCGTCTCTGGAGTTAACAGGCAGGTAACCGGAAAAAACGGTACTTGCATATAAATTGGTCGGGTAGGACTGGTTTCCTCCAAACGTATTGTCCGGATTATAGACCGGATATGAATTGTTTGCCGTAGTTCTGTAGAGATCGTCTAAAACGCCGAACATTCCGTAGCCTTGCTGATTCCCGTTTTCCACGCGCCCCAACAGGGTAGCGCCTACTTTGAATTTATCGGTAACTTGTACATTGATTTTCGACGAAATCAGATACCGATCATACGAATAATTGGTGTTATACGTATTGATAGAATTGGTGGTAAACAGTCCGTCTTCTTTATAATATTCCAGGTCAACGCAATATTGAACATTTTCGCTACCGCCGGTCGCATTCAAATTATAGGATTGAGCGGGAGAGGAGCTGTTCAGCAACAGGTTGTACCAATTAACGTCGGGATAAAGAACAGGATCGCTTCCGGAACGGAATCCTTCAAAGTCATTGTAAGAATATACCGGTGAACGTCCTTCATTCGTAAATGCTTCATTCAACAAATAAGCATACTGATATGCCGGTAATGGTTTGGGAATATTCAACGGTTTTTGAATTCCATACTTGCCTGTAAAAGAAACCCGAAAGCTCTGTTTTCCGGGCTCTTTTGTTGTTATCAGCAATATGCTCCGCGAACTTCTGCCTCCCAGCATAATTCCGGATAAAGCGTCTTTTTGTATGGAAATGGATTCGATACTTTCCGGATCGATAGAAGTCAGGTCGCGTTGAACGCCATCGACAATAGCAATCGGACTGTATCCTCTTGATGTCAGGCTGAACATGCCATTGTTATCGGGAAGTAATCCTTTGGAAGCATCAACGACTATGCCTCCGCTTATGCTGTATTGTACTCCGCTTGAATAAAAAGGATTGATCCCCATATTCTGGGTGATATTCAATCCCTGCATTCTTCCCTCCAAAGGGGCTATTACGTTACTGTACAAGGTGGAAGATATTTGTCCGGCATAGACTGTTGCAGCCGCGCCGAGGAAATCTCTTTTGTCAATCGTCTTGTAAAGCACATTCATCGTTTCCGCAAGGCTGTCCTTAGGCGTGTTCTTTTGATCGATTGTTGCGGCTTCCTGTCCTTCGCCTGTATTGTTCTGGGCATGCAAAGGAAGTACTCCCAATGCCATTACAGCTACCAATAAGAAATAATTCTTTGCGGTTTTTTTATATACTCTGTTATCCATAAAATCTGTTTTAATTTTTGACATGAATATTAAACTTGTATTTCACCTGCAATCAAAAAAGTAAACGAATGGCGATTCAGACCCGTCATCATTTAAGTTTTTGACGTAGAGCGATTGTTCGGCATTGACAAAATAATACTCGACTCTGCTGATTTCTTCTTCGTCCGGTATTCCAAAATAATCGGCTGGCCAAAAGGTTAAGCTGAAATTTGTGTCGCTTTCCTTGATCATCTGCGTTTTCTCGCTTGGTTCGATCACGTCATACTTCCCTCCGGACGCCGTATATGCCGAAGCGCATAAGTAAACATTTGCAGCTCCATACAGAGCGGTATTTACCGTATCGCCCTGTAAATTGACCGTTTTAACAGCGCTTGAATATTTAATTGTGACAATGTCGTCTTTCGTAACAAACATGGGCGATTCCGAATTGGGATGTTCTTCACAAAAATCGATGACTCCTCCGGGAGCGCCTACGGTTTCAAAAGGTTCATCCATGAAAGTGATTTGCGAATACCACGTATTATCACTTATACCATCGTTTGAGTTGTTTACAAAAAAACCTAATTTGCATTTTACGTTATCAACGCTCGTCTTAAATTTAATGAAAACATTGACGGGTCTTGCATCAAGATTGTGCATATCGTATGGGTCCGACCAAAAAGTTACCCACTCCATATCGCTACCCGGAACATTCAGTCCGACGCCAAATTTTTTCATTAACGCTTGCCCCCAGGTCATGCCTTGCCACTGGTCCTGTTTGGGAGATATTTCATCGGATATCAAGAACATCGGACGAATGACTCCCGGCTCGACAGCCGTATTTTCATACGACATGGTTGCGTTTCCTCTCAAATTCCAAAGTCTGGGAACAAGAATAGAAATAACCATCCGGTCGCCGGTATCATCACCACCGGAAGTTGCCACTTTGAACAGTGGTTTAACCGTAATCGCCACATCATCGCCCGCCGCGACAGTCATTGAATCAAATACCAGATATTCACCGTCTTGCCAAAACACGCACTGATCAAATGTACATGTAAAGAAGATGATTACAAGCGCTGCCATTCCGGCAAGCTTTCTCATTCTTGGCGTTATTTTTATATGTTTCATCCTGCTTTTCATTTAATTGGTTACAAGTTTTTCAAAAGTATATGAATAGGTATTACTGTGGCATCCGGGAGAGAAAGTCAGAACAATCTGCCGTTTCCCT
>Ga0123354_10018747_pt1 | contig 10862 bp, 11 predicted proteins | sample TergutLab28metaG_2_FD_97872 | JGI IMG/M metagenome (GOLD analysis project Ga0123354, IMG submission 97872) | Labiotermes labralis P4 segment gut microbial communities from Petit-Saut dam, French Guiana - Lab288 P4 | ecosystem: Host-associated > Arthropoda: Insects > Digestive system > Gut ... | reverse complement strand
TCTACATGTTTCGAGCACATGTGCTCATCATCAGGAGGTCAAAATTGCATTACACAGCCTCTGGTATTATCACACCTATAGGTGGCCGTCTCGTGCACGAGATGATGAGCACATGTGCTCGAAACATGTAGAGACATGAAATAAAAAATTATATAACACAAATTTTGTGCATCAAGTTGGTTAAATACTGAGTTAATATACTGAGATGCACGGTCAGCAAAACGTCAAAAAATCGTTTACATACTTTACCAAGACATTCTTTATGCTCACAATGTCATGAGGGTTATAGTACACACGTTAACCCTTTAAATGCCAATTTAAATCCCATCTGCCATTTGCTGGCATTATTAGAAGCTCACCATATTGTCCACGTTAGCAGGGTAAGGGTTAATGTAATTTAAGCCTGTAGGAACAGAATGACATTCCCTCGCCAAGCGGCACGAAACTCGCAAAAGCACACGAGAATTATATTTGGATGTCATTCACCGAATTTAACCAAAACTGTAAAATAACTCTGAAAAGTTAAGATAGAAATTAGTTTAGGTTTCTTTCGTGAAGGGTGCAAAATCTGACAGAAATCACACACGCACAACCGGCATTATATGAAGATATCCTATACCGAATTGTATGCACATCTCTCAACAAAAGCAGAAATACGGGTATAAATTCTTGTACATCCTTAAACAAAGTATGATTATCATCCAGCCGATTTTTATGCAACTCACGGCTGCTGGATAACGTTTCTGAAGAATTCCTATAACGAAATTTTTTTTAAAAATATGAAAAAACGGTTTAGTCGCTGATACTGGGTCACATGCCGACGGACTATTGACACACGTGGTCCCCACATAAGGCGCTTTCTACTTCCTAAGGAACGCCTACGAAATGACTAATGGTACCGCAGTGACAATGGCATGATAGTACGTAGACGGCATTGAGGCCAAGCTCCAAGTACTTACACACGTATATCTGTGTGGGCAGCCTTTATCTAGAAGGGGGGGGGGGCGGTCTACAGTTCATTTAAAAGCGTTTTTTAAGTCCTCAAACTTTCATCAAATTGTAATGTATTTCGTGAATAATATGGTGGAAACAGAGCGGAAGGAAACTGTAGTGGAGATCAGGTGATGTCCTTGCAGTTTGCTTTACAGAACTGAGGGAAGTCACGAGAAGCAGTCGGAATAGCCAAACCACCTGGATGCGATACGAACCCCGATCCTTCGGAATCACTAACCGAACTGCTAGTCACTTGACAGCGATTATTATAGTCAAGAAACGGGTCAGCCCCCTAAACAAGAAATGGGATTACTTCGTACCCAGGGTATTCTTGAACATCCAACCTACGCTTGTGCCACTTCAATGAATAAGTAGGCTATATGGATCGCGTATACAGTAAAGGTCTGTTCATTCCTTAATGTCGGCAGTACGTGGACTTACATTCCTAGCCTTTATCCATGAGAAAAATGTCTTCAGCTTCCACTCAATTCGAGGTCAACGATCCCTGGAGTCGTTTTATAAGTGAAGACGATCTAAATGTTTCCAGCATTTGTGAGGGGGAACGAATGCAAAGGATCCACTCCCCACCAACCTACGTACTTCCTCCTTCTTCTGAAGATTGGACGAACAAAGAATGGTTAGTGAAAGCTGCAAAATGGGACCCCAAGCAGTACGAAACAATGTTCATATTATGACTATCGGAAAAATGTTGAATTTTCCTGATGTCTCAGAACCGCCCATAGAGGGCACTTACTTATTATCACGTCACTGCCCTTCTATTGAAGACGTGCCTTTTGGCTGATTCAAACATATTTAAAAAAAACCAAACCATAAAGAATGAAGCGACTCTTAATGTTTATAAGACGAAAAATAACAGTTCAATGTCGCAAGTAAAAATGTACAGCTGAAAACAAGTGGTACTTTAACTCGGTTGGAAGGTAATTAGAAACATAGGTTTTACTATATATATATATCTTGCTACAATATTTAAAAAATTCATATTTCATTACACTCTCTATTTATGAATTCCTTACGATTGTCATAACAATGATTACAGACTAATCAATACACCAACAAATGCACATATATTCACTTAATAATCTAACATTCACATTAAAGTGCTTAAAACGCTCCACATGTTTCGATCATACGATCATCCTCAGGGAGCATACATTGTTCCTTGCTAAAGTTATAGTTTAAAAACACTCAGTGATTTACACCGTTACGTTGAGTTGGTGCTGTGGAGCGTTTTAAATATTTTAATGTGAATTTTAGATCATTAAATGAATATATGTGCATTTGTTGGTGTAATGATTAAATGAAGTACAGAATGCACGGTGCAACGATAAAGATAATGACTACAGACATTCCCCGGATTAACCCAACTGTAAGTCATGCTACTGCGGTAAAGTATTTTTAAGAACTAAGGAAACGAGAAAAATAACGTTTTCGAAAAGCGTACCGAGTAGTTCCTTTCGGGAAAGAAACGGCAATGGGAAGGAGGTGGAGGAAGAATACTCCTGGGCGATAACACAAGCGGCGAGACGGCTGTGCTGCAGTCGATCATGTTCCAGTATGTTGGAGTTTGGATTTCAAATGGTCTCCTTTGTACATACGTAGAAATACATACTTTCCCCTCTGTATACTCAGTTCCAAATTGCGCAAAATTAGAATTACGCCGAACTTTCCGGAACACAAGCACTACTTGTCGCAAAGTGTCCGTACCTCCCTATCCAGGGTTCGAATCAAGACGGGGACAAGAAATTTTTCGCTTCTCCCAAACGAATCTAAGGCCCTCCCAGCCTTCTACTCCACGGGTAAGGACACTTTCCCCGGGATTAGAGCGGCCGGGGTGTGAGTTTCATCCATCCATCTAGTGCCGAGGCTAAGAATGAGTGGAATTATACCTCCATAGCATGTACGGGGACAACTTTTAATTCCGTAGACACCACAAATCAAGTAGTATTTGTGATGTGAACTCGGTAATTTTCAGTGAGGCAGCAATGAATTATTAAAATTATGTACATAAATTTCAGGCTTCGAAAGGCCACTCACTGTGTTTATCACCTCTGACACGTAAACAGCTCCATGGACATGATGAGATGCTATTCAGTTCAATGAGTTGATGTACATTAAAGGTGATGGACTTTCAGAGGCCGCGTGCAGGAGCCATCCTTAAGTTACTGAAAGTCGCTATGCTGTGCAAGAATGTTGCCTGTTTCATTACAGCTGTATTTCTGTCAATCCTTTACAGATTTCAATTCAGTCTAAACCAGGGCTAGCGAACCTATGGCACGCGTGTCCAAAATATCACTCATGTAAACATTTCCTTGGCACGCGGTATTCACTGCTGTCCCAAATTTGTATTTCATGACCCGCCCAACGTCTCTATATTGTAAAGAACGTGTGTATATATACACATGTCTGACAGTATGGAGACTGGACATGAATTAGCGTTGTTACAAAGTAATACTGCGAGTTAAACGTTTGTACAAGAGTCGGGAGCGGCGCGAAGTGTTGACTGGATATTTATCATTGGGGCGCCGTCTGGTGGTGACTGGGCGAATACGTGACATTGCATAAAACGTTTGACAGTCTTCTTTCCAGACAGGAAGCAGTGGCGGCTCCATTTATTTCCACGTTTTTTCATTATCGCTTTCCTCGATGAAGCCTTTATTAGAAATATGACAATTATCCTATACTCTGATAATATAATATAAATTCAACATAAAAATGCAGTAATTAACAATAATTATGGAAGACTCCAAGACCTTAATTGTCTTTTTTAAAACTCCCACTAGCACGCGAAGGAATGTCTTAGAAATTCATAAAGACTATATGGGCACGCGTCTTCAGAAAGTTCGCCAGCCCCGGTTCATACTGTGCGTCAGATTCCGTTCCTAATTCTGAGGTATGTCATCCCCGTTGTGTGTTTAAACTATATGGCGAGGTAAATTCAGTCAGAAACACAACTATAAATATATGGTTAAATGATTGTGTTTATTAGCAATGGAAAAAAAATAAATGTTTCTGCCTATAGCGGCCATCTTCAGGTTTTGACAACTTTCTTGCTAAACGAGTTTTATATAATATGCCTAAAACCGCGTGGTGATCTCGCGGTTTAGGCATATTATATAAAACTCTTTTAGCAAGAAAGTTGTCAAAAACCTGAAGATGGCCGCTATAGGCCGAAACATGTAGTTTTTTCCAATCCTAATAAACACCATCATTTAGCCATGTATTTATAGTTGTGTTTTTGACTGAATTTACCTCACCATATTCCGTTCCTAACTCGCAGTCTACACGTTCCCCAATACCGGACAATTATTTAGTAGTTTATAAGGAAATAATCACTGTATTTTAAGACATTCATTCACAATAAATGAATACACTGTGTAGACAAAATGACGAATTCCGTATTAAAACAGGTGGGGCATACATTTAACACAGGGATGAGAACGATTAACATCAGGGCAGCACCAACGCCGGCAGCCATGTCTCCTGAAAACTATTTTTTTTTTACAATGTGTCTTTAATAATTTTGGGTCCTCAGCATGAAAATCCGTTTCACTCTTTGGCATGGAGAAATTTCAGGTTTTTTCTTAGATGTTTGGACAATTTTTACGCACTTGTTTCCAATTATTAGCCAACCGAACTTCTATTTTGCCAGCTGAGTCCAGTTTAGAAGTTCGCACTTTACATCTTTATGATCCGTCCCCCCCCCCCCCCCCCCGCAGAAAAACGGTGTTTCCCCCCAGTACCCCCCGCGGCATTTGGTTTTTGCGACTAAAATTTCCTACGAATTTCTGATCACTCGGGTGCGTGCTGTAGGCGTCCACTAGTGACACGTGCACATTAACACCAAACACGCCCGAAGCAAACAGTTGAGAAAGCGTGGAACGAAACACTAATCATTATAAACAGACACTTTACAATCCCAGCTGTTACGTAATAATTTAGTTCGGATTACGAAATGTTCCAAACCTTTCCAAAATTTCGACACTCTTCTTTACAGACAGGTATTAAAGTTTCTCACTAAGACGCACGTCAGAGTAGAAATAAGGTGTCAGCTTTGGGCAGCGTTCAGTGGCAACGCCCAGACGGAGATAGCGCTGAAGAGGCTACACACACACACACACACACACACACACCGTCGCGTATTGCGACACCAGGCACGAGTTAATTTATACCTGACTATTGCATTCCTATAGCACGAGAAAAAGTTATGCCCATGCAGATGTAAGAAGTCAGAGTCTAATGCCACTACCTCATTGCGTTTAGCCCACTTCACATTCGCCTACCGCATTCCACTCCAGTAAAAAAAAAATAACTTTTGAAAAGCAAACAAAGAGAAGTCTTCAAAGGTACATGCTGTCATGTTCAGAAGAGACATTCGAACTCGCACTTGGTGTTGTAACAGCATACAGTACCTCTGGTATCTGCGTTTGTATGTCTAATACACCGGACACGATGCGAATTAAGGAGTGCTCTTTGATTATTTTTTTTGTCACCTCTCAGTGTATTACACTTACATTACGCAGTCACACGTTTGAATGTAATCATGTTACATAAATCACTTTCTAAAGCAGCTGTTGAATAATGACGCCCACCATTCAACCTTCAGTGCCGGTCTCCCAGCACTGTGCGAAGCTGTAATTCAACTTTGTACGGACTTTTTCATTCTTCATTTGCTGCCGGCGTCGGTACGCCGTACGGTTGTGAATGCAAATAAGGGTCGAACAAATTTAAAAGCCCTCCGTCCTTGGCAGTAAAGGGAATATAAACCCCACTGTCAAAACCTCTTTTCCCTGAACCAACACTTACTCCATTGACCAGAGTTCTTCTTGAGAAGCTAATCGGTTCTCAGCTAGTCAAGAAATTCCCCGCATTTTACGGAACCCGAAGGTTCATTACCGCATTTAGAAGTGCCCGCCACCTGTCTCTATCCTGAGCCATATCGTTCTAGTCCGTGCTCTCATGTCACTTCCTGAAGATCCATCTTAATATTGTCATCCCATCTACGCCTGGGTTTCCCAAGTGGTCTCTTTCCCATAGGTTTCCCCACCAAAAGCCTGTATGCACCTCTCCTCTCCCCCATACGCGCTACATGTCCCGCCCATTTCATTCTTCTGGATTTAATCACCCGAAAAATTCTGGGTGAAGATAGAGATCATTAAGCTCCTCATTATGTAGTTTTCTCCACTCCCCTGCCTGAACCAACACTAACAAATATTATTGCAATGAAAGAAAGATAATTATAAATACTTTCCACGTAAACAAGTCATTAAGGTTTAATGTCCCAGAACATACAATTTTATTTGCACATGTATCATGCAATAATGGCAAAGACTTACCGAATTTGTGTACCCCGCTCAAATATGATGGGAAAGAACAAGTCGAAATCGTTTAGCTTTATTCGGGAGACATCCGGTTCGCCTATGTTCAGGTCTTTCGTGGTTTTTCTCAGACCCCACAGATGAATTCTAGGATAACGGTCATGTTAAGCCACCATGACTTAGTACCAAGAGACTTTAATTTCACCGTCGACTTTTTCTTCCGTCGACGCGATACGATTTTTGAAACTGAAACAATCAGTAAACAAACCACAAAAATCCGTACCACCTAACTTTACCTACATTCTTCTTCTTCTTCTTCTTCTTCTTCTTCTTCTTCTTCTTCTTCTTCTTCCCATGTCACTTCGGCCCGTCTCCTGTCCATGACCTACCCCATTTTCTTCTTCCAGTCACTCCTATGCCTTGCCGCTCGGCGCCATTTTTTCGTACCGAGTGTTTTGCGCCAATCTTCTGCACTTCGACTTACCTTATATTCTTTAGCTTTCCAGGCGGCCATCTTCACCCGCGACTTCCTTCCAGAATCCCTTTTTGGGAATTCTTTGCGAACATCCATTCTACATTCCCACCCTGCTCGAATGTTTTGACATGAATGCGAGTTATCAGGTAGACGTTTTGTGCTTTCTATGTATACAAGTACACAGTCATATTGTTTGCATAAATATATAAAATTATAGTAAACACCAGTCTACCATATGCCTTGAAATTTTCGCGGTGACAAAATTCCGCGAAATCTTCTCCGCTAGACAGCCGCATGAATGTGTGAAAATACTCCGACATTTCGATACTGACTGTGTCCCCTGCCTGGCGAAGGGACGAAATCGGTCTCTAAAACATCGGAATGTTTTTATACGTTGACGCGGCTCTCGGTCCGAAAAGATTTTATTGGACAACTCCGATATCTCTGATTAATAAATCTATGTACGAGTAAGTATTCGTTTACATTCTAAGCATTCGTAAAGCAATTAGTAAAAAATGACAATAATATCAGGGCAAATTTGACGTTTAATTGACCGTCCATCGTGATAAATTCTTATAATAAAACCAACTAGATGCACCAGTTTCTCAAATTTATTTTTGGAATAAAATTCTACATGTTTCGGACAGCTCCTCTGTCCATCATCAGGAATTTTTCACTGTACACACAGCAATGGTATATGTCACAAAGGTTCGCTGACAGCTTGCAATTAGGATCAGGACGTTCCTTCCTGATCCTAATTGCAAGCTGTAACTGTAAACCTGTACGACACATACCATTGCTGTGTGTACAGTGAAAAACTCCTGATGATGGACAGAAGAACTGTTCGAAACATATAGAGTTTTATTCCAAAAATAAATTTGAGAAATTAGTGCATCTAGTTGGTTTTATTATAAGAAAATTTCAGGGCAATTCTGCGGAAATCTTACGAATGTTTTTTTATATGGCTAATCATTCAGGTTATGAATTTCGTCCGTCGTCCGTTCTTGTGTTTCAAAGTTTAGAAATTTCTAGGTGTCTCTGTCACTCCTACGCACAAGGGTGGGGACCTAAGCTGTCCCTGAAACTTGGCATTTTGTTTTATTTTAAGCATGGAAAATAAAGAAAGTTGAAACAGTCAAGGATATCAAGTCAACGGACACTTTATTTGCGTAATATTCTGAGGCCAAGGAAAGAAGTGACCTAGACGTTGGCAGTGATGGCCCTCGAGACTTCTCAGACTCTGCATACTGCTGCAATCCGTGTGGCCTATTTCAACAAGTTCGTAGTGCTTGTTGCTACACTGAAGCTAAACAACGCGCCACATCTTTCGACCCCCTCCACACTTAAATCTACGTGTTACGTTTCACCCATCAGCGTACACACTTATATCCCCTTCCAGGCGGACACTCATTCAGTTCACAAGAATATTGGCTGTTAAGAACGCAAAACAAATGTTGCTAGCTACCAACGCTGGGCTAGTCTATATAATCCAGAGGGACTACATCGGGGTGCGAGGTTGCGCAGTTGGTGGAGGCACTGCGCTACAAAGCCGGGAAGTAGCGATAGTGTCATTGGAATTTTTCATTGAAATAATCCTCCTGGTCGCACTATGGCCCTAGGGTCGAATCAGCCTCTAACAGAAATGAGCACCAGGATTATTTCTTGGGGTGTAAAGGCTTACGGTGCGTAGGGCTGATAACCCTACCACCTTCATGTGCCAACTGTCTTGAAATTTGGTAGCCTCAACCTCCTGGAACCTCCAGGGCCTGTCCAGGTCTGTAGTGGGATTGCTTTACTTTTTTTTTTACCTTTCAAGGGACTACGCCAGTATTAAGAACGTAAGAAGTCTCTCACCCTGTCATTCCCACCACCAATGGAATTCTTTCCAATGGCATTAGCAGAACGAAAGTGACCACGTTTTCAGCATCAACATTCCTCTAAACAGAATGGCTCGGCGAGTGGAGGGGATTACGGGAATCTACGTTGGAGTTGAAGTGTAAACGTGTGTGAAAGTTTTGAGCGGGTTGATCCATGGGACTTCTTTCTCTGGTCCCAGTAAATTGATTCCCTTACTGCACTCAGAAGAATCATTGAGAAGATGACTGTCACTCTATTGTAATATGATGGTGTTTATCTCTCCCACAAGAAGAGAAGTCCAGAGTAAAGAATCGAAACGCAATCTTACGGCACTATGTACACGGGAAGGCCTGAGTAAGAGAGAGCACGGGCGTTTGGAGTGAGCAAATGTACTGTACCACAGCTGAGTAGTCAGTCTCCTGAAAAGACATTTTTATGTTCTAACCTTGCTACCTGACCTGCATTTTCATATATTGCACACTTTTCACTTCGCTGCATACAAATAACTGCATGGTTTTCTATCGCAGAGAGTGACTTAGTATAGTAAAATTATTATGGAGTAAAGATGTTGTTTTTCGGGTAAAGAAGAGCAACACAGAACCTACGCTCTAAAACTGCTTGTAACTAATTACCCCGACACCCCTTTGCGGACGGGTCCAAGTGGAGCGACTGTAATCAGTTTTTTGCGGAGTGCCTTACGAGTGCGATCGGGCTCCGCCATCTGCAGGAATGCAACGTGAGCTTCCAGTCCGATTTTCAGAGTGGCGCGTTGTGTTGGAGTGGTGGAATAAATCCCATACACAATGCCGTGGTACTCGTTTCGGTAAGTTGTCTAATCTTGTGATTTATGACAAATTCAGTCCACGACGCATCCCTATACACAGAGATACCGCTAAGTTCTAGCGCGAAAAGCTGTTGTAAAATTTGTATTCATTGCTCTCAAAACAAGTTTTTAACCTGTTTTAAGCTCATGGTTCCGTGCATCGTAATTCAATGTTAATAAAAATCCAACCAGATGAAACAGTATGCAGATATTTATTTACTACAAAGTCACTCTACAGTTTTTAGTACTCCTGATGATGGGTGCTGTGACACCCGAAACATGTAGAGTGACTTTGCAGTAAATAAATAGCTGCATACTGTCGCATCTGGTTGGATTTTTATTGACATTGAAGTTTTTAACCTGTATTTTATAAAATACTTGTATTTATGACGAAAGTTTACAAATTATGATCCCGGAACAGAATATATCTTACACGGGGATGTAAATTTAGATGGTAATATTCCCATTTATGACACCGTGGGGGGAGACCGACGGTTTGGAAGGACTTAGTGCCTCCGTCTTCAGAGCAAAATTGTTGTCACAATCGTCAAGATCTTAATCTAAACACTGAATATTTTATGTTATTCATACCGTGAATTTTCTTACATTCCATATTTTAAAATACCACAATGCATTAATTAAAATACAACGAAACGGATCACAAAACTTACGTCATATAAGGTGCGGAAACACGTAGGAGTTGGCACCTAAAATGAAGAGAATTATATGATATGTTTTATTGTATTTTGATTAGTAGATTTTATTGGTTTAAAACATGGGATCAAAACATTCAAGATTTTAAAGTCTCCAATTTTATGGAACGTGGAGCCGCGTTAACAAAGCAATTGGTACCCGACTTGTCAAAGGACCTGGTGGTCTCATTTTCAAGAATATTTTTAGATTTTTACACGTTTTCTTGCGGCCATTAGAATGACTCGAAACGTCTAGAAAAAATTTCCCAATGAAGCGGCCCCACATCCCAGCACATAGGAAAATTCAACTACATCACATTGAAAGCATACAAAGCCTAAATAAAGATAAGATAATTGACGCATTAATATGAAAAGAAACTGTATTAAAACCACCTCAGCCCACGTTATTGTACTTGTACGAGCTTTATTTGACGACAATATCAACTCTATAGTATGTTATGAAGGTGTTATTACAGGAAATTAAATTGCGATGAAGTGGAAAGAAGTGTATTCTGAGGGCACAACGAACAAGATGCAACGTTTCCTATTTTATTTATTTCTAGAAGACTCTCTACATGTTTCAGACGGGTTTTCCGTCCATCATCAGCAGCTCAAAACTGCACAGACAGCGTCAGGCATTTGTTAGACCGTTACTGCTACCTGCTGCTAGCCCTTCCGGAAGGGCT
>Ga0123354_10018744_pt1 | contig 10863 bp, 9 predicted proteins | sample TergutLab28metaG_2_FD_97872 | JGI IMG/M metagenome (GOLD analysis project Ga0123354, IMG submission 97872) | Labiotermes labralis P4 segment gut microbial communities from Petit-Saut dam, French Guiana - Lab288 P4 | ecosystem: Host-associated > Arthropoda: Insects > Digestive system > Gut ... | reverse complement strand
TTTTTAATTGTGACTTTAGCAAGGAAAGTATAGCTCCCTGAGGATGATCTTAGGATCGAAACATGTCGGAGCAATTTTAGTGTTTTAATGTGAAACTTTTATATATGTGCATCAGTTGGTATAATAATTAAATAAATAACTAATCAACAATTTATACGATTTTATGACTAGAGACTCGGCAAACATACACTGTAAATAGACACAGTACCTTTTTAATAAGTTTAACAACTGGATAAACGTAACCTCTACATGACATAAAACATGTTTATAGTAAGTAATATACAGTAATCACACCCAAAAAATTCATACATAAATTTTACTACTATGTGCTCATGTTTATAGAATTGTATTTTAAGAATTTTAGACCACTCATTTGTTTCAGTGGGATGATACCACATGCCGTATAATACAATTTTGACCACCTGATGATGAGCACATAGTGCTCGAAGTATGTAGAGGCATACAATAAACTTATTATAAAACAAGAATTTGTGCATTAAGTTGGTTAGTTACTAAGATCAGAGACAAGGGTATTCATGTCCTTGGTTACAGATATTTCCATTTATCCAAGGCGACATTATTAACTCTGTGGAAATGTACGCAATTACGTTTAGAGACACGTGAGCCAGGCTTACAATGACCCTCTACCTCCTGGTATGTGTTTCTACCTGTCTTGTTCATGGCATATCTGCATTCTATGGCCTACTGTTTGGAAATGCAGTGGATTTGAGGAAGTGGACCTTCTGTCCTGACACTACATTGCACTAGTAATGAACTCACAATCACTAAAAATATTATCACACCAATAGGATGAGAAGTTCATGATGCAATATGCTTCAAAAAAAAATTAAAAAGCATTTGTACTATCTGTGCTCTTGCATAAATTATACAGGGCATTTCATAATGTACTCCGGGATTACAAAAATTTATTGTAGGAAAACCACAGGACATGTATTTACAAAACCTGTACAGATAGAAGGAACAACTCAAAACTTTTTTCCCAGTAAGTTGTTTTTCATCATAGTTTACATTTCTGCTGCTAGGCGATGCAAGCGTATATAGTGAGAAAATGGCCGCTCCAGGAGAGAAGTCGTTTTGTGTGTTGGAATATCACACGAGTAAGTCTGTGGTTACTGTGCAACATGCATTTCGTGCAAAGTATGCAAAGGACTATTGCCACGTGACCTCACTGACCTAAAGGCACGGATCATTGCAGCAGTGAAGAATGTCGATGCACAACTTGAATATCATATTGATGTGTGCCAAGTCACCCGTAGTGCTCACATCAAACATCTCTAGTTGTATTTTAAAAAAAACAAACAAACAAACAACAACTTTTTCAGTTTTCCTGTGGCTGTGAACAATTCCACAGATGTAGGTCCTTTGGTTTTTCTGTTATAATTGTTTGTAATCATGGAGAACATTATGAAATGCCCTGTATTTATTTCTCCTATTTTAGCACAGATGTTGGCAAACGTATTCAATCTCAGCAATAATGTTTTATTTTGATCAGTAACATAATGTAACTCTATTAACAAAATGGAGCTCATCTTATAAAATGGCTGTGAATTATTTTCCAGAGCACAATAATTCCTGGCAAATGGAAATACAAATGGCGCTCTCTCATGTATGTGTTAATGTGCACCATATTTTCTTCAATACCCTGTGCACAATTTTCTATAAAAATGTGACCAAAATTGGGCCACACAGCTCATTCCCAAAAAGGCTGGCAATAGCATGTAGTTTTTTCAGTGCAAGTCTGTCAACAATACTCACTCCAACTTTCATTTTCTCTCACATCCCCATTACACAGCTGCAGGCTGCAGTGCACACAGATGTTACATGATGATGTAGCACACACTGAGTGCAAGTCATGAATTTAGGTCTTTCTAGGATGCTGGGGAACTTAAAAATAATTCAGGAGGCACAATAAATCATGATTTACGCCACTCACAGACAATTAGTTTCCAAAATACAGTAAACGTTTTGGAACACATCTGTGAGAACTTCCATCTGGACATGCCATGTGGCTATCACGATGCACAAAATTATTCCCATCCACTGCTGTTGTTTTGTTTCTAAAAATGTGTTTCACTGCTAGCATTTATTATCCTCAATGTGTACGAGGATGAAGCATGGTAGCATTGGAATGCATTTTTAGAAACAAAACAGCATTAAGTGCAAGGAACTGTACCAGAATTATATTGTACAACATAACAGAGAAGTGGCAATTCAAATGTATGGTGTCTCTCTTTCTTTCCTGCTTGCTTGCTTTGCAAATAATAATTTGTGTATTAGAAGAAAGGAAGTAACACCCAGTGGCAGGACTGAGATCCACCTTTTGGCGCCGGAATTATTTTTTCAATTTTAGCACACACTGTATATAAAATGTGAATAACACAAGAACCAAATAAGTTAGAATTATGAAACAAACTGCATTTTGAAGAGAAAAAAACGGAGAGTATATACCATGTTTAAATTATTCAGTACCTATATTTGTTGAATAAATATATAAAATGCAACTTTAGAGGTTAGCGGTGCGGTATGACCACTATAGTTGACATTAGGCATCAAAGGGTTAAGATTGTTGTGCAAATAAATGAAGAATATCACATCCCAATTTCAAGATGATGTACTTGATATATATTGTAATCCTTTAATATATTCACACAGACTTTTTGTGTGTTTTATTTCTTCAAACTGGGGCAAGTGACTTAGGACTGTGGGGTACTTCAGAAAATATGGCATAGCTCGCTGCAGACAGTTTTGCTTTCTTGCATCAGTAATAACAACATGGCTGATCGGCAGATTTTGGAAGTAGAAGCAGCATTACTCCTATTTACTTAACAGCTCTCAAATTACATTCAGCAATACATAAACAAAAAATATGCAACTTCTGTTAAGGTAGCGTTTCTATATGGTGTAAAATAACAACATGGTGACTGTGCAAACAGTTCCTTGAGTTTTCAGTTTTGACGCTGATAACTAAGAAACAACCGGAGCCAAGTGTATGAAATACCTACATGTTACGTATGAAATAAAGGTAAAGGTAAAGTGTTCCCATTACAGGCCTGGTGTGGCCCAGAGGGTGGGTAGAAGTATAGCTCTACTCCTCCATGACCGCAGCACTAGAAGGGGGTGAGTGGTCAGCAGCATGCATTGGCCACACTTTACCCCCCGGAAAGACCCGGTACCCATTTTACAGGAGAATGGGTGGGCCCCAGGGCTGGTCTGGATGGGCAGAAAATGTCATCCCCACCGGGATTCGATCCCAGACCGTCCAGCCCGTAGTCAGTCGGAATACTGACTGAGCTACCCAGCCCACATTATGTATGAAATACTGCATGAAAATCACCACTACAAACATGATGACAATGCAAGACTTTGAGGTTTTGCCCAACAAAATTTTACATATACAGAATCTGTACTTCAGTAAAACTGAATGAGAAAAACAGAAATACATGCAGCAGGAAAGAAAGCTTTAAGAATTCTGCTTGGAACTGCCTGTTAACCTTTTATTGGCTGAAGAGGATGCCCACAAGCCATTCAGCTCCTAAAAGGTTAAACTTACACTGATGAAACACATGATAAACTCAGTCACCATCAAATGTTGGTGATGGCATTGGTATACAAGCATACACAAGGCTACTGCAATTTACCTGAGGTGTATGAGGTATCGCAGCCACTTCTGAGCATTGTCTGGTTGTTTTTCAGTTGCGTTGGCAGGCATGTAAAGGGTGCGCTGGCGGAGGAAAGTCTGTGAATTGGCAGGCATGTCAGCCAGATCGTACATAACAACAAACATCTTGACAACTGTACCAAGTGGATTGAAGAGGGTCACTTGTATGGTACCACTACGCGGAACGTTGTAACCCTTCTTGCCGAGATTGATATGCCCCTGTAACATTTGCAGTTCAATATTTTAGGTTTCATATTTCAGGCCATATTCAAAGCCAGTTTCAGCGCACATCTTACAACAGACTTACAAGATATGGTGTGGAAACTTTATCATTGTCACCGAGTGTGTAGAAGAAGACGGTAACAGGCAGTACCAAGTGACGAGGACAGAAAGATCCGCTGGCACCCAGATCTGCAGTGAACCCCTGCACTGTACTCACTGGCTCCAACCGGCCATTCAAAACGGACTCTTCAAAGCTGCCTGTAACAGATCAAACAACATGTGACAGAGCTATATGCTGTGGATTGGTGTCTCTCCTGTCACTCCCTGTCCAGTGTTTACAGATTAACAAGCCTAAGGTAGGGCAAAATGATGTTAATCCAATTTGCATGGGTCCAGACAACTGCCAAATTACTGGATGTAATGGATTATCAGATGATACCTGCACTGATGTAAGTTCTAACAACTGCTCTCCCCAAATGCCAGATTATGAGGATTTCCAAGTATGGGACGTCAAATTAAAGGAATTTTGCTGTATTTAGGAGTCACCATCACTCTGTCCATGCACATTGCAAGTGGGTGGTGCACACTGTTGTGCAAAGTTAGCCTTCAGTTCGGTATACACATACACTGAGAATCCCAATTTAAGATTTCTCAATTTAAGATGTCCCCACATTTTAGGTTCTTTTTTGTGGTTCCCACCAATAGCCCATATAAAATATGCACAATTTTTCATGGTTTAAGGTTTCTATGTGTGAGTTTTGTGATCTAGAAACCCTGTGAATGAGGAGGTCCTGGCGCACGTGCGGCTGTTGCACCAAAAAAAAAAGTGTGATTTTTGTCACATTGAAAATGTACAAATTTGGTTCCTACACCTTTCTATGCCTCAATTTAGGGTTCTTGTTTACAACTTCAGCATTTGTGTCATTTCAATAATACCATAATCATGTGTGGTGTCAGTGAAGCGATATCAGAATTGCAAACTACTGCAGCACTTTTCTCTCAATTCTCCACAGTTTAACATGTTTGAGGGAGGTTAAAGAGCTATGGCCGGAGCCAGCTACATGTAAGCACGTTTGTAATTTAACATTGACCCCTTGATCAGGAATCATGGATGTATGCTACCTTATGACTGGTCACCATAACATTAACAAACAGTCTTGTGCAGTAAAACCAAAGTTCCCTTTTATTTTTCAAGTTTTTTTTCCATAATGTCCCAAAAAATAAACACAAAAATAAGGATATAAAACAGACTGATCCAAAAATTATTGGTTTTCATTCTTATAACCAAAGAAAAAACTTCAATGTTGACACAAACCACATTTAAGATTTTTCTTGATTAAAGGTACAAAAATTTTGTTTCCCCAGTGAACTTTAAATGTGGGTTCTACTGCATTTTGCACCCTTTAACAATCTTCCAAATTCACTTACTGCCAGTATAGATAACTGCAAACAGAACTAAATAGCTGTGGAGTTATTTATGCTAAAAACAAGCATTAATTATTTTCTCTGTCATTTATTTGCATATATGATATACTAAAAGAATCCTCAAACAAATATTTCATAACTCAGTGCAATCAACATTGTATATTAATTCTTTTCTCTTCCAAAGTGTTGTTTTTGAGACCAATAAAGACCAAAACTAAGCTGGCACAATGATTTGTACTACCTACTGGTTGCAACAAACTTCAGCACCATATGCTAATAAATTTTGTTAATCAAATATATCGATGAAAACTACTTCCACTCATTTCTTGGCTGTACAACAAAGCATACAAAAGAAATATATTTTCCTAACAAAGCTCTTTGCACTTTAATGCACCCAAACATTATGAGCCACTTTACTGGCCACAACATGGTGGCCTGGCACAACTTATTTACACATCAGTCTACAGTGATGGCAGTGGAGAAAACAAACTTCATTTTACCTAGTAGGGATGCATATGGTGCAAGCGTGTAGTGGGACCACAACGAGCACCCTAGTGGACAGAGTGTGGGTCCACCGATGCCAGGCGAACAGGGCGAGCGGGCCCCACTTTCACTGTCAGCATCATCACTACTCACACTCAATGCATCATCTGCAGGAGCTGAAGAAGCACTCTCAAACAGAGCACTGTAACATGGTAAATGTTACACAAATCCATCCAACATCATATTTGGATACTTAGAGTTTATGCGTGTATTTTACCTGCATGAAAGTGTGAGTTAATTCAATATGCCACTTCCAATGAAACTGCACCAAGACATACACGTAATAATACTTCTGACATATTGGAATAAGTTGTACTGTTTTTTCACATTTACTTCACAGCTAGACAGATCCTTTCAACATAAAATTACCTGCGAATAGCAGAGACTGAATTGAGCGTGCTGTCAAAGTCAAAGCAGGAGGTTCCCCTGCGAACAGGTGCAGGACTCGAGGTCAGTGGCAGTCCAGTGCGAGAATGAAACACCATAGACGCAGCAGAGTCCAGTGAGCGACGGAACTTGGCTTTGTCCAGGGCTGATGGAACTGGGCGTTCTGGCATACTTGTTCCCTGCTATAAGACAACATTTTGTTTAACATACACCACTCATGAACAGTATTAATTTGCACCTCACTTTATATGGTATAGTTTGTGATGTTCATTATAATAAACAGACATAAAAACTATAATCAAAACCCAAAAAATTGTTGATATTAATTAAGTCACTGCTTACATAACATGGAAGTAGGATGGTGACAGCCAAATGGATAATAGTACTCGCAGTGAGGTGGCACATGTATTCAAAGCATAACAATATTACTTGCAGTTGTAAAGAAAAAAATACCTGGCATCAGACTAGCAGCACAGGAACAGTGTGCTTCTCTGATAATCCAAATTTATTACACATTTACTGCACACATTCCTTCTACCTATTGCACTACAACTAGATGCCAGACAAGGTGTTACATCACTTCCAACAAACTACATTTTTAATTGGAGTGATGGTAGAATATAACACCCTTATCTGCTAACATCCTGTTACCCAGATATCCTGCACCTGTAAAATCATACTTACAGAAAATTACTGCATTTACTAACCTCCACATTCTCTTGTGCTAGTTTCACATCCCCTTTCATGAACTCCCTGATGCGTTCTACACTCCTGTTGAGGAATGGTGTGTCCAAGTTCTTCCTACCATCCACCTCTGGCTCTACATTTTCATCACAAATTAACTGCACCCCTTTCGTCCGATCCCCATTGCTAGTACACTTCAAAGGCACATGATCACTACACTTTGCAGCTGTGGCATTTGAAAGACAATGTGGGCTATGGGTCTTTATATTTGCACACTTTGAACTCTCCGTCCGAGTAGTCCAAACAAGAGATGAGGGAACGGTCCGTTCGTCAATCAGTTCGTATTTATCACAAGGTTTGCTCCTCTGGTTGCACTTTGATAATACTGAAGAGGACACATCATTGGTCTTGTTGCTGCGTAGGATGGCACCCATAAGCAGATCTGCTTTGTCTGATGCTGCTGCTTTTGAGGTAGATGGAAGACATGATGGCACACTGTATACAAAATCCTGATGAGGGGACATGTCTTTGCGACTTCTTGGCGTCAGATTCTTGCCAACAGTGTGGTTTGAGGGGGCATTTCGGTCCCTGCAGAACAAAATAATGTTATCATTCACTGTACAAGGTCATGTCCAAACAAAATTAACTCCTGTATAGGGAATTTGAAGTTATACATATTTTAATTCCTGTACCTTGAAAGAGGCCACAATAACTGAATTTGGTCCTCAAAAACTTAATAAAAATGGCTGCACATCTGTAGATTTAAACAAAAAGGTACTGTACTGTAGTTTGCTTTACTGTATTCTCTGTGGGAGGAAGTTAAAGTGGATTAAAGGTAAGGTGGCACCCAAGCTGGAATGAAAGGCCTGCTGCTGTGGCATATTTAAAACCTTAATAGTCAAGGTAAACAATAGCTGTTAATGATACTGACATACAGTCATTATCACAAACATTTCTCAAGTACATACATGCTAAAAACATATACATCGGAAACCTGGATACTAACAAAGAGAGATAGAAAGCAAATGAAAATTTTTGAAAGGAAAGTGTATAGAAGAATTTTAGGCCCAGTATATGACAATGAAAAAGAAAATTGGAGGATATTAATCAGTAAAGAAATTTAAGCAACTGTTAAAAAGCCTACTATAACAGAGACAATAAGGTTAAATAGATTACATTGGTTTGGACATGTACAGAGAATGTAAGTTCCCACAAGAGTATTATATATGAATTTTGGAACAACAAGATTGAGAGGTAGACCAAGAAATAGATGGCAAAATGAAGTGAGGGAGGACGGAAGAATAGTTGGTGGTGAAGGGTGCCATGTAAAAGTACATAACAGAGAGGATTGGAAGAAGGTCCTGAGAACGGCAAGGAATCATCGTATTCTGCATATGCCAATGGAATGAATGAATGAATGACTGAATTATACACTAAAAACGGAACTTCTGAACCAACTTATCACATCTAAATGGACAAAATTTATTTTGGTCAATAAGTGAAAATAAATGGAATGTTCTTAGTTATTTGTGTGCCCAAGGAGATACAGCTGCAACTGGTACTTGTATATGAACTTTAAACTCAAACTGGTAATAAGTGAAGTCCATAAGAACATAGATTAAGATGGAAACTAACACCACATCCTTACATTACCACATGTGTTATTAGTTTTCAAAGCTGGAAGTCACCACATGCATTAAAATATGAAATGTGACACAAAAACCCAGTGGGTCTGTAATAACTATGTGTGTTTACAAAGAAAGTCAACATAACCATGAGTAATGAACACACAAAACAGTAATTTTACATGTCTTGCACAGGTGTGAAACTTGGTTTTTCAACCAATGGAATGAACACAGATGAAGGTATATGAGAACAGATGCTGAGGAGACGGAAGTGAGAAGACAAGCCATTGAAACTGCAAAATTAGGAGTTTCTCTTCACCAGATATTATTATTATTATTATTACTATTATTATTATTTAATCTGGAAGAAGGCGGGTACATAGTTTAAATGGGATGGGATGTGCCAACAACATTTTATTAATAAAACCTGAAGAGACGAGACAACTCAAGAGATGTAGGCATATGAGTGAGTGGAGGTAGAGATCCACTCATTCTTAACATCAGAACTAGGAGGAGGTCAGCTGTCAGTTTCACGCCACAGCCACTTCACCCCCAGGGAAAGAGATCCTGGTACCCAATGAATAGGAGGGTGGGTGGGCATGAGAGTGTCTGGACACTTTGGGTGAGACAAAAATCTCTCACCTCTGCTAGGAATTGAACCCAAATTTCTCAGTCTTCCATTCCGCAGCCTAGTCACTACAGTGACATTCAATCTGGTTTACAGATAGGAGAATAATATTGAAATGTATCTTACAGACACAGCATGATACCATATGGGCTGGATTAATTTGGTTCATAATAGGGTCTAGTTGCAAGGTCTTGTGAATGTGGTAATGAAACTTGGTCTTCATGGTTGTTCCATTTATTAATAATATCAAGTCCTTTATTTGTCCCAAATAATGCACACAATGCATTAGTTGGAACAAATAAAGGAAATGAAACTTGGGTTCCATAAGATAGGGGCAATGTCTTGATTAGCCAAGTGACTGAGCAATATTATTTATTATTATTATTATTGTTGTTGTTGTTGTTGTTTTTGTTACTTACTTAATGCAACTGAGTTTTCACCCAGTGGCAGTAGTCCTTACACTTACTTACTTACTCCATGGTGCAGGGTCCTTCTTGAGAAGCTAACTGGTTTGCAGCTAGTCAAGAAATTCCCCGCATTTCACGGTACCCGAAAGTTCATTACTGCACTCACAAGCATCCGCCACCTGTCTATCCTGGGCCAGCCCAATCCAGTCCATATACCCACATCCCACCTCCTGGAGATCCATCCTAATATTATCCACCCATCTACGCCTAGGTCTACCCAGTGGTCTCCTTCCCTCCGGTTTCCCCAGCAAGACCCTAACACCCCCCTCTCCTCACCCATATGCACCACATGCCCAGCCCATCTCATTCTTCTTGATTTATCACCCGCAAAATATTGGGTGAGGAGTACAAATCATTTAGCTGCTCATTATGCAATCTCCTCCATTCCCCCGTTACCTATCCCTCCTAGGTCCAAATATTCTCCTCAATACCATGTTCTCAAACACCCTTAGCTTCCTTTCATAGTCCTTACACTAGTACATATATCTCATATACAGTGAAGAGTAAACTTTATTTACAGAAAAATGAAAAGCCTTTGTATGGTGAAATTGCTAATAGGTGATATAATATGAGGACCGTAGCAAACAGCTGTGCTCTCTCTCTCTCTCTCTCTCACACACACACACACACACACACACACACACACACACAACAGAATGTTAATAGTACTACTCACCGCAACACAGACAGCACTTCTTCAAACTCCCGAGGACTCAGTTCCAGGTTCAACCGACCCATCTTGCCCTCTTCAGATGGCAGTGTGCCCTCTGCTTTTGGTGAGCCAAGTTGCAGTTCGTCTCTATTCGGAGCTGGCAGTGCAGTAGTGCTTGTACTTGGCTTGGAAGAAGTTTTACAAGGCAATAGAGGTTCATGCATGCTTCTCTGTTCTCCATCCCCACTGGAAGGCAGGATATCCAGGTCTTCATCGAAAGCACAACGACAGTGGTGCTTCCCAGGCCTGGTGCATGGGTTCTGCATGCGGTCATCCACAAGACCTATACCAACGCAAAATCGACATACTGGTTCTGAATGTTTTAACTCAGACACCATATCAGACCCACGTACACACACACACACACACACACACACACACACACACACACACACACACACACACACACACACAATTCTGATCCCAGCTCCCTCCACATCCTTGGTACCTGTTTTTCCTGGAACTATTTATTGATGAAGAACTGAAATAGC
>Ga0123354_10018743_pt1 | contig 10863 bp, 6 predicted proteins | sample TergutLab28metaG_2_FD_97872 | JGI IMG/M metagenome (GOLD analysis project Ga0123354, IMG submission 97872) | Labiotermes labralis P4 segment gut microbial communities from Petit-Saut dam, French Guiana - Lab288 P4 | ecosystem: Host-associated > Arthropoda: Insects > Digestive system > Gut ... | reverse complement strand
ATCGCTCTCCGTGCTTTTCCTGCGTCTCAGTAGGTACATGTCCGAGTTTGCAATCTGTCTGTCTGTCTATGATTGGACTCACATGCCTGCTGTCTTCGTTGTGACTAAGTTTTCACGCCCGCACTATGCTTAAAATACAATAAAGTGCCTGAACAATATTTGTCACTTGTGGAAACTTTCCACGTTGTTGGAATGTTGCATTTGTACAAAAATAGGCCATTTGTGCTTTTCCCACCGGCTATCGGTAAGTGTGAGGCAGGACAAAAGGAATCACCAGGGTGTGTGTCTGTTTATCTAGTCCAGACTTGTTGCGAGTAGGAATTTCGCCAAGTAAACCACTCAGTTATTCACTTGTCTCTTTGCACAATGCCTTCGTCGTTGGACTTGTCAAACACACGAGTCGTAGGAAAGCTGTTTACACAATTAATTACATACAAATTAGAGGCGTCCTTGTTAATAGGGTGCCTCATTTTCGTGGTATAGTGCGTCCTCAGGCTGCACTGGACCTGGCAGAAAGTGTTGCAGTATTGCTGAGACAGGTATGTAAAACAGTACGAAATGCTATCAGATTTATTACAAATAACGTAACTAAATTCAAACCACAGTGACCCCCGTTGGAACTAAGGGTAATGACCAAAAGCCCTTCACAGCCAAATGCAGGTAAACTGAACTGAGTTGTGAACTGGAATAACAAGGTTACAGTGGCGGCCTCTTGTGGAAAAGGAAATAAACTTTGAATGTGCAAAAAGGTGGAGAATTTCGTAACGAGCCAAAGTACGTAATGTGATGTCCCTTCTCTCATCATGGCGTACAAAACGTCAAATACGCTATGTGATATTTGAGGTTTTCATATTAGTAATACGAAGTGTGTTGCATTCAGGAATGTGACGCCGTGTGTTGGTGCTGTGCCCCCCCCCCCCATGTACCATTTATCATCTACATGGCATCACATTCCAGAACTCTAAAGTTTATAAGCAACTGTTCGCATGTAGCTAGTTAGTGGTATGGAAAGGTCTGATATTCGTCCGTCAGAACACTGACACTCTGCCTCGCGAAGAACACTTCCCTCCTCACAGCTGAATTATGGACTCCTTGTTTTAGAGTTTTGCTTTCTTATTTTCTTTAATTCATTATTACCGTTTTGTTCCTTATGTCGAGAGAGTGAAAAAGAGGGAGATGTAGATGTGATCGAGTGATTTATAACTCAGTGTGGAAAACCCGTTCAATTAATAAAGCAGGTAGGAGACAGCTGTCACTTCCAATGCCCGATTACCTGTTGGTCTTCGACCGGCCACAGCCCTTGGGTTCTACCCGACAGCTCAACTTCCTTATAACCTTCCCCAGCACGTGCATTTCACGCATATGAAGTGTACCGTTGCAGTGACGTCATCCATATATTTTAATTGGAATTCGAAATCAACCAATCATGAACTTCAGACTATGGGCCATGGATTCTTAAGGACGATCTGTACCAGATTTTACGCGCGCGCGCGCGCTCACACACACACACACACACACACAGCGTGCGCACTCTGGGAGTTATTCAGTTGTTACGCTCCTTAACAGTGCGATGTTAATAAAGATTATTTGTCGCAGTTGCAATGCAGCGAGACTGCATGCGAGTGACAGTTGTGCTGTCAGAGCTGTAAACCAGCGATACTGCGTCGGTGCTTCCACTCGAATTTATCATCCATCATAAATGTGTACGTGCGAGTATGACGCAACCGGTCGTATTATCGATCAGAAATTTTAATAAATGTGAAATTCCGTAGATGCGCCTCTCTGACAGGACGTTTCACCGTCCGCCGCGAGTCCACACCACAATATGCCTCAGCCCTACGACTGCAGAGAAGGCAAGCCTCATTTTCGTCTCAGACCATTTTTCCAGTTTCTTGGTTGTCGTTTCAGTATCGTAAGTACGCGAGATGACGACGCTACACTCATATCGTTACTGTCTGTTGGGATACTGCACTGTGTTACTCTCGCAGGTGGGTCCCATCAACCGGACTAGAACACAATATCATGACCCAGAAGGTCACCACATGATTTTTCAGCGTCTTTAAAAACCTCATATCTTACACTGGCCCAATACGTAATGGCATGTATTTCTCAGAGTATGCGGAAAGCTGAAGGCAATACTGTAGTTTGCCCGTCCTTGTGCCTTCATAGTATGGAGCCGCCTTAACATTGGGTGTGTTCCCTCTTGTCTCGTAGGCGCAGTTCAGCAGTGGCCTCACCAGCCTCACCAGTAGCTCATTCACCCGAATAGATACAAGCATGGAACGCACTTGGCATTATCAGATGGTCTCTTCTTCGTTCCTTTTATAAAGGTAACGGGGCGGTATTAATATTACTGCTCCTGTAGCGAAGCACTTTGTGTTTTGATTGATGCACTTCACAGGGAAGCTCAGCAGGCCCGCGGCGAGAAGTTTGGGGGCATAGTACCTTAGTGATCCCTACTTCAGTTGACAGTGAATCGCTGAGTGTCACTGGGTAAACTAGGACGCGCACACACGCACGGATAAGTCATGAGTCATTTGAAATTTGGAGGCTGTTGCTTCCCTTCCGTCATGTCATGAATTTGATCTAAATAAAAGAGACGTCAGTTGTTACATTTGTCCTATGCAGTGGAAACCGGGAACTTTAATCCTTCACCTGTATCTAGTGCCAAATATTAGGAAGGACTGGAATCTTGTCTCTACAAGAGGCCAAAGCTTATCAAGGGCTGTAGTACCAATAATTTCCGTTTTTACTATCAGAAAAAAAAACACTGAATCTTTTTCACGAAGAGGAAGTGGTTAATGCTGCAGCACATAGACGTGTAGCTGTTTATTCTGAGAACACCTTGACATCCGTAAGTACAGTTTGTTAATTAAAGGAATGTGCAGATTTTATTGTTAAAATAGTCATGCGCACACAGCAATTTGAATGGCTAATGACCAAGTTTTTACAGTTCGTTAATGTGCCTGCGTTTCCCAGTTGTATTCAAAAAACGAGCCCATGTTACGGATTTATTCGCGCAAAAATTTTTGTTTTTCGCAATACCAGTTTGCACGCTTTTCCAAATACGTTCGATTCATCACTTGTTAGTTTCGTTATATGTAACAGCTTTTAAATTCCAGTTCTGATTTTAACCATACCCAATCATTTGTGATTGTCCTTCAATAGGAGATGTATCACTGGATGTATTTCCTATATGCCATTAATAGTGACTGTCAGCATGATTGTCGAATGCCTTCGGACAGATTGCAACATTCTGGGAGATAGTAAAAAAAGTTCTGATTTTAGGCTGAAGCAGCGGTACAACGGCCAGTCAAGCACAGCTGTGTTTGTTGCGACAGCTGCATGTTGCTGTCAAAAATCGACAATCATCAGGCTACTTATACAAGTATTTAAAAAAGACGGTAAAAATATAATTTATCGTGCGGTACATTACATTCTTACCTGCTATGATGTTTTACTTACGCAAACATGTACAATCCTTTTCGTCGTTGTTGCGAAGTATCACCTGACTGCCATAACGTTCTCTCCGATCAGACATGGATTACCATCCGATGATGTAAATTATAGAGAGGCATCAGACGAGGAGTTCAAACTTTTCAGAAGCCTTCTGTGCGACCTGCAGAGCAGTCAATAGAGAAGTAACCCCCCCCCCCCATACTGTGACTTAAGTCCGGTACATGCATCAAGAAGCCTGGCCAGTCCAAAGCTATTTGTAGCTTTTCGCAAGATGTCAGATCTGTATCAGTCGGAACGAAGGAGGTAGCGCTGGCACAGCACAGCGTAGACGAATTACATTTCAGATGCAATAAACTTAACATTTCAAAAAGGCTCGACTGGGAAGTGGAGCCCGTGTTTTTTCCACTACACAATCAAGAGCGTTTTTGGCTCTCCGGTTCTTCTTGCCGACTGCCGACTGCCGACTGCTGAATGTCATTTTTTTGATTCCAAACGAAACAAAAAAAAAGCGCGGTAACCAGTGTGTGGCTGTGGCTGAGAATAATTAGCAGAGCAGTTCTGTATAACTGTTAGCAGAAACAGCCTACCAAGAGTTTCTGTGAAAGCGTAAATGTACCTACCAGTACGGTGTAACGCGTTGTTATTTGATGGGCCTTGATTACTTTGGAGAATATGACGTTTTGGTTACTTAATGCCTAGACGGAGACATTTGTTTTCGTAAAGGCGTTGTGTCGGGTAGCCATAGTGACTACTCCATCGTACGAGGCCGTAACATCTCGGCTGTTCAACATTTGCCATCACACCCCGAAGTTCGTATGTGTGTTCCCATGAACATTCCGTAGAGCATTCTAGTGTACAGGATGGAGACATTAAAGTGTCAGTTCTGATTCTTATGTAATTTAGTTTTATACTCTTTAATGTGTCCATCCTTTGTATTTTACCCCCTGAAGATGGCCACATGGTTGGCCGAAACATGTAGTAGGTCATTGTGTATATAAACCAATTGCAGTATTGTGTGCATTTGTTGGTAATACATACATATATATATATATATAGATTCGATTAATGGATGGATTATAGATTATATAAAATTCATTGTCGTGTTTGCAAAAGCCTGTCTTTGGGGTTTTTACTTGTTCAGATTAATGCAAAACACTTTCGAGTTTAAATTCTCCTGTGATCCATCCAGTCATAACCTATTACGAAACCATATCGCGATGTATCCCAGACGATTATGCTGTTATATTCATGGCTGTGTGAACATTAGATCTAACCGACATCAATACGTTCGTGGTTTTGTTGGATCATCCAACTGATTTACTTGCTTAGGTGTTGTAACCGAGGTTTTGTGTGCATTTGTTATCTTCTCTATTCGTGCACATTTGTTCTCTGTTAATTTAATCAGTCTACATTAGACGAACAATTTTGATATGTCATTTTCTTCATCTCGATTCTCTACCGTTTATCAGGTTCGAATCTGCATAAGCATCGTTGCCATGTGCTTTTGTTGGTGTGGCACCTGTGTGGACGTTTGCTAATTGCCAAGTCCCTGAAGCCATGCTGGACTCTCGGTCTCTAAGCCAGGGTCTTCAGTGCACCAGTGAGATGTTCGAGTCACTGTTAGAACAGGCTAACAGTAGGTGTGAAATTATGGGTTGAGTTTTAAATAAGTATAATGCACGTTCTGTTCTTTATTTTTGGAAGTCTGTACTGTATTTATTTCAGCGTAATGGAGAGCGTTTTGTCCTCTTTATAGTCAGCGATAAAGGCTGTTGTGTGTATGTGTGTGTGTGTGTGTGTATGTGTATGTGTGTGTGTGTGTGTGTGTGTGTTCACCATTGTCCGAAGGGTGTGTTCAAAAATTCAGGCAGTGTGGGGAGATCGAAGACTCTTCATCTCGGCGTATGTGCTTTGTGTTAGGTTAAGGGCGTGGAGAGATAGTTCTCACTTTCGGTTTCAGGTACACGCAGGTCTGTGTACAATAGTGCACTTTTACTCTTCGACTGTACAAACTCTTTCAGTGTTAGACATCAAATGTAGACCTCGCCGAGGTATGAAACTTTTAGTTTGAAACATATTGTAATATAAATAGAAGTGTTTTTTCCGGCTGTGTCCATGAAGATGATGTATCCTGAGTTGTGATACCGTGTAGTTTGGTACCGGCGCTCTAAATTAGAGAAGAGCGATGGTCATGTAATCTTTATGTTTCAGCATGCTTTAAATGTAGTGCAATGCGAGGAATGTAGTATACAGGTAGATCATGTAAAAATTAAATTTTCTTTCCGTCTGTTGTGTCATCACATATCACCTCCCAGCCTACAACTTTCATTAAATAAAATATCTCACTGTACATGTTTCGGCACATTGTGCGCCTTTTTCAGGCTGAAGAGATTTTTGTGAGATTGAAACCCCTCATGATGGCGTAAAGTGCCCACAAGTAGAAGGGTAAGCTCATTCCTCTCATAATTTCTCTAATGACACGTCCATAGTCTCTTGCAAAGCGAGTTCTCCACTAAGTGCGATCTGGTGCGTCCTCTTTAAATTTCCAGTGTACCCTCGTTTCCTTAAAGTCATCCAGTAGCGGCTTACGCCTTCGTCGTCCTCTTTCTTTCACTTCTATCCTTTCTTCAATAATGTGTTGTAGAAGGCAGTTCCTGCCCAAGGTGTCACCAATCCAATTAGCCTACCATCTTTTTATTTCACATAGGATTTTCCTTTCCTATTTTAATCGTTATAATACTTCATTTTTCATAAGACTGATCCAACTGATCTACGTCCTTTTAGGATAAGCTGTAATATTTTATAAAAGTATCAGTTTAGATGTTTAGTCATTAAAGACGTTCCTCTGGTCTTTAAATGTGCTTTTTTGTTCTCTGCTGTATTTCACGCATGTTTCTTCGTCATTTGCGTCATAAGAATGTTTCTTGTGATTTTAAGGCCCTAGTCGAAGACATCGATTTGTTTCTATAATAATAGGGCATAAACAACAGAGAAATGCGAAGTAGCAAATAGTACGGTTGGAATTTATGGATGTACCGGCTTAATTTTTGTTCTTGCTGAGAACGTCTCTAACGTCACTTACATCGCTGGACACAGGCAAACCTGGGGCAAGATGACGGTGTAGATGTATTGTCCCGGAAACGCTGATTGGTTGAGAGGCTGTTAAGTGGATGAGTGGTTTACTGTGCTAAGGGCACACAGTCATGAACCCACACATTAATGTTTCAAGTTGAATACATCTTCGGGAATCAGACACCACAAGCACGTTACTACGTGCCAAATACCCGGGGCGCATACGTTTCCGCTTTATTCTGCTTGTGTGCCATGAAGACCCAGAGGGGGCGTAGAGGAATAGCTCTACTCTGTCTTTAAACTCGGCCCTGGATAGGTTAGGTGGTCAACGCCACGCATTGGTTGTTTTACACCCGGTGAAGCGCCCCGGTGTCCATTGTATAGGAGGCTGGGTTGGCCTCGGGGCCGGTCTGGACGGAAACTCTTGCCCCCAACAGGGTTTCAACCCCGGACCATGCAGCCAGTACTAGGAAAAGGTATGTAGTCAAACACAACTTAAGTTGTGTTTGACTACATACCTTTTCCTAGTTTCACACACACACAACGGGGATGACACACTTCCTAGATGCAGCCAGTAGCTAGTCGCTATACTGACTACGCTATGCCGGCTACAGACATTCCATATTACCAAAATTACTCGTGTTTAACAATTAATTGATAGCTCATGTTGCACTGATTTGATACGTTTAGTCAAGCCCATGCCAGGCATCTCAGGCTTGTAGAAATACATGAACTAATATTGCAGTAGCTTGTCTTACCACTGAGGACAATTAAAGTGTTGGTAGACAATGACACAGTATAAAACAGCCGTTCTTAACCTGGGGCTCACGGTCTCCTAAAGTGTGTGTTGACTTAAACAGATATCACTTCCTATACTTTATACATTTAAACGCCTTTTAATTTTAGAGAATGGGTCCGCAGGTTTCACCAGCCCTTCAGAGAGTTCTGTGGCACAAAAAGGTTTTAAGAACCCCTAGTGTAGAAGGGGAAAAAGTAAAAGTTGTCTCAATGCCGTATTAGACACGGCGCCATCAGGACTTGTGAGGAGTGGAGGTGTAGCCCACGCATTCTTAATCTCTGATCGAAATGGAAGTAAATGGCAAGTTTTGCCTTCCGACCGCTTTGATGTTGGACAAGTATCCCTAGTACTGCTGGATGGGAATAGGAAATTTTCTGATCTAGCCAGAAATGGAAGTCTGAACTTCCAACCCACGGCTTGTCACTGTACTGACTGAACTACCCGGCGCATTCTGTAGCATGTTATTATTAATATTACGACGCTGATTAATGAACAAGACGAGGGATTTTGTAATGTCAAGTTCATTCTAAAACTTCAGTATAGGAGTATTTCGGAATCAAAAGAGTATGCTGCTTGTCAGGTAGGCGTTGATACCTTTTGGCTGTGGCATTGGCCGCTTGCCTGACTGACTGCCCTTTCTATTCATCTTAATGGATCATCTTGACAGCTATAAAGTCTGCCATTACTACCGTCTGTGAAACGTTACGGCTTCTTAATGAATACAGCGGTTTGATTTCACAACCAATAGAATTATTTACGTTACAGACCTCCAGTACCAGATAGATACGAGCAATGAGATATATAGCCCATTATAAAATCTACTCTGGTCGGTTTAGAGTTACAAAGAAATATAGCCCCTCACATTAAAATGGAAATTGTAGTACTTTTAATTCTTATAGTCACTGCTTTTAAACTCAGTTTTATTTTGTACAAAATCTCACTTAAGTATTACAGAATAAAATTTTATTTCATGGCCAGTGCATTTGGTAGAGATGTAGATGTTACCTGAAGACTTACGCCACTCCGTTGGTTTATTGGCCACCATTCCTCTTACGAGGCTGTACAATGTCTTGCTGTGTAGGAGGTTTAGTGTTGGCAGTTCTGTTGAAGCTGGTATTGTCAAGGAATTTCCATCTCACAGGCGAACATTCTGTACACAGTTTATTCCCAGTACGCCGGGGCCTTGTTTTACGCCCTGCTTGTGCTCCGGAAAAAGTGGATGTAAAACACAAAGGCGTAAATAGGGCGTTAAACCGATAATCAGAGGGCTTAAATTAAGAAGCTGTGTAAATTGGTAAGGGACGTTAAAACAAAAAGGCGTGAAACAAACGGACATAAAACTCGGCTTTGATGTACAGTGCTGTATACGTGAACATTTGTGTTTGCAAGTTGACAAGGTATCAAATCGTAGTCAGATAAAATTAATGAAATATGAAGGCACTTTATTAATGAATTTATTGATATCAAGTTCGTAGAGTTGTGTTACATTACGTCACTCTGCTTTGGTTGCGTAAAAACCCTTTGGAAACGATAACGACACCGATTTTGAGCGTGCTATATTTTTAATTGAAAATTTGTCGTTTTGATATTGTTTTCCGATTTCTGTGTGTATACTTTTGAGCCTGGGTAGCTCAGTCAGAATAGTGCCCGCACTGCGAGCCTGTTGCCTATAAAAGCAGCTGTCTACGTCCGCAGTAGACACATAACTCTCCCTTCTTCACAGCTTCCAGCCAGCTCTGGGGCTGCCCTTGGCCTTCAATAGGTACCGTTGAATTGATCCGTAATTAGAGTATCACCGGGGGCACGCAGTGGCGCGGTTGGTTGAGGCACTGCGCTACAAGCCGGAAGGTCGCGGGTTCGATTCCTGATGCGATCGTTAACATAATTCTTCCGTCCGCACTGTGGCCCTGGCGTTGACTCATTTTCTAAAAGAAATGAGTACCTGGAATATTTACTGGGGTAAAGGCGGCCGGTGCGGAAGGATGACAACCTTACCACCTTTATGCGCCGATTGTAATGAAATCTGGAAGCCTCAGCCTCCTGGAACGCTGATTGCTTTACCTTTCTTTTTTTTTTTAAATTAGAGCATGATCTTATACTGTACTGTGTCTTAAGAAGCGTCGACATGTTTCTACCACACTGCACGGCGTCACATCCCATCAGTTTTTGTTCTTTTCGCAGTAGCCCAACGTCGGCTTCATATGCAACTTAAATCACATTTCGTTTTCCTGTCGCGTTTGCAGAAAACGTTGCACGTTAGGTGACCTCGGTAGTCATACATAGGTCACACTGCTTCATCTGTAACATTATCTCAAGGGCGAATAAGAACGAAATATACAAATATGCAGTTTCTGACTTCGCAATACGATCTGCCTTGCAGAATGGGTTTCTGTGAGAAATAATAATTTTATAATTGCAATGCATGGGCACTGGTGCTAATGAGGTGTGCAAAATTGCACGTAATACACTTGCGAAACGAATGAACTTTATCGGAGTGTAACTTTGTTATCTTGTTTAAAGGTATGTCCGTTTAGTTCCTTAACTGTGTTTTCGTAGATCGTGTGTTTACGCAGTATCTTGGCACTATTTTAAATACTTGCTATTTCGTTATATAGCCTTGTATGAAAATGAGAATCAGGACGTGTATAATGTCATGTAGGTTTTAAACGATGCTATATTTTTCTATTTTAATGTCACATTTAATTTTATACTGCCTGATATTTTAGAGCTGTCCTGAATAAAATTCTGTGCTAGCATATAAACGTAGTTCAAATGAGCATGAAGGACAACCGAGTTGGACAGTTTTATGCAAACCTTTCCAGATGATTAGAAGTGACAGTTACAGAGATATCGATCTTACACGGAATATGACCAAACGACTTTGCGAGGTCAGCAGCATTGCTTCACTTCATTGCGACTCATGCTGTATAATAAACTGCAGACCAATTTCAGTTCTTGCCGTGTTTCAGGGTACAGCAGTACAAGGTTCTTCTTTTTTAGGCTGAACGAAATGGACACAGCTATTACTGGACTGGACTGGACTGGGGAGTCCAAGGCTGTCCAGTCTTTCCGTCCTCACTCTACAGTACTTTTCTTTTATTCTTCTTTGTCTTTTGGACTGCGACCTCTTAATGGCAGTATTGTCCATCTCTGAGATGATTGGCCAATGAATATGGAAACACTGAATGTAACACTGGTAAACATAGTTTTTGTTACTTGAAAGATAATTTATGTTTATTACGTGTTTTTCCAGGCTGATTTCAAATATGTTATTAGAATTGCTTCATCACAAAATAATTTTTTTGTGGCAGATGTTTTAAAATGCAGTTTTACCGAATTTGGTTCTTTTTGGTCAGTCTGCCAGTTCGTTTTAAATATGGTTCAGGCACTTTATTATATTTTAAGCACATTGCGGGCGTGAAAACTTAGTCACAACGAAGACAGCAGGCATGTGAGTCCAATCATAGACAGACAGACAGATTGCAAACTCGGACATGTACCTACTGAGACGCAGGAAAAGCACGGAGAGCGAT
>Ga0123354_10018742_pt1 | contig 10863 bp, 12 predicted proteins | sample TergutLab28metaG_2_FD_97872 | JGI IMG/M metagenome (GOLD analysis project Ga0123354, IMG submission 97872) | Labiotermes labralis P4 segment gut microbial communities from Petit-Saut dam, French Guiana - Lab288 P4 | ecosystem: Host-associated > Arthropoda: Insects > Digestive system > Gut ... | reverse complement strand
TAATAGCAGTGATCTGTACGTTGGCTTGAGTTCAGGACATCATACTTCAGCACTATGCTGATAATAGCAGCGATCTGCATGTTGGCTTGAGTTCAGGACATCACACTTCAACACTAAGCTGATAACAGCGATCTGCACGTTGACTTCATTTCAAGACATCATACTTCAGCACTAAGTTTGTAATAGCAGTGATCTGTACGTTGGCTTGAGTTCAGGACATCATACTTCAGCACTATGCTGATAATAGCAGCGATCTGCATGTTGGCTTGAGTTCAGGACATCAAACTTCAGCATTATGCTGATAATAGCTGCGATCTGCACGTGGACTTCAGTTCAAGACATCATACTTCAGCACTAAGCTGGTAATAGCAGCGATGTGCACGTTGGCTTGAGTTCAGGACATCATACTTCAGCACTAAGCTGATAACAGCAGCGATCTGCACGCTTCAGTTACGTTGATTTGTGTGTTTTATATTGTTGTCTTTGTAAGCAGAATTTTATGTTGTATCACGCTTTATACAGCGTAATTCTAAGTTAGCACACCGGTGGGTTTGTAATATGTGGAAGACTGTAATTAATAGTAAGAAAATTCACAGTAAATTTTCCCAGTGCTTTTGAATGCACAGAGCCCGTGCGCGAGCGTGGCTGTAAGCCCTCTCCCTTTTTTGAGCTAACAGCTGTTGTCATTTATGTGGGGGCGTGGGCGTTACTGTAGGCTGAATATAACATATGAAGACGCGGTTGATAGCCTGGGAAATTTTCTGTGCATTTATTCGCTATGAAGTCTTTAAAAACCTGCATTTCTGAAATCCCTCACAGCCCTCGAGGATGCTGCCGTATGCTTATTTGTATGGAGGCGCGAAATTTGTGTCGTCTGCACAGTTGCGCTTGTTTGTATTGACCTGTAAATTCGAATTAATACCGTTTCGACGGAAATTATGCAGAGTTTTTTTTTTTGAAACGAAAGCAGTCAGTGGTACCACAAGGTTGATTACGCTGCTCACAAAGATGCCCCACTTGTTCTTGGTGTGAGCCAGTCCATACTATCGCATTATACCCGTTGTACCTTGAACGTAATCTCATTTCCCTGTTTAACCCTTTAAACGCCGAATTAAATCCCTTCTGCCATCTACGGGCATTATTAGAATATCACCATATTCTCTACGTTAGCATGATAAGGGGCAAATAATGATGGCGGTTATTGTTAGTGCCCTATTAATTTCTTGTACGCTTAGCCTTTTCGAAGTAGAACACAAGGCCTTTGGTTGCGAGGGTTGGTATTCGTGTAATCTGTCACACCTGATTGTATGAGCACCAGCTAGCTGTTGTGGCACCGTGTTTTGACACATTGCATTTGTCACGCTGGAAATTAAAATACAGTTATTATTAAGAAGTACAATAGTTGGTTGCGTGGGGTGGCTTTTGCTTAATGAGACACGGTGACAGTATTCGTTCTATGCTGTCGCTACATTGACTGCTGTCATTTCGTCTCATTCTCACAATTCTGTCATTCCGATTCTATCAGCACAAAGCGATTCCCTGTAGGGTTTACTCCTCTGTTTTCTGTAATAAAAAACACCGCAGTGCAAATTAAATTAGGGGGGGAAGGGGGATGATTTGTAATAATGTGATCCGTGGGGAAGGGCAATCAAATCAGTGTTGTATTATGAAGGGCGGTCTGACAAAGAGAGTGCACGGGAGGCCGTGTTGTGCTGCGCTGGACAAGTACAGTGTGAACGGCCGCTGAAGAGTGGAGACCGATTTACATCCAGGCATCCAGATTGGAATTTCATAACGCGTGGTTAGAGTGTAAAATGCAGTGACAATATTCCTTTCAGGCACAAAAGTAAGCGTGGATTTGCCACGAGGTTTATGGATACTCGTGAAATTTAGATTGACTTAAATTGTGAATGGGGTGGTATGGGCTGTTAAAAGTATTCTGCTGGCATTCTTGCACAGAGATTTGAATGTGCATTGTCGCTTGAATGCATGACAAAGGCAATTTGCGAACTGGATTAGTACCTGTGCGGGTTGGTGTAGCAGAGGCTGTTTATACATTTATGTATGGGGGGGGGGGGCAGTGTTTGGTTTATTGTCTGCCCTGTTTTAGGTTCGTCTCAGTCATTGAAGTGTCTCCACGCTAAGGCTGGTATCTTGAAATTGGTCGCAACCGCCTCCATGTTTAAAGGAAGAAGAGAGGGACGAGAGTGAAAATCGATTGAAAGAGAATATGAGGAGGGGGGATGGGACAGTTGAAGGCTGTGTTTGTCCTCGTATCTTGTTACCCGTTTGTTAAATTGTCCGAAATTATTCCATGCACCGGGATTGAACATGTCCCCCTTCAGTCGAAGACAGATGCACTTTGCCTTTACACTTGTTAATGGTCCAGGATTGTTAACAGTTAACGTACTGCACTGAGCAGTGTCTTTCTTTAAACGGTAGTAGTTCAATTGCTTACCGAGAAATTCCTCGGTTTTTGACGGAACGTTAAAGTTCGTTACCATCTTCACAAGTGCCCGCCACTCTTCCCACCCTTTTATCAGACGAATCCACTGCGCGCCCTCCCTCACATGTATTGAAGGCCGGTTTTTGTATTATACCCCGAATGCGTAGATCTTCCAAGTTGTCTGTTTCCTTAAGGTTAACTCATTAAAATCATGTATATGCGCTATCTTTTTTTTTTTTTTCACTTGTACAATTTACCTTGCCCATTTCGTTATCCGAATAGTATTTGGCGACACAAAAATTATGAACCTCTTGGTTAGGCAGCTTTCTCCAGATCCGTGTTACTTTCTCCCTCTTAAGCACAAAATATCTCCCATAGCATTCTGTTCAATGGACACCCTCAGTCGAAGTTCAAGTGAGAGGCCAAGTTTCACACCCGTATAAGACAACTGACAGAATTGTGTATGTTTAGTCTTCGTGTCTTTAGATAGTAAACTGGCTGACGAAAGATTCTGGACCTAATGGTAGCAGGCATTCCCCTTATTTAATGTTTTAATCTCTTCAGGCGCGCAGTTGTGGTTTGTTAGTGTCCCTTCCAAACATATGAACTTTACCACGGTTTTAGAGGATCATTAACCGTGATGTTGTGACTGGTACTGCGACCCGTTGACGAGACGTGAGTATGTATTTGGTTTCCACACGATTTACTTCTAGACTAATCTCCTTAGAACGCATCTGTGGTTTTCTTTATAGAAATGCATGTTTTCGCGCAGTGATTTAACATCAGCGTAGACATGAAGCTAATATGTTCCATTCAGTTGCAATCCTTCCCGGTTTCCTCACATCTTTCCAGTGTCATGTTATCAAGGAAAGTTGAAAAGCACTGGCATTGAAGCTTCTTGTTGTGGGCAATTCTGAATAGGAAATGTATCAAACAAGATTGTTAAGAAATACGCATTTTATTTATGCCATGTGTCTATTGATGTTCCGATTGTTAGAAGCATATAAATTATTAATACGATTTTTTAATGGACCATTTCTCAGAAAACCTGGACCTAAGCTTTGCCACACGCTTCATAGCGGTACAAAATTGAGCCATTTCACAAGTACAACTGCGTAGCTGAATTGCGTGTCATTCGTGGTTAGTTTCGTACGTTCAGCGGTTCCCAAAACGGGACTCGAACCAAACCTTAATGTGAAAACCTCAGGTCTCGCACGAGTAATGTTTTGTTTGTGTACCTCGTCGCTTTGGCAGAGAACACTTAATATAAAACTACTGTTTATGTAACTTTTCATCCTTGCTGCTGCGTCTCCCAAGTCCGAGTATTATCAGTCGAAAGACGGTAGTTGACAAACGTTAACGGCTTTGTCATTCCTGGATGTAATGGTCTCCATAACCTTGATTTCCAGAGAAAGCAATGTGTCCTGTAATTTGACACCCTTGCGGCCTGCTCTGAACGGTATCAGATGTGTGCAGTATCTAATATGTTGATATGGAAAAATGGTGAATTAAAATTAACGACCGGGTTGGGCTGTCAACTGTTGGTTATGCACCCGGTTAATCCTCGCATCTTTTTTTTTTCTGTCATTCGACCACCCTTGTGTGATGGAGCAGTCTCTTTTGAATGAATTTCCAAAGACGGCTCTCGTGCCTTCCAGCCAGACGATACTTGACAGTCGAGTGTGGATAAGGGCAGATCGTTTATGTAGGATTGTGTGTGGTTATACGAAGGTCTGCATCTCCTAGCAATTTCCTTGCTTGTTCCCCCTTTCTTCCTTCCTCATTAAGTGTCGTGGTTTAGAGTTGGTAAGGTAAAGACCGACTCGTAGGTTTAGAGTTGGTAAGGTAAAGACCGATTCGTAACGTGTCATGAAGACACTGAAGTGTGGGATAGAGGTATCGCTATAATCGTTCCTAAACTCGGCGCAGGATGGGGGTGGATGTACAAAGGCACGCCCTGGCCGTTTTACCCCCTCGAAGGAATCGCGGGTCAGTCTGCGATTAGAAACTTGTTTACATGGCCGTGGTGTTCACTTCCAACACTTGCTGTCTCCGTGACTTTCCTACTTACAGGTGCGTAGTGACTTCTCGCTCACCCTGTTCGTTTCGTGAACAATCCCGCCAATACGTGTCAGACTATGCAGTACGTGTTAATGAGATGTGGCTGTATCGTTGGCAGTTGCAAACACTTTTATTCAATACTGACTCGCGATTGCCGAAACCGTTTAATTTTCTGGCGTTAGACGTTGAATGCCTGATTTTACCGTATGGCAGAGTTCAGTGGTCCGGGTGTGGAAGGCGTTAAATGACATGAGGACTGAGTTTGCACGGGTGTACTTTCTGGTTAATGTACATAGTCTCGACCTTTGGTACCAGAGGGGAAGGGGGGAGGGGAGGCGCCCGCGTAATGTTCCCCATGTCAACTAGGAAAATGGGTAATCTATCACGAAATCTTCCCGGGGCGGAGTCTCAGGGTGACTGTATCTGCTGGGCCCTTCATATCGCGTGCGATCGATCAGCTAAAGTGTGTTTTGAAAAGAATCCTACGGCTGACTTAGGTAATTTCACATCATGCCAGTGGTCAGCTTCTTGAAAAGTATTCGGATAGTTATGAGATTGTTGCGAGTGTTCTCATAGTACAGTCCGTATCAGCATAGGCTTCATGTCAAAGATTACATTACTTTGTAAAGCGGCTGGGGACAGCGATTCTGTCCGTTGTGGCATGCTCGTCCGTACAGCAGAGTTGTTATGGGCGTGACAAGTGTTTTACAGTGGGCCGCATCGGTTGTTACACATATTCTTGGCAAACGATGCTCAGGCCCAATTTCCGATCGGCGCAGATCTTTCCAGAACTCCGACGACCCCGAAATGTGCTTCAAGCAGTGTTTTTGTCTCGACGTGTTGTTGGGGTTATAACTCACGGTGTGATCATTTTGGCACTTCGAACATTCTGGATTGACAGATGTTCTCAAATCCCCTACTCCTTCTATCCACTGTAATTTACATTTAGAATGCCGCACGGTGCTGAGACGAAAGAGTATATTAATTTTATTTTCGGACGTGGTAGTATGTTTTGACGTGGGTCTACTGGTAACCAGGGATACTGTGCCGTATTCTGACTGCAGCCTGGACGCCATTCGGACGTGAGGTGAAAATGGTGAGGACGAGGTAATAACGGTGGACAGGTTGGGACTAATACGCGACACCTTCCACTGTTGCGGTGCGCGAGCAGTTGTGTTCGTAACTCATGGTTTGTTAATTTTAAATGGTCAGTAACCGCTCAGTGAGCAGTTAGATAGTGTAGTAAAACCATAAACTGCACAGACGTGTGTGGAAGTATATTATACACATATTGTACTGTATAATATACTGTACTGTGTACCAGGTCAGGCCAACAACCGCTGTCTGTTATCCCAGTATGTTTCACTAATACAATTTAACATACGTAATACGGTAGTTCTACAGAACGTAATATGTCATCTTCATTAGCAGAGAAAATGTTTAGAAACTGTAACTGATAACTTATAAGACAACACTCAATAAGCCAGCCATTCTTTGTATTTATTTTGTCGCGTTTAGAGCGGCCTACTTCCTTGCCATTCAGCCGTACATTTAGTGTAACTTCTTGTATGTTAGTAACGGCCTTTTAGTTACTTAAATTCCCCTACCCTTTCTAGGTATGTACGTGCGGTCGTGATGTGAGTCCTTAACGAACTGTATGACCCTCTGTGGGTTGAAGTTGGCCAGCCCTGCTTTGTACTATACATTACTATACTATACTGGTACACTGTGTTTGTAATACACTTTCATACACGTATGTGCATTTGTTGCTTCGTACGTATGTAAGTATTCGGCTGTGGTAGATTTCAGGCGCTAAATAAAATTAAAATATTCTTGTGTGTGGTGAAGTGGAAAGGAATGCGAAGGAATCGGTAGCGGTCGTTGTCCATGTACTGTACTATATTTTTATGTTTGTTGTACCGGGAAATTTCGCGTGCGCCGCTCCTGGATCGAGATTCGATTCGCTTTTTCCATTCGCACGTTGACGGTGAAATACCAGGGAGAAGGTATGGCGTACTTAATGCAGAGATGTTATCTTCAGATGTTAAAAAAGTACGGTATGGCTGATGAAATTACAGTGTAACAAATCATTCGGATATTAGTGTTGGAAGGTAGTTATTGCAGATAAAATTACGATGTGCATGTTCAGGTTTATATCGGGAAATTAGGTTTTACGAATCCTGCGTGGTCCTCCTTTATGCTAGCGTAGGACACATAAAAATGGAAGGAAAGTGTGCTTTTAGGGCCAGACGGGAGTCTCGTCACGTAGAGTGCTTGTAGCGTCACACAGGTAGATGTGGAAGAGAGAATAAAAATTATCGTCTCCTGCAAGAAAAACAATAGGAGAACATTTAAGCAAAATGACAGAATAAGAATAAACAAGGAGTCGCATCCAATAGGCATGAAGTGTACGTGCAGATGTCAGTATTTTACGCTCATGCAAGCGAAAAGCGTCTCCGTTTTGCGTGTTCTCTGGAACGCGAGGTGCTACAGCTCGAAGAGTGATCGTCTGTCCGGATGAGCATGTTCTGTGACTGGGGGAAAAAAGTGGACAGCAAATTCACATTGTCATATTCAAAATAGACGTTCCCAAGTCAGTGGGGGAAAATTATAGACTGATAAAAGCCCTTGAGTTTGTACCTTCAGTTTATCAAGACTTCTGTTTAAACCGGAAATGTACAGATGCATGTTAGGATACGACGGCAGTGGTAGTATGTTATTGTTCATAGAATGATTAGGTTTCACAGTGCAGTAGACGGTTCATTGATGCTGTTGTATTGCAAATGACGGTGAACCTACCTTGCTATCGCTGTTCACATAACACTTGTGAAATAGTAGGGGATGCGGCGTATGTTTTTCCTTATATTAGTTTTCTGTTATTTATCTTTTTGATTGGCATGCTTCACAGTTACTCAGGTAAGACATATTGGCGTCATTATTATGCTGAGTCAAAGCAAAGTCACCGTTTTGACTAATTTCCCTTACACCTCTTATTCTTCTGGCCTACTTACTTACTTACTCACTCCATGGTGCAGAGTCCTTCTTGAGAAGCTAACTGGTTTGCAGATACTCAAGAAATTCCCCGCATTTCGCGGAACCCGAAGGTTCATAACCGCATTGACAAGCGTCCGCCACCTGTCTCTATCCTGGGCCAGCCCAATCCAGTCCATATACCCACATCCCACCTCCTGGAGATCCTTCCTAATATTATCCACACTTCTACGCCTAGGTCTCCCCATTGGTCTCCTTCACTACGGTTTCCCCACCAAGACCCTATACACCCCCCTTTCCTCACCCATATGCGCCACATGCCCAGCTCATCTCATTCTGGCCTACAGCTATAAGAATTTCCATTATTTGTTTGTAGCAGTGTGCAGGTTATGCCCGGCTTACTTTTGTAGAATCCAGTGAAATTGTTTTCATTATTCAGCGGTAGTAGATGTCACAGGTTTTATTTGTTGTAGGATCACCTTGGAGAAACGAGAAACAGATGTAAGTGCTGAGGAACTTGGAATCAGTGATCTTCAGTACGGTTAGGACTTCCTTTTGCATTCCAGTTCAGGGCAGTGCATAGTTTGTGCTTGTGCAGCCAACCGATTCGTATTGCATTGCGATTTTATTTAAAACCCATCATGATTTTGTAACACACAGCCTTCGTATTCGTAGGCAGCCAGTTTCTAGTAAGCTTGTTGTCTGCCCATTAGTCATTTCACGTATTTTTCATCAGGGGGACTTTTATACCCGACCATTCTTCAATTTACCCGTCGCAGTACAAGGCGGTGAACATTTAAAATTTTAACTCACTGAAGCGTCGAGTCTTCTTCCCCTCTTGAGGGGTTGAAGAGCACAAGGAGCAGCTGGCCTTTATAGCCTGGTGGTTAAGCGCAAGGGAGTTTTGTGTGATGTTATTACTTTGGAGAACTGGATGGATATACTGAAAGTGCTCGAAATGGACTAGAATTAACTTGTTTCTGTGTAAAAGTTTTTGTTTGTAAATTTAAAGACAGTTTAACCTTTGAAAAGCTAGTGGGTTTAAAATTCAGGCATTCTAAATGTTGGTCGCATTGCGTTTATGTGGTTTGTATGGATCTCAGGAAGACAGCGACTTTCGACTTATATAATATTAACGAACTGATTTTGTATAACCGAATTTGAGAGAGTTTGCTGCGCGTTACGCACTGAGTCCTTACATGAAACACGTTTGGCCTTTAAAAGGTTAATGCGATGTAATACATTGCATAATACAATAGAAATTACGTATTTGCTACGAAGTGGACCAGAAGTACATGCTTCTCTGTGAATTTATATTTGTAAGGGTGAACACTTTAACCCCCTCCTCCACCAAGGCGCATATCCCATCTCATGTTCCCTTTCCAGTTGATCGTCGTGCTTCGTCTCCGCTTGTCTCTCGTCTTTACGTTTACGTGTTTGTGTGTTTTCAATATCGATTTATATCCATTAACTTGCACAATGGGACAATGTTGCCTCAATATGTATATGTTTTCTCTTATGTTAAATTAGCATTTTATGGGTTAGGAGAATTTTTGCTGCCACCAATTTATAGAAGGAACCTCCCTTTAAATGCCTGTCAACCACCTGTTCAAGATTACGGTCGCTGGGGAAGTTATGCCGTGATTTAGGATATACGGGTAGCAGGTTTTGCGAGGGTGCTGCTTCCTGCATGTGCGTTAGGTCCTGTACGATATCGGTCCTGACTTCATTGAGGACTGCTTCCGGCTGGGATGTGACGCTGCGTCACGGGGTATTCTTATTAATTAATTTATTTATTTATTTACGTGCAAATTTGAACGGCATGCTTGCACCGTGCAAAGTTATCCGCTGTATCCGATTCGTGACGGAATGTCTTGGAGGGTAGAAACTGGTGTAGGTGTGGTTTTGTGAGGGACGAGTTTATTGTTTCTTGATTTCATTCTCCAATTCAGTACCATTGCATTGTATTGTACATGATTCCTTTAAACTATTGCGTATTTCAAAGTATGATTTAGAGCCAAGTCAAAGTCCTTTACTTGGAAAGTTGACATTTGGTGTAGCCAAGGGCGTAATATTACATTATCAGGCCTATAGAAGGGAAGTATGGGGTTTGAGCATTTGAATGCCGAGGTTTCGTCCGATCCCGCCTTAACACGTGTGGCACCTAGCGGCTTGTTTGTGGGTGCATTGCCTTTGTCCGAGTACCGGTATGGATTCTTGGAGTGTGACTCAGTCACAAGGGAAATCTCTTGAAGTTACGGGGCATTTGGGGTTTTGCAAATTTATTACGTGGTCTTTGTCCGTACGGTATATTCCCTTTGTATATGAACTGAAGTCAAATTGTTATTTTTTTTAAGAAACGTTTATTGGACTTTAAAACACGTTCAAAATAAATATGTGCATTAATAAATGTAGGTGTCACTAGCCCTGCCTGCAACATTCAGCTCCACAATATTTTGATAATTCTAGCTGTAAGTACAATAACACTATTTGCAACATTCATGTGAGGAATTTTTCCGATATTGGAAATTTTTGACGAAATTCAATAAGCACATTATTACCCGTATGCGGATGCGTGTTTGTGAGTGTGTGGTGAGGAGTACTTTTCTAGTTAGGTTAGCAGATTCTTCGGCGTTGTTGGGTTCATTGCTTTCATGTGTTTTCGTAAAGCAGTGCAGCGTCTTTTGCTCCACAGTGCTGATGCAGCAACCAGCACATTGTACACGTGCCCTTTACAATGAATGCTGTGTAAATAAAAAACGTTAAACATCTCCTTATGCCCCTTAATGGAAATATACGAGGCTTATTCCAGAAAGTAAATACCGTTTCGCTGTGAAAAAAATCGAGTAAGGTTTCGTATAAAATTTATTTTTATCAGATTCTACATTCGTCAAACTATTTTTCCACATATTCGCCGCCAGTATTGAGGCACTTATCGTAGCGGGGCACAAGTTTTTGTATACCCTCCTCATAGAATGCGGCCGCCGATAACCCAAATAACTACTAACAGTGTCGTAGAGTAGAGTCCTTGAAATCTGAGGAATGTGCAGGGACAGATCAGAAATTGTGAAACGTCTGTCTTCACGCACTCTTTCGTTGACCTTACGCACCAAATCATCGTTCACCAAAGATTGTCGCCAACTTCGCGCCTCATCCTGCACGTTCTCTCATCCTTCATTGAACATCCGAACCCATTTCCTAACCATGCCATCGCCCATCGCATTGTCACCATACACTTGACAGATCTGGTGATGAATCTCACTTGGTAGCACATTCCTAGCGTTCAAAAAACGAATTACAGACCGTATTCCACAGTCGGCGGCCCCTTCAATTGTCTTAAACATCTTTAACGCACAGGAACAAAC
>Ga0123354_10018741_pt1 | contig 10863 bp, 10 predicted proteins | sample TergutLab28metaG_2_FD_97872 | JGI IMG/M metagenome (GOLD analysis project Ga0123354, IMG submission 97872) | Labiotermes labralis P4 segment gut microbial communities from Petit-Saut dam, French Guiana - Lab288 P4 | ecosystem: Host-associated > Arthropoda: Insects > Digestive system > Gut ... | reverse complement strand
TTAGAATATTGGGAGGCATGGCCTTGTAATGTTTATGACAAATGTTGAAATAAGCATAGTGCAAGTAGGTGTCCTACTGAGACTATGTTTTGAACCAACTATAACTTACATAGCCTTAGGTGAGGCTACAGGTGGTACAGATAGGCTCTTGTGACAGGCAGGAATTATTTTTACTATATTACAAGCATTAACTAATGTTCTAAAAATATAATACTAAGGTATTAACAATAGTGTCAAACTTCTAGTCCAAGTATGGCATTTAAGTAAATAATGTTCTCTAAAACCACACTGTGTTTCCCATCGGAATTACAATGTGGTATATGTTCTATATCAAATAGTGTTCTAGATTGAAGTTGTCTGCTTGGGGGTGCGGTGGGGTTGTAGGCCTCAGGCCGCGGTTTTCTCACCTGTGTGTTGAATATTAGTGGAGGTGGTAGTGAGGCGTTTGTTTGAGGACATAGACATGGAGTGTTGGCCGCTCTTCTGTATACCACTGTTTACTAGGGGTGTCTATAGTTTTAATGGTAGAGCAGTATTTATCTGCCTGTGGAATAGAAAACGAGAATGGTAAGAAATGGAAGTGTATATGGGAATCTTATCGATTTGGTGGTTAGTTCCCAGGAACGGTAACTGAATTGCTACTCACGTGTTTTTGTTGGGCTGCTGGCTGGTATTGTTGTCTGGGCTGGGGTCACTGTGCAAGCACTTGTGTATTGGCACTGTCACAAACATTAATGAAGTGGCATAGTGTAGATAACTTGCAGGAGTTTCACTGCAATGCGTGTAGAAAAACTCGGCGCAGGTATGCTTTTATCTCTGGCTTTGTATAGTTGCAGATTTTCACTCAGTATGATTCGTTACTTATGCTTAATTCCAAAGTACAAGTGAAAACTCACGTGTAGATAGTGATACAATGTAGATTTCGTTTTTTGGTGGGTGTGTGTGCATACGAGTTTTGGCAGCTACTGTAGGGTGGCTTGGTTTATTTCCTGTGTGAAGGTATTGTGTTTTGGGGGTGTTCAGGTCTCTCTTGCTGTCTGGGGGGTGGGTAGGAATGGGTTTTATGGCTGGTGGGTATTTAGAAGGGTGTCAAAAAACAACTAAACCCTACCTATGCCAACATAAAAGTTCCCAACACATCTCCTGCCTACAGACACACACACACACACACACACACACAGCACAAGATACCCAGACCATATTCCAAAACACAGCCTTTGACACCCTAGAAGTTTGATACTATTGTTAATACCTTAGTATTATATTTTTAGAACATTAGTTAATGCTTGTAATATAGTAAAAATGATTCCTGCCTGTCACAAGAGCCTATCTGTACCACCTGTAGTTTCGCCTAAGGCTATGTAAGTTATAATTGGTTCAAAACATAGTCTCAGTAGGACACCTACTTGCACTATGCTTATTTCAACATTTGTCATAAACATTACAAGGCCATGCCTCCCAATATTCTAAAATGAGATCCCACCCCCCCCTGTCCCCCCCCCCCCCCCCGAGTAAACCCTACATATATTGTGTAGTTGATTGATAAGTTGTGAACAGCTTGCAGATGGCCAATACCCAGGGCCGAAGCATGTAGTTGTATAACCTGTGTACTACTTAATGTGACATTATAGTTGTGTTTTGACCATATGTGCTTATACATAATTTCCATTTAGTTCAGTGGCCTTATTTTGCAGTGCTACAGTGCATGCCCAAAATCCAGCTTGCCTAGCACTGTACTCACAACCTATACTGTTACCCTCAGGTGATTAAAATGTAGCCACCAACCCCAAAGAACTTGTGGGATTTTAAAATATCCTGTTTCTTACACAATAAAAGCTAAATATATATATCATACACTGTGTGATAGTGGAAGTGTGTCCAAAATACAGCCCAAGGGTCAAATGTGACCCTCCTGACCTTGGTGTGCAGCCCATCTGAGACTTTTGTAAAGAATTTTTATCTAATTAGCTTAGTACATGTGAACCAGCAGGCCAGCAGGGCCAAACCACATGCTCACCACTAATGTTATAGAACTTGCTTCTGCCAGGTGGCACTGAATTAAAATTTGTAGTACTGATAAAAATCCACATATTTGAGTAAGGAACAGGATAGACTTCACCAGTGTCATGAATAGAATGTTAATGTGTCATGCACATATATGTTTTTATGATCATATGGCCTACTAATGTAGGAACTTGTAGTGTGTTAACACATTCAATACCATGTGTTTTAATAATTATGAACAGGAAAATTTTGTTTATCTCTTTAAAAAAAAATCATGGCTGTGAATGAAATTTTCAATGTTTCCCCATCATTTATTGGCAAAACTACTGAAACACAGGGTCTTCAAAACATGTAAGACAAAGATGGAGAACCACCAGCATAATGTTAATTCATAAATGCGGGGACAAAATTACTGCAGGCATTTATGTTAGTCCTAGTAATTTTTAGGTCTGGGCTACAAAGGCAGAGAGAGACATTTGTGATAATCGCTGGGAGCAGACATAAATGTGTTACACATGATAGACATATAAGTAGTTTTACTACTCATTACTTGCATTAGATGAGGTGAATGATTTGTACACTGAACAAGGATCAAAACTGCATTGAAAAGGTGCATTGTGTTACATGTTTGGGTAGACTACATGGTCCCATCTGTAAGGTAATTTACACCAGAATCTGGCAAATATTTACATGCTTGTTACTTTATGCAAGCTTATCACTGCACACTGAAGATAGGCAGTTATTTGCAACAGTCTTATATTAATAGAAGAATATTATATATACACATAATGCTGTCACTGTGACTGCTGCAGAACATGTATCACAACTGCATGCACAGTTTATTCCAAGATAATGACTGAAAATGGAAATCAAAACATCCATAATTTCCACTTAGTGTCAAAACTCAAGGATTATTGGAAGCACCATCTTCAAGGGGAAGTAAAACAGTTTTGAGAAATATGTACAACAGGCTAGTATATTTTACGTTGTACATTGCGTAAGTCTACATTTGTTTCTCATTCGTCTGTCCATTATTTCCTGCTAATTGGTCTGAAACCACATCATCTCCCCATTCTTCAGTCTTCTTGTCATTAATTTTTCTCTCTTAATTTCATAGTAAGCTGACACATATGCAACAATTATACAAGTGTGTCAACAACATTTACATCAGTCTGAATTCTAATCCAGACTTATAGTATGACATTTTCTTTTCCAGTGACAGCTGGCTTTAAAGGATGCAGGGGCATGTGCCCCTCCAGAAATTGCTAATCTTTACTGTTCAACTTTACATTACAATAGAGTACTATAATAATTAGTGGAGAGAATTCGGTCATGATTTAAACTGTGTTTAGAGGTCGCACCTCGCTCTTGTTTGCTTCTATCACTATTTGCTGACTGTCTAACTTGGCACAGAGCCTTTGCATCCTCAGAAGCTACAGCATGGCATGTGGTAGAAGGATATAAAAAAGAATGCAAGCACACAAATTATAGCTGAGCACTGGTACAGATGCCTTGCATCCAGTTCAGACATGACAAGCCCAACATTTTATTGGAGGTATTCCAAGTATGTGACATAATAATAAATGAAGCTAGATCTAGATTGCTTTTACAGAACACCTGTCTGCGGCTTTGCTTTTAATGCCTAGAGAATGAAAATTTGGGTAAGTCATTCCCAGAGAAACATTTGGAAGCAACTAGCAGTTACTGCTGACATCAAGATGTAAAACATAAATTCAGAAGCAACTGTTACAGTTTTTATAGATCTTCAAAAATGTGAACTGGAAACAGAATTAGAGGTCTTATACTTAAGTAAAGGTCTACAAAAAACAGCAGGTGACACTCCTAGGTTACACTTTCCTATTAAAAAAACCACACAACAGTTTTTTCTGAAACCGTTACATCACTGACAATTGCAGGGACCTTCCAGTGACCACCGTGGAAAGGGAAAGAAGTTTCTTTACACTAAATTGGATTAAAACATTTTTCCAGAACACCATGGGTCAAGACAGACTGTTTACTTTAGCAGTGTTGTCAACCACAAGACACACTGTCATCTCAGTACCTGACTTCAAACAAAAAGTCATTGATGCATTTTCAAGAACCAAAAATGGGAGGAGTTAAACTACATGCAAAATGCTAGGGTAAGATGTTTTGAGTCAATAATATAAGAAATAAACTTTTTTTTGTGCCCCTCTGGGATAACACCCTCAAGCCGGTAATACTCTTTTCCAGTCAGACATTCCATAAGGAGCTGTGATGGCAAGTAATACATAAATCTGATCATTCTGAGAACTTTGGAAATACAAGCAGAGTAAAAACTTCATATACATAATTGTCACATAGGCAGTTTTATTGTGAGGGCATATATAGAACACATGAAGGTCACAGATGCAATGAAACAAAACATTAAGTTCAGTCTCCTGGATGACAGCCCATGTTTTGTTGTTTGAGGAACACATATATCTCCTTAAATGTGGGTCGCAGGCCCTCATCACGCTTCCAGCACTCACGCATCAAGTCATATATTTCCAAGGGGCATAATGTCGGCTTGGGCAGAAAGACCTGTGATCAAGGAATGATATAAACTGTATTTTTCTTACAACAAATATCTCTGTGATATTAATATGTTACTGTATGCTACAATTACCTGTAGTTCTCCACCGTAGTACATATATTCTGCATTCTGTATCACCTGCTCATTGGAAAGGTGCTGGAAGGGTTTCTCACGTGCCAGACTCAGAACCTCCCACAGAGTAACAGCAAACGACCACACACTACTGGAGCATGTGTAGCGGTCCTGCGTGCAAACAACATTACACTAACTGCAACTTACAACTGAATCTGTTCTGTTCATTATCAGCAATAACACACAGAAGCCAGGAAATTAGCAAGATATAAATTAGATTTAATAGGTGTACAGAAGGTTAGGTGGTACAAAAGGGGCACGGTAAGAGCAGGAGATTTTAATTTTTTCTACGGAAAAGGAAACAAAACATCATCAATTAGGAACAAGGTATTTTGTACGCCACAGAACAGTATCAGCAGTTAAGAGAGTATAGAGCTTGTTAGCGATAGGATGTCATATATAGTTCTGAGAGTTCACTGGTGTAATATCATTATTCTGAATGTGCATGAACCAAGTAAGATGAAAAGTGATGATTTAAAAGACATTTTATAGGTTTTTGATCATTTCACCTAAGAACAATTTAACAATGATATTAGGAGATTTTAATGCAAAAGTGGGGAGAGAGAATGTTTCCAAACCAACATCTGAGACTGAGTCTCTACATCAGGACAGTAATAATAGTGTTGTTAGAATAGCAAACTTTGCCACTTCAAAAAATCTGTTTGTAAAGACCATGGTGTTCCTGCACCGAAACATTCATAATAAGTACACCTGGACCTTTCCTTATGGGAAGACAACCAGATTGATCACAAACTGATAGATAGGAGATGGAATTCGAGTATACTCAATGTACAATCTTTCGGGGGGGGGGGACTGTGATACTTATCACTGTCTGGTGGTTGCAAATTTTAGGGAAAGATTGGCAATGTAAAGAAGCAGCACAGAAGTTTGATGGGGAAAGACTGAATCTCAGGAAGCTAAATGACCTGGAGGTTAGGAAAAAGTATCGGGTTGAGATCTCAAACACGTTTGCAGCTTTGGAAAACATAAGTGATAGCGAGGACATAAATGAGGCTTACAAGAACATTAAAGAGAATATCAAAACCTCAGCTAAAGAGGGTCTAGGTCTGCCCAGATTGAAGCAGCATAAACCAAGGTTTGATGAAGAATGTTTAGGTTTTTTAGATCAAAGTAAGCAGACTAAAATGCAGTGGTTACAGGATCCAAACCAAAGCAATGTAGATAATCTAAACAATGTCAGATATGAAGCTAGCAGACATTTCAGAACAAAACGAAGGAATATCTGAAAACTAAAATTGATGAACTCGAAACTAACAGTAAGATAAAAAATATCAGAGACTTGGATAGGGCATCAGTGATTTTAAGATGGGTTGCCAGCTTAGAACTAACATTGTAAAGCACAAGAAGGGTGATCTGGTTACAGACTCTTACAGTATTTTGGCTGGCTGGAGGAACTATTTCTCCCAGCAGTTCATTGTAGAAGGAGTTAGTAATGTTAGGCAGACAGAAACACGTACAGCAGAACCATTAGTGCCAGAGCCGAGTGCCTTTGAGGTTGAGATGGCTACTGAGATGCTAAAAGGACACAAATCACCAGGTACTGATCAAATCCCAGCAAAATTGATTAATGTAGGGGGTAGAACAATTCACTCTGAGATCCATAAACTTATTACTTCTATTTGAAATAAGGAGGAACTGCCTGAGGAGTGGAAGGAGTAATTCATTGTACCTATCTATAAGTAGGGTGATAAAACAGACTGTGGTAATTATAGAGGCATATCATGTTTGCCAACTGTGTACATAATTTTATCCAACATTCTGCTGTCATAGTTAAGTCCATATGCAGATGAAATTATTGGGGATCTTCAAGGTGGATTTTGTTGCAACAGGTTAACTACTGACCATGTACTAATGGGAATAAAATGAGGCTGTGCTTCAGATATTTATAGACCAGCAAGCATATGATTCAGTAAGGAGGGAGGTCTTGTATATATTCTCATTGACTTTGGTATCCCCATGAAACTATGTGCCTAAATGAAACCTATACCAGAGTCCAGGTAGGAAGACATTTGTCTGACTTTTTTTTTGGACAGTTTTACTGTGCATCTTGATATTATCATGTCTTTTATTTATGCAAATGAACACACAACTAGATTGTTCCAGAAAATGTTAAAACTTGCATTAAAATTTACATTAAAATGCTCCTACATGTTTTGGTTTAACAAACCATCATCAGGGAGCTTATTGTTGTGCTTAGCTAGAGTTATAATTATGAAATAGTTAGTTAAAAACATTTTTATGTATTGATTCGGTTGTGTGACTGCATATTTATCCAGTCCTTACTGGAGTGTGTTCAGTGCACAGTGCAGAGTGAGTCTCACTCTGCCCTGTGCACTGTACATACACCAATAAGGACTGGATAAATATGCAACCACATGACCACATTGATTCATAACGACGTTTTTAACTAACTATTTCATAATTACAACTTAGCTAAGCACAACAATAAGCTCCCTGATGATGGTTTGTTAAACCAAAACATGTAGGAGCATTTTAATGTAAATTTTAATGTAAGTTGTAACATTTTCTAGAACAGTATAGTTGTGCATTCAGTTGGATAAATAAACGATGTGATTTGTCTGACATATTTTCCACTAAGAATGGTCTGAAACAAGGAGATGCTTTATCGCCATTGCTTTTCACCTTTGCTCTGGATAATCCATTATGATGGTTCAGGTAAACCAGGATGGCTTGAATTTATATGGTACATATCAGATTTTGGTTTATACTAATGATATTAGTATATTATTGGGCAGATGTGTACACACAGATAAGCTTTAGTAGTTGCTAATAGAGACTGGACTGGAAGTAACTTCTGATAAAAATAATTACAGGGTCATGTCTAGAGATAAGTATGGAGGACGCAATCACAATATAAAGACTGATAATAAATTCTTTGAAAGGGTGGAACATTTCAAATATTTGGGAAAAAACCTAAAGAATCAAAATTATATTGAGGAAGAAATTAGGAACAGAATTAAATCAGGGAATGCTTGCTCTCATTCGGCGCAGAATCTTTTGTCTTCCGTTTGCTATCCAGATTTTAAAATGGAGACATACTGAACTATAATTTTGCCTGCTGTTTTGTATGGGTATGAAACGTGGTCGCTCACATTGAGGGAGGAATACAGGCTGAGGGTGTCTGAGAATAGGGTGTTGAGAATATTTGGGCCTAAGAGGGACGAGTTAACAGGGGAGTGGAGAAAACTATGTAATGAAGAGCTTAATGTTCTGTACTCGTCACCCAATACTTTTCGGGTGATTAAATCGAGACAAATGAAATGGGCGGGGTATGTGGCACTTATTGGGGAGAGGAGAGGTGTACACAGGGTTTTGGTGGGGAGACCTGAGAGAAAGAGACCACTTGGAAGACCCAGGCCTAGATGGGATGATAATATTGAGATGGATCTTCAGGCAGTGGGATGTGTGTGTATGGACAGGATCGAGCTGGATCGGGATAGGGACAGGTGGCAGGCACTTGTAAATGCAGTAATAAACTTTTGGGTTCCATAAAATGCGGGGAATTTTTTGACTAGTTGAGCACCGGTTAGCTTTTCAAAATGGACTCTGCTGCATGGAGGAAGTAAGGAAGGAAGTAAGCAAGCAAGCAAGTAACTAAGTATCAGGAGTAACGCATATGAAGTTTGGAAAAGTACACATCATGTAACAGATTGAGAACATTTATGTCTATTTGTTTAATTATCTTAAAAAATACAACCATGAAACTTATAAAAAAAAATCCTGTACTTAGCCAACACATATGGTTCATTTTCCTCTACAACTTCTGCTGAACACATTTTTACCTCTGATAAATATTTAATGAGTTTCACTCAAGATGCATGCACAAATAAATTAGCTTTCCATCTGATATGTCTGTTATTTTTGTCTGATTTTAACCAAAACTGGAATGTATCAACAAATTTTAGTTAAACTCACAAATAGCAAGATTGCTGAAAATCCACTTGGTGCTTCTTAAGTAGTTACATGTGTACAAACAGACATGGTGATGCTAATGAATATATATTTTCATCTTTCATTGTGAACACACCAAAAATGACAAAAATTGACTTTGTTATAAAATTAATTTTACATTTTGTATTTGATGTAACCCCTTTTGCCTGTCTTAAATGGACTCAAAGCCAGTCTGAAACTGTAGTTTTACTTACAAGCAGAATGCTCTCCCATGGCAACCATCGGATAGGTGCAGGTGGCCGGCTCCCAATTTCACTGTAATCTTTGTGGTAGAGACCACTGCACATTGCTACATCTGCCAGTTTTATTTGGTAGCCACGTCCTACTAGGCAGTTCCTACACCAAAGGAACAAATGCATGCTCACAAAAAAGTACTGAAACTTCTTTACATTTTGCATTGAAATAAGTATATGAAATAGTTTATTTGAAAGTGAGAAGAGTCTAAAAACTCAGACTCACCTTGCAGCTAAATCCTTATGTACAACATTCTTGGATTCCAGATATCTCATACCAGAAGCAATTTGTGTCGACATGAAGATAAGGGAACCATAGCTGTTGCAAAGTGTGAGATGAGAACAATGAATTAAATTAGTAATACTGTAAACAGATTGTTTCAGAAACTGTGTGTACAAGTTAATAAAAAAATGCTTGTATTTTATGTAATTTGAAGACAGATAATATCTAGTGTGCAGGGTGGTTAATTTTCACAGACATCAAATTGACAGCCATAAATTTGTAGATACTTTTGACAGGAGGGTGTTCAGGAATTTTAGCCCGTTTCCATGAGGCTGAGGGGTTAGACATACTTTGCCATCTTATGGTAGAGCTTATTGAGTTGAAACTGGAGAGTAGGAGGGTGGGGGGGTTTGGGCATTATATCCAGATTTACAGGAGGGAATTTGTGCCTGGGAGTTGTAAACAGTTGCCAGCAGGATTGATGGGGCAAGGCATAGTGACAATTAACGATGCCTGCTAAGTGTAGGCCACACTAGTTCAGGGTGAATTTATTTGCTGGCTCTGTTATTAATAAATTAACAGACATTTTTGTTAAAATATTTACTTCTTAGACATCCAGAGAGTCACTTCATGCCAACACAGTGAAACAGTACATGTACTAAATCTCTCAAGACTCATTTCTGAGACAATACTGCTTAAGAAATGTGACATAGAGGATAATGAGGCTCTATATAAGATGGAGTAATGAGGGTCCTTGGAGAAAAAAGTTTGTATAAAGTGTTTTGGTGTATATTACTTGTAATTTTCATGCTTGTAGCCATTGCAGTAACTGTGCCTCAGCATTTAAACATCCTCTCCATTCAAGTGCAAAGCTTTTGAGCTATAAAAGTAACACTGATAAACCATAACATTAAGTGGCTGTCTGCCATGGCTATAACCATATACATATTAAGCAGTAGCTTTAATTTCATATAAAACAATAACAAGTAACTCTAGGCCAGGCCACTAACTACTTTGTCCATACCCTTCATTGCCACAGCTGGAGAACTGTACAGGAAGGTCTTGTTTTATGCAATTTAATTTTGCATGAGTTTGCTTTACATGACTTGGAAATTTACATCACTTTTTGAACGTATGCGATAATTTTCAGTTTAACACAATTTGGCATTGATGATACACAGTATTTTTCTGTTTAATGGGATTTGGTAGACAGTCCCTGGCTGCACTTGTCTTGTGTTGGAGGCTAGCAGAAAGTGAATTCACTGTCACATGCCATAAGTCACATATGTGGATTGATTACATTGGTGATATAATCATGCAGCTGATGTAGATCTGCCATCAACAGCATTGGCTTTTGTTACCAAAATGAGTGAGAAACATAAATCTACATCACCTTGCATAATCCAAGGGAAAATTGGTGAAAGACTGTCAGTACTGAAGGGAAATTATACGTAATAAGCCAACTTTAAAAAGACAAACAAATTGTTGACGTATGCCGCCATGTCAGAGCTGCTTATATTCGTGATAATGGTGAATCAACTATACAAAGGGCTACATCAGAAACTAAAGTGTTTGTGTTGCAGGACTACCACAGTCCTATGGGAATGAACCGTACCAAAAACTATGGATGTGAGTCTCTTACATTTTTATTGCATTAGAAATAAATAAATAAATATACTATATATAACTATGTATACTGTATAGAAGTGCATATATATATATAT
>Ga0123354_10018740_pt1 | contig 10863 bp, 4 predicted proteins | sample TergutLab28metaG_2_FD_97872 | JGI IMG/M metagenome (GOLD analysis project Ga0123354, IMG submission 97872) | Labiotermes labralis P4 segment gut microbial communities from Petit-Saut dam, French Guiana - Lab288 P4 | ecosystem: Host-associated > Arthropoda: Insects > Digestive system > Gut ... | reverse complement strand
GAAATAACTCAACAAATAAGTCGCAAGCTCCTGAGGATGGATGTATTAACATCCGAAACATGTTGAGCATTAAATAATGAAATAAAAAAGCAAGTGACATCAAGTTGATCTCTCTTTATTCAACTATCAAGATGATGCACGGCCCAATAAACATAAAATTTACTTAAATCTAATTCTACACAAGGTTCTCTAGGATTTGTAAGATTGCCTTTGAAACCTCGCGTGTGTGGAACTGTAGAGAAACCAGCTGCTAGTGTGATAAGATATTCAAAACAAATGACAAATTATTATGATATGTTAGAAGGTAAGAGATCAGGTGATGTGTGTAATATTGGTAAAGTGCTTCAGATAAGGAATGAGATGATCTACTTTGCAACATCTGCTGATAGGTCCCACAGATAAACAGTGTTCCAATTAATGTCTCCCACCTCCTGGCATCTGTTTAACGTCACGTCTCTTGTCACAGTTAGGTGGTGTAATGTTCAAACTCACTTATTGAACTTCGAAATTATAAAGTACGGTAAAAATCCCCCTGCTTAGTTAAACTATATCATGAAGAACTATGCGGGCGTTGAAGTGGTCTTCGTATTACAAGGATACAATATATCAGTTTTTTGGTTCCCTCCGCTTCATCCTCCGGTCGGGCCGAGAAGCCAGTCTGGATGTTGTGAAAAAAAGAAGCGGTTATATAAGGATGCTGCAGTCATGCAGGTTCTCACTGTGGGTGATATTAAATTGACAATACGCCAGGTTATGAAGTCGCGTAGGATGAAAGTATTGCTTCTTTTCCTTCCACGTAATGCGAGACATTGCTTCCGAAAACGGGAACAGTTAGGACAACACAAAGTTCAGTGACACACAGACCAAAGGGTTTGTATGTATGTATGAGTGTATGTGTGTATGTATGCTGGTATGTATGTATGTATGTGTGTACGAATGTATTATGTAATTATGTATGTATATACTTATGTAATTATGTATGCTTGTATGTATGTAAATACAAGTACATATACATCTTCTAACAGCACCCAACCCTCCCAATAACACTCGTTACTGCGCCCATCACTTGCTGTAACAAGCACTGTCTGAATTTAACCCAGACTGCACTTACGCATTTCGCACAATTCTTCCATTTAAAACCGTTACCTTTCCTCTATACATCGTCCACAACTTGGTCTTAGTAATGGAGGCAGGGGTTGTCTTCTGTGATGCAGGAACCTAACGCTGTGGGTGTCACTTTTGTTAATTAAGCCCTCCCAATATTAATATCAAAATTTATGCCAAATATAATAAATGTTAAAATTCGTTCTCTGTTACATTCTCTAAACAATCCACATCCCAATGCTTTTCTATGTCAGCTTCAACCTACATTTACCAGAACGAAGAATGGCGATTGCCTGTTAAACCTCAAAGTTACAAAATTTCGTATCACTTCCTCTCTGATAATGTACCACTTCCTCCCACTTTCTTCTTGCGATCTCTCCTCCACTTTCCTAGTGCTTTAGTGGGTTTTATTATGGTGGAATTGGAAAATATTTTTCCAAGCCCCATTCTGTCTCTGTGGAAATTGAGCGTCACAGAACCCATATGAATTTCTCGTCCCTGAGCAACGTAAATTCATACATATCAACAAAATGATCTGGAACATTACTCGGTTACAGGAATTTAAGGTAAAAGGTAAATCAGTCCCATTATAGGCTGAGGTGCCCAGAGGGTTCCAGGAAATTAAGGTTCCCAGATTACGTGACAGTGGCCCAGGATGTTGGTAATGTTGTCAGCCTTAAGCACCGACCACCTTTATCCCCAGGAAATGCTCCTGGTACTCATTTCAGTTAGAGGCTGAGTCGACCCCAGGACCATAGTGCGATAGGAATGAAAATTCCAATGACATCAGCTGGGATGGAACCAGCGACCTTCCGATTTGTAGCGCAGCACCTTTAAACACTTTGCCACAGCGGTAAAAGGGAGAAACAGATCTAGAGTATCCAATGTTACGAACAATGAGAGAATCGTTAAATTTGTGCAGTTGCTCGGTTGCTTAATTGTCAATAACCGATACATAATAAACAACGATCCTCGTGGTCGCCCGGTCTAAGGCGTACGTCTACGGCAGCTCGCTTGCTGGGAATGCGGATTCGAATCTCGCCGAGGGCATGGATGTCTGTATCTTGTGAATCACATAGGTTGTCAGATAGAAATCTCTGCAACAAGTCGATCTCTCCTCCAGAGGAGTCTGATGGAGTGTGGTGTGTCTCTGTCTGATCTCGAAGCCTCAATAATGAAAAGGATCTGGCCCGAGTAGGATTCTTTCGCAGCAAGAAAGAAATGTGGAGTAACAATTAGTCTGTAATAGCTTTGGTGTTTGTGGACTGCATGATAGGACGAATATTTTGAATTAGCCTAGAATATGTGATAGGAGGATGGAGAAAGCGCATAACAAGGAGCTTCATAATTTTTATGTAGGCTATTAAAATCAAGGAAGAAAAAGATGAAGATGGTCCGCGCTCTTAAGGATCACACAGTTTAGAGATATCTTACTTGCAAATTTCAATCGGAAAACTTAACAGGAACGGACAAATTAGAAATATCTAGGCATAGAAGGCAGCATAATATTAGGAGTTCTGGATTGAATTCACGTGAGTCCGGAAATTGGGTTCTGGTGGGATGCTGCGAACACGGCACTGAACATACGTAAAATGCTGGAGAAGACCAGTTTCAATTTAGAACTCTCATCCACGGAAATTTTAAATTATTTTATCATTGCAGTTATTTAGTTACAAAGAGAGCGGACGATCCTATCGCCGAAAACGGAAGTTTTAGCTTTGCTCAGTCATGGATATCTTTCAATGAAATATAACACTAAACATCTGGCGTCAGTAGAAGATAAAAGGAAACACTTTGCAGAAGAAAGAACACAATATTTCTGCAGTGAAAGCAAAGCGAAGAAACGTTAGCTTAAAAACCGTGGCCAGGATTCAGAGTAATCCATTAGGAAAACAAATATTTAAGTTCTGAGAACAAACTGCCTCACAAATAGTAATAAATGCACCAATATTTATTTTGTGGTGTGTTCAATTGGGCTCCAATATGTTCGTACATTTGCCTTGTATGGCTGACGCAAATACCTAGCGATAATCTTCAACATTACTTAGGAAAATTAATATTTATGAAACATCATATTCAATAAACATGACACAGGTGAACAACGTGACAGAACTTTGTCGTTCTTATTATTTCCGTCGTGATTGCGTGTCATCTATTCTACGTTCTAGGAGCAGTACAGCTCAAAGTTTTAATATGGAATACATGGCAGGGTTAGTAAGTTGCTTATTCGAGGATATATGAAACGTCTGTCATGTTTACAGACAGGCAATACTATTTTGTATCGGGAATTGAAAAGGACATATCAGCCGTCCAGGATTTGTACGAGGAAATTGTTGAACAGTAGGAAAAAAAATTACCACGCTCGCTGGGGTCGTGGCATACCTTTAAGTTACAGATCGATATGCAATAAAGTACAGACAGAAAAGTGAAATTTTGAATACCCTCGCACAAGAATAAAATCAAAGACTGATATATTTTGTTCTGGATACAAGACATAGTTTGTGCTACAAATGACATACAGGAACCTGGTACAGATTTTTATGCTGCATGTTGAAACTGATATTGAGAAAAGTTTAAATAATTCATGTTACAGCATAATAAAATAGGACTATTGTGTTGAGACTGTCCATCACCTTACATATTTTCAAACACAACGGTTCCGATAATGGGTGTCTAAAGTTTCCGACTTAGCTAGTTTCCATACAACGAGCTGTTCTCAATTACTGGAAGACTCAATGATCGCGACTGGTTGTTTGTGTTTTGTGTTTCCGTCCTCATGCTGACGTAGTTAGAGCCAACAGTCTAATGTTATGTTATTACAGCGAGTAAGATGTTTGCAGGAAAACAATCAGACCACGGAAAGACGTCACATTGTTCGAGAACTTCCCAGTCTGTTTCAACCTGTTACGTTCCCCCTCCAGAGTACTTCCGCATACGGTATTCTTCCCCGGTGTTCTAGTTATTTTGTTCACACATGACAACCTTCGTTAATAGCAGGCGCTTTGGATTGGTTGGCATAGGCCAGGAGAGGAACAGAACAGTAGCTCATGAAAGGGCAACACTCGAAAGTGTTCATCCCCACCATTCATAAGAGTTTTTTTTTTACGTGGCATCCGCGCGGGGAGAGAGACGCGAAGCGCCGAAATTCTTCGGGTCCTATCGTGACCGATACCGACATGGCGGCCAAGCGAACGTTTGAGTTGCGAGTACAGGTGGTGCTATTCATTTTTGTGTTACGATAGCCTTGAGAAAGCACGCAGTGTTTTCTTATCTGTATACACTTTATATGCCAAAGAAGATTACAAAAGTATGGCGAGCGTTATGGTTGCCTATTTGTAACCAATGGCAGGTGAGGGAACTACATCCTTGTTGTATTTTAAGCATTTCCTGTAGACACGTGACGTTACACGGCTAATAATAACTCTACAGTAGAAAACAGGGGTATTACAATGGATTAACACACGTGTTGCGCAGACAGGTAGCCATAAAAGAAACCACGCCACCAGTTACACATGTCTTGGCCCCTCTGCACAACACACACCTGTATCTTGGGCGACGTATGTGCAGTCTACATTTCCTGTACCAGGGACAAAAAACAACGACAGCAAGAAGAGTCTAAGTGACAAGAATCAATATCGTGTAAGCAGGCAGATCTTCCTCCTTTTCCTCTTTCCAATGACCGATATCAAAGCTTGAAGAATAAAACAGATTAGCTTTATTTTATGCTCTCTCCTTCCAACGCTCCAACAAAGCTTTCTCGGCTACCGCATGGCTCAAGTGGCATCCCTGCTCCTTTTGAGTATTTTGGCTCAAGAACAACATCGATCGGTTGCTCAAATTATACCTACCAGATCATCAAGTGCACATCATAATGTTCCTTTTGTAACGCAAGGAAGGGAAATGTGTTAAGCATATATACCAAACCCCGAGAATTTCTCTGAGTAGGGAGCAGAGGTTTAATGACACTAATTTGAAATTACAGTTCCTGAATTTAATGCATACGCGTTTTTGTTTGAGGACCACTTGGAAGATCTCGAAGTAAGGAGGGGAATAGTTAGAGGATGGATATTAAGGAAGTAGTGTCGGTGCTAGAATAGTGTCTACTGGCGGTACTTCGTGTTAGTCAATAAGCTTTCGGAGTTTCACAAACTGAGTGGTATATCGTGACTAGTCGAATGACTGCTGGCTTCTAAATGACAATGGAAGAATAAATATCCAACACCTTGAAACAGAGACCTTCTTATGATGTTGCTAGATGCTGGACTATTCAAGAAGTTCCCGAACATTTGCACCAATTATCAACCAGTTCTTTTGCACTGTGTTATAAGAAGGTGTCCAAATTGTTTTAATCTACCTAATGCAAACTGGAGGGATATTATAAATTTAACATTACTATTTCACGTGATGCAATTTTGAACGAATAATAATAATCTTATCTTAATAATTTAATTACATTTTGGGAGAGACGATGAAGGGTAATTGATGAATTACATGTTGGGAGAGCAGATAAAGCATAATTGACGAATTATATTGTACAATAGCATATTTGATGAATTACATGTTGGGAGAGTATGTTAAGAATAATTGATGAATTACATGTCGGGAGAGCAGATGAAGGACATGGCTAGAACTAGATGCTCATGCCTGAGTGGACGGAGGAAAGTCAAGAAGTTCTCTGAGAACAGAATGTCTGTGAGACTAGATTGTAGTTCTGTATGAAACCAACGTGTCCTTAAGTATGATAGTGGTAAGTGAATTCAGAAGTTTAGGTCACTTACATTACTATACTGACTGACAGGCAGAGGCACAAATGGTTTTCAGAACGAGGTGGACATTATAATTCAGGAAATATAGGCTCTTCATTTCAGAACTACGTAGACGCTCCAATTCAGAAATAGATGCATACCCTATTTAAATTTTATAAAATTTATTTCAGAACGCTATACATTCCAGTGCAGAACTATAGACACTCTAATTCAGAATAATCGGTATTCCAGTTCAGAACTGCAGACACACTGGTTCAGGATTATAGGCATTCCAATTCAGAACTAGGTTGAAGCCCTATTAGAGATATCCTCTAAATATAATTTCAGAAGTACAAATACTTTTGTTTAGAACTACAGACTTCCAGCTGAGAGTGTATACTCTGCACATTAGAACTAGATAGACACCCTAGATCTGTAGATAAGACTGGAGACACTAGACGTACCAACACTATTATAGAGAAAAATGTTACAGCAGTTCTCGAATTCTTCCCCACATATATGGTTGCTGGGAATGAAAACTGTAATTTCCGTCTAAACAGGTTGTGTAAAAGTTCTGTTTATGCCTACAGAAAACACCGCAGATCCATTACAAAAATTAGTTATACGAGGTGGTGCTGATAAGTTCTTAGGCCGACCAGGAAGGAAACAAACTACAGCGACCAAACTCGGGATTTATTCAACATACTCCCCACTTGTTAGCCCGTTGCTTTGACTTTTGCAAGCCACTCAAAAAAAAAATTCAGAAGGTTGTCCGTCCAACCACGTCTCCGCAGCAGCAATGACTCCGCGTCGGACGAAAAATGGCGACCTTTCAATTCTTTTTGAGTCAAGGGGACAGGTGGTAGTCCGACGGGACCAGATCCGGAGAATAGGGTGGGTGATCAAGATGATGGAAGCCCAGACAGGAGAGTTTCTTCTGAGTTGCAAGTGTCTGGTGAGCCAGGGCATTGTCGTGCAAGAACAAGACCCCTTTGGCGACCTTTCCGCGGCGTTTTTCCTTCAAAATATCGAGGCGAGAACTTTTCCAGCGGATTTTTTGGGGCGGGGTGAGCCGCTATTCCGCCAATCCATTGATTGTTGCTTTGCCTCCGGGTCATATTGATATAACCAGGTTTCGTCCATGGTCACCAATCGCGGCAGGAAATCATTTGGATCGCGCCGAAAGAATTCCAAAAGTTGCTCAAACGACTGGCACCGCTGAGGTTTTTGATCCGCCATCAGGCATTTCGGGACCCACTTCACGGAGAGCTTCCGCATGTCCAAATCTTCATGAGTGATGGACCCAACCCGCTCACGTAAGATGCCCAGTTGCTCAGCTATTGATTTAGCCGAAGTCCGGCGGTTTTCCAAGATTAGCTCGTGAATTTGATAATGATAGCCGGGGTGGTCACTGTTTTAGGTCGTCCAGCACGAGGCGCATCACAGGTGGAAAAGTCACCACGTTTAAACTGGGCCACCCAGTTTTTGACGGTGGCATACGATGGTGCATGTTCCCCTAATGTTTCTGTCAGAATGGCGTGAATTTCCTTCGGCGCCTTGCCTTGCAGGAAAAAAAATCTTGATGACAGCTCTCGTCTCGGTGTTGTTGAAATCGCGCGCGTCATCTGGCATGCTTTCTTTCAGCCCCTGTAACAAGAAAAGACTTACAATTCGGCACATCAACAGACCCCTCTGTCCGACTATACTATCGATTCCGTCCTACGACATCGGGAAGTAGTTCGGGCTAAGGACTTATCAGCACCTCTCGTATTTAGGAAGATATTCCCTCTCTTTTGTCAGAATAATACGAGGGACGTTAAAAGTTTGTGGTCAAAACTCAAATTTTGTTCAGAGTTAAAACATGTGGTACAGACAGCGTCGGATGTGCTTCTGAAGGCTCATCTTTGAAGACGGCTTCATCACGATAATACTCTGAAACTAAACAGAACGTGTCCAAACTATTGTGCGTCCATATGCAGCCTTGGATTCAGGATCGAATTTCGCACAAAGTGCCAGGAATTCTTTCACAGGGTAAAGACAATGTGTTAAGGATTAAGGTACTAAAAGGCTGAGACTTAGGAAATGGGACGTTCTGGCCGACAACCATACCTGTGATGGAGCTGTCCACTTGTTGGCTCAGAGACGAAAGTCGGATTCGACGCGTTTATGTCTTGCACAATGAATAATGCATAAAGTGATGGACAAAATATCTATCTGTCGGGCCGGCAGCAACTTTCAACTCCAGAACCGCTGAACGAGTTTCAATAAAACTCGGCACGCAAGTTAAGCCACTACAGACAACACTCAGTTCATGTTTGTTTGTTTGCTTTTGGCTCCACAGCCCTCAGTGGGCCAGGGGCTCCTCATTATCGAGGTTTCTAGATCACACACAACGACGCAGTCGGTAGGACTCCTCTGGACGAGTGATCAGCTCGTCGCAGAGACCTCTACCTGACAACACACAACAATCACAACAGAAAAACGTCCATGCCCCCGGTGGGATTCGAACCCACAATCCCAGCAGGCGAGCAGCCGCACACCCACGCCTTAGACCGCGCGGCCACTGGGACCGGCAGACTCAATTCATATTCCGTCTAATAATAATTAGGTGAATGTACGTATGTGGGAGGCAAAGTATCACTTGTTCTCCTACCAATGTGTGGTAGGCATGGTAACCATAGGCAGCATACTACCCACATAAGTATTTAGGTTTTCTCGGCTGTTTTGGTCATATTAAACTTTTCTGGATTGTTATCCCAAACGTCATAACATCTCGAAGACTATAGTCTGAGAAGTTAACTGGATTAGCAACAGTAATCGTGATGTAGCAATATCTGTTTTAACAACAATAAACCAGAGGATATTCAAACAAGGGGGAGAAGTATGCCAGCAGCATTCAGAATGTCAGGTGCAAGGAATGGAAACGCAGTGTTTGAACGCACAGGTATTCAAATAGACGGTCCCGCATTTGTTACTTGTGGGTGGGAAGTAAAGTTGAAATATCAATGCTGTTGCTTGACAATATCATTATCGAAATACCATCCATGAAAGCAATGCTGGGTGCAAATTCGAAGAACTAAGAATGGAACTTTCTTTTACTAAAATATGGCCTCTGGATTATGAAAACACATAGTACTTATTCTTTAGATGTACCTATCCGATTACCAAGGACTTGGGGGGAAACTGCCGCCTCTGTCTTCATGGTAAAATGGAGAAAGTGCATGGTTTTTGGCTGGAAGCAGGGAATTCTTTCGAAACACTGGCCTTCACGTACCAGAACACATCGCTTTATAAGCTAGCAGAGCACAGCCTAAATTTTAAGCACTTCTGAAACCGTAAATCCGACAGGACCATAACTTTTGAGCTGTTTACAAAATTCCCATGTCACCGCTTTACTTCAAATGCGATAAGATTTTTATAACAAATTTTCAATATTCACAAAATAAGATACGGAACAGTCTTCGGAAAATTAGGGCCTTCCGGAGTATAACACAGTATGTTGGGCAAATACCAAAGTTTCGGCAAAATCTGCTCAAAATTTCAAGGCTGTAAGGACCATAAACCTCCAAAACTTGTTTAAAATATAATCCAGTTTAAAATTCTATTCTTTGTGTAATTTTCTTTCTCCAGGATATACAAAATGAATGTAACTGTTAGCACCCTTTCCTTGCGCAACTTCGTCATTTGTATTAACGTAATTTTATCGACGAAGAAGAATCCAAGCTAACCAGACTTCGGATTGGATAATCCAGTGATCTTATTTCGGCAGCGTAGTTCTTTGTCAGAGATTAAAACGGCAGGGACGTGAACCTGGCCATTCACTTCCATCTACTGCGGAGGTCACACTAAAACTTCGAGCTACATGTACGCTCTTCCTAACGTTTTAAATGCTTAGTATTAATTAAGCAAAAGGGCGAGGTAACCTTTGCCTTAAGGTCTACAATATTTTGCTTAGCATAATAGCATCCTTTCTAAATAATAAACAAAGTTGCTTTGACCGGATATAAAAAATAGTATGTGCTTTCCAGGAACATTAACTTTCTTGTGTTCTTATCCTTTTTCAGTGTTGTTTCTGCAGATTTTGTTCCCTCGTTATTTCAACTGTCATTGCGTTGTTTCGCAAAGTGTGAGAGTAAGGTCGCTGGCGATTTGGTGTACGCTAAACAACTCAGTTTCTACAAAATATTGGGTTACGAAATGGCGAAATCTTGTATGTGTTGTTATGAATAACGACAATTTGCTGTTGCGTAGGCCGTAATGTGCAGCGTCTTTATTTGACATCACAACTTTAAGATTGTTACCAAGTTGAGAGATCGTTTCTGATACAACATTCCTTTTTTGGAAACTGGTTGTATTTTCTTCTTCTGTCCCACAGGACACAGGCCTACGAAATTTGTGTTCCTGTTGGCAGCGACTGAAGCCTTCTGCTTTCTGGGACGGACATCTTGTAATGCAGTAGCTAACTACCAACGCTTTCGAAGAACCTGTTTCTTCCTTCAACAGGGAACAAATACATGCCAGTAAAGAAGACCTCAGGTACCTCAGAAAATTCGATTATTTTCTACCAGGCTTTAAGGTACCATATCCATAAGGACAGTTATTTTCAAGATTTATGGAATCCTTACTCCCTTGGGCCCCAACCTAAGACCACAGTATGTGACTCCAAACAAAGTATGAATTGATTTTGATTTCCTCTACAACTGAAGAAGAAGGTTATATTTACTTCCAAAACATTTGATTTTTATATAAAAGACGGCAAACATGGAAAAAGTTCAAGTTCTTAAAACTGTTTTGCAACATTAATTGTGAAATTCAACATCGTGGTTTATAGTTTTGTATGACTGAAAATTAATTTCTTTTCCTTTTGGGAAAAGAACGCTCACTGGAATATTAGGATTCAAGAGTGAAAAAAAAAAAAAAAAAAAAAAAAACCTGGAAACCGTTTGACGTGAGTTTTAAACACGTAAATTATCTTCTTCATCATCCTCACCAATAACTTCTTCATGTAGTTTCT
>Ga0123354_10018739_pt1 | contig 10863 bp, 4 predicted proteins | sample TergutLab28metaG_2_FD_97872 | JGI IMG/M metagenome (GOLD analysis project Ga0123354, IMG submission 97872) | Labiotermes labralis P4 segment gut microbial communities from Petit-Saut dam, French Guiana - Lab288 P4 | ecosystem: Host-associated > Arthropoda: Insects > Digestive system > Gut ... | reverse complement strand
CGTGTGGGGGAGGTGAGGGGGGCGTATAGGGTCTTGGTGGGGAAACCGGAGGGAAAGAGACCACTGGGGAGACCTAGGCGTAGATGGGTGGATAATATTAAGATGGATCTCCAGGAGGTGGGATGTGGGTATTTGGACTGGATTGGGCTGGCCCAGGATAGAGACAGGTGGCGGACGCTTGTGAGTGCGGTAATGAAACTTCGAGTTCCATAAAATGCGGGGAATTTCTGGACTAGCTGCAAACCAGTTAACTTCTCAAGAAGGACTCTGCACCATGCAGTAAGTAAGTAAGTACATGCCTCTACATGTTTCGATCACTATGTGCTCGAAACATGTAGAGGCATATAATTAACTTATTATAAAATAAGAATTTATGCTTTAAGTTGGTTAATTACTAAGATTATACTGAGATGCAAGGTCAGCAAAACATTAAAAAAAAATATGTATAAGAAAATGACAGTCTTGATGGCTACTGCTTTGCATACCTGTTCGGTGACTGTAAAGTTACGGGCATATTTAACGACATCTGGTGAAAGACACGTTCGGCATTTAACTGGCGAAGAAATTTTTAAAAGCGTTGCTTTCTACGGCCAAGTTTGCTTTTTACGTTCCCTTCTCTGGTTATGTAAGTACAAACGGAATTCGATTAAGCTGTAGTGTTTGCAGGGAGTACATGCAGTATGACGTCAGTCTGTGGTTACAAGTGGTTTACATGTAATTGTAGATAGAAGGGATAAAGAAAGAGGTGACAAGTGAAGGTGATAGGAAGACATAAGGAGACAGGCAATGTAGCCTACTTATTAGGTAACAGTGTGGCGCGTTCGTCTAACCATTGTTGCAGTGGAAACGCAACAATATATCCTCGTGTGTTGTTGAGATACACCGTCATCTGCTTAAAAATATGGGTGTTGCACAAGAAATTAACGTCGCCAAAAAAAACAGTTAGTAGGAATTGATGCAAAGTGTTTGATGCTGCACTGAAACAAAATATGCCTACGACCTTCTTTAGAAGCGAATTTTGGCTAAACAGTTTGTAATGACAGGTACGTCATTGCGAATTTTTTCCGTATTTTGTAAATGTCGCCGCAAAAATTTCTACAAGCTCACACGGAATTTATCAATTTTAAAGCGACAGATATTAAATATTCAGAGTTCGTGTCTCTGCCCTTGCGTTAGTTATCCAGCATGCAAACCGCATCTTTCCTGCTTCGCGTAATATTTTCAGCTGTGGTCTGTCAGGCTGGACCATATTTTTCCACATTATCTAAAAAAAAAAGGCACGATTTTTGGAAAAGAGTTTTTGGAACATAAAATGTGTGTTTTGAATATTTTCCTCCACGACGTAAGAAGAATTCAGCAAGATACGTCCCTATGTAACGTACCGCTATTCGTGTCATATTTCAATCAAATTTTACCAACAGAATTTCGAAAAATTCTCAAATATCAAATTTCCGGGGGAGCTGTGCGGACGGGTGACGGACGTGACGCAATTAATTTTTGCTTCTCGCATTTTCTTGAACGCTCCTAAAATTAAATGTAGACCGACTGGTTCGTCGACAAATAGATGAATGAATTAAAGACAGAATTTCGAAATATAAGCAGACGAGTAATAAACAGCGGAGGAAAGAATAACGGAAATAAGAACGGCGTAACGAAAATTAAAAGTAAGTAAGAAGTAGAATGTAAAAACAACGAAAATTTATTTGTAAAATGATTTTAAGATATGTAAACTACGTGATTTATATGTAACTTTACATTGAGGTCTGTCGATTGTTCCTTAAGGCGCCGGAACATTTAGCCTAAAGAACGAAATATGTTGTTACAAAATTCTGCGCTTGATGAGAGATAAAATAATATTAGTGCGTCAGTTCACTAAATTTCGCCAGCAAGTCGCCAAGCCTCCCACCCACGTCGATTCCATTCACAGAATGTGTGAGCTGTGTGCAGGCACCGCGTCTCCTACTGGCTGCCTACCTCTCCGTTGTTAATGGATGCTGTACTGCATAACGGAGGGGGTTGAGATGAAGAGGGTGTTGTTCTGTCTGGGGGTTGTCTGGCAGAGCGAGCTCACAGAGCCAGTGACCTTGTCATCTCCATGACAACCAAACACAAAACAGCCCGTGCGACTGCAGCCAGACTTGTTTCGTATATTTAGCTGCGCAGTGCTAATTCTATCGGCTGCTGTAGCTCAGTCTGTAACGTGACTGGCTATTCTTTCCTTTATCATTTCTTTCTCTTCTAATTTATATATTTTTTTCCTTCCTTATTCTCTTACTTGTAGTTGGTTTTACGAAGGGGGCAAGAGAGGTGCCTACAGGGTTTAGTGGGGGAGCGTGACAGAATGAGAAAATTTGGAATACCTGCACGTAGGTGGAGAGATAATACTAAAATGGGTCTTCAATAAGTGGTATGGGGGGGGGGGCATGGACTGTATTCATCTGACTCAGAATGGAGACAGGTGGCGGGCTGTTGAATGTGGTAACGCATCACCGAGTTTCATAAAATGCATGCAATTTCTTGACTACCTGAGAACCTGTCAGCTTCCCAAGAAGAAGTCTGCGCCATGGAGTAGGTACTGTGTTTTACGATACTGTCCGTATCTTAGACAACGTACCGTTGGTGGTAGGACTATAGTTATTGATGGAATGGCCCGCTTTAAGAACAAAACATTCACAGCCCAGTCAAGATACAGTAAAGGCATTTACCTGGAAGGACAGAAGATAACCACGAACTTAAGTCAGTACAGTTGGCGTTTCGACCGGGAACCAAACCGCAAATCCGCACCTACAAGTCTGGAACCTGGATGCTGGCAATGGGTGCGGTGGCCTGTAGGTTGGTTACTTTTCTGTTTGTCATTACTCTTTCCAAGTTGGTTCTGGGGCTTATCTCGGGGCTGCTGACGATTTTTGTTTCCCAGGATGGAGATGTCGGGCGGGTAACAGACCATTTACCTCTGTCTAGTGCCGGATATAGAAACGTGTAGGGTTCATTGCACACTTTTCCTACACGACTGCATGGTGATACGCCTAAAGCACAATAAAATGTACAGTTCTGTACTTAAAAATGTAAAATTTGCGTCATTTCATACAGTTTCTAATTTTAAAAACTTTGAAATATTTCAAATACAGCCGTACATCTTTGTTGTGGTGTAAATCCTTATCATATTCATCAGTGCGTTTACACAGAGAGATTCAGGAGGAAAGTTCAATATTGTGGAAGCTGATAGTATCGGTTCATATAAACATTTACCTAATTGTAAATGGTTACCGAGTTACAGCTGTTGTAATCTGGCGCGCAATAGTCGCTAGATTTTTGTTTATGGGGTTGGGTAAAGAGCGAAATTAACAGAAGAAAGGTGTGCACACGAGACGAATTGCTGGCCCCTTTTTTGGATGCTGCTGCCAACATAAAGAAACATAAAGATCAACTCAGGCGAACAACACACGGTCTTGGCACACCATTGCAAAGTGCACAGGGCTTCGCTGTGGGATTTTCGAACATTTATTGTGAACTGCGGCAAATTTATCATTTCTGTGTAATGAATTTGTCATTTAAATATTAGATTAAAATTGAAATTAAATTAACAGTAAGTAATTTCTCTTTCTTTATTATCATTCACAAACGCTTTTGTACTTATAGATTCAAAGAGCTGTAAATCGGTAACCTTATAAAATTACACACGTGTTTACATGAACGTTTTTATTACAATGACCGATAATCTTACCTCCCAAAATACTGAAATTTTGACGCGAATCACGCTGTATTATTAAACACGTCATAAAAATATGTCTGAATATATAAAGTGTACAGACAGACTGACTAATGAGCACAGCACCAGAAGAATGTACTAGGTTCATTCATGCTTCCTGTTCAAGAAATTACACTTTCGATTCTTGGCTTGCAACTGACTGTTATAACGGAATTTTCGTCTAAGTTTATTCGTTATTTGTAGGTCAGTGCTTGAATAGTACTCCAACTTGATATTTTTCTTATACGTCATTCCTGCGTCAACTCTTGTAATCATCTTTCCATCGGAGGATATATGATATATTCACTTTAGAACAATCATTACATTAACTAAATCAGATCACTGACTGTAAAGAGTATGTCATGTTCTGACACTCATTCAACTTACCACGTTCGGCTTATAGACAATCCGTATGTATACATTGTGGGGAGGGTAGCTCAGTCGGTATAGCGACTGAACTACGAGCCGGACGGTCCGGGATCGAATCCCGGTGGGGACGAGATTTTCCGCCCTTCCAGACCGGCCCTGGGGCCCACCCAGTCTCCTGTACAATGGGTACCAGGCCTTTACCGGGGGTAAAGTGCGGCCGGGGCGTGCTGCTGACCACTCACCTGCGGTCATGGAACAGTAGAGCTATACCTCTACCCACCCTCTGGGCCACACCGGGACTGTAACGGGATCACTTTACCTTTACCTTTATATATATATATTAACCCTAATGTTCAGAGTATTCAAATAAGCCCTTCATAGGACACCGTCGTCAATAAGGTCGAGCCATTTCGAATTCTTTCAATATATTTAAATAAGTCCTTCGCAATCTGACCCTTCCTGATCTAGTCAGGAAGTGCACGCATTTTGGCACACACGAACACTCAACACCGTTCGATAAAATCTTCCCGGGTTGAGAGCCAAATCAACCGGTTTAAATCAACCGACTTTTCAGAAACCGACTCCGTCTCTCTCTCTCTCTCTCTCTCAGAATCTTGATGATGGAGATGGAGTCAGTCTTTGAAACGTTGATTGATTTAAACATCACGTGACTGTCTGTCTCAGAAGACTTTATACTAAGTTTTGTCGACTCGAGGCTTCAGTTTATTGTCATTCTTAACCTTTTGACGCCTAATGTCAACTATAGTGGTCGTACCGCACCGCTAACCTCTAAAGTTGCGTTTTATATATTTATTCAACAAATATATGTACTGAATATTTTAAACATGGTATATACTCTCCGTTTTTTTCTCTTCAAAGTGCAGTTTGTTTCATAATTCTAACGTATTTGGTACCTGTATTATTCACATTTTATATACAGAGTGTGCTGAAATTTAAAAAATTATTCCGGGGCCAAAGGGTTAAAAGCCTACCATTTATCTGTATATTGAGCCAGATGATTCCCATTCACATACTCCAAATTTATAACTTTATGACACGTTTCAGTATTAGCCTCCTCTTTACGTCTAGGTCTTACAAGTGGTCTCTTTCCTTCACGTTTACCAATCAGAGCCCTCTATGTCTCTCCCATTTAAGAAATAGTCACTGTGTTTTTGACCTCCCGCGCTCGCCTGTCTCTCTCTCTCTCTCTCTCTGTGACAAATCATTCAATATTTTGTCTCGAACCTTCACCTTTACAACAGAACTTATTCAGCGAAATAAAAGTCGGGCTTCTAGTCTAGACGGCGACATTTCAAGGGGAAAATATGAGTGATTTTCTTGTACAGTGCACCAAATGTTGCTATGGAAACGCGAGAGGCGATTTTGTGTGACAATGGCATAACTGCTTTCGCCTTTCAAAATGCAGCTTTCAGCATATTGCAGTTTGCGGTTTAGCTAGTGCTTATTTCTTTTTTTTTTTTAATGTGAGGTACATTTTCTCCCAAGTTAATATATAGATAATACGGGTATGTAAGTACAAAATGCGGTCTTCAGATTACTGTAATTTCGTTTGTGACACCGTGTATTTTGGCATACAAGTACAAACGTTTCAGGGACACCTGCTGCCTCCGTCCCCATGGTAGTACATTACGGACCTCATGTAGGGTAGCCTCCATATTCAGATATGTGAAGTTCTTTCGACTGCAAATATCCTCACTGGCGTCCTTTGGAACGTGACTACATATTGGCAAATTTTGTCTTCTTCATCCCGCTGTTTTGTTTGATCAATTTACATGAACTACATACAAGATATTATGCTGGTATTTTATACTACAATGATATCTCTTTTATCGAAAATTCAACAATAATAATTGTTTAAATTTTAACCGATTGTAACCACTATTGTATATTTTATTATTCCTTATAAGGAATAATAGTCATGATTTTATGTATTTAAATGTATTCTTTTCCATGTATGTTGTGAAATCTACCTGATCATGGCCAAAAAAATGGCCGAAACATGTCGTAGATAGCAATTGCATATATAGTGCTCTAAAAGTTGTGTTCGCTGTAACAAAGAAACGTGTTGATACCTGCGAGTGTATATGAAAGAACACGGCGTCAGTACCAGAACACAATAATCTGAATAATCACAGTATTGGTAAGTCAAATTTTTTAAATTTGGCAATTTATTTTCTGTCCCCCGCCCCCCATACATGTAGCAATAACAACACCGACTCATTTTCAGCAGGATGGCGTTTCGGATCTCTTGCCTACTACCCAGGACTGATTACGTTTGTCTTCAGCTTTTATGCATCTGCTAGAACATTCCTTAACCTTTTGACGCCTAATGCCAACTATAGTGGTCCTACCGCACCGCTAACTTCTAAAGTTTCATTTTATATATTTATTCAACAAATATAGGTACTGAATATTTTAAACATGGTATATACTCTCCGTTTCTTTCTCTTAAAAATGCAGTTTGTTTCATAATTCTAACGTATTTGGTTCCCGTATTATTCACATTTTATATACAGAGTGTGCCAAAATTGAAAAAAAAATTCCGGCGCCAAAAGGTCAATTTCTTATCTCCTAATCTCTTATCTCTCATCTAAAAACAGCGTCATTCTACTAAATAGCATAAGAGTCATTCAATACCGTTCGCAGTACAGTGGTTACCATACAGGCCAACTGCTTTAACGTAAGATAAAACTTACTGTTATGCTCGCAGACTGTTAGCCAACGATATCGTATGATTCTCAGAACACAGGGGCACACGGTGGCCCATTTGGTTGAGGCACTGCGGTGCAAGCCGTAAGGTCGCGGGATTTTTTACTGATTTCATCCACCCGGTCACACTATGGCCCGGGGTTGACTCCGCCTCTAAAAGAAATGAATACCAGGAACATCTCTGGGGGTGGGAGTGGGAGGGGGTAGGTGCCAACCGTCTAGAAAGTCTGGAAAACTCTACCTCCTGGAACCCTAGGGACCCGTCCTGGACCAGACTAGGGATTGGTTTACTTTTCCCTCAGAACAAAGCTACATTCATTTCGCTGAACAATATTAATACAGTAACTCAGATGCATAAGTAAGAAATTTGTTTACTTTTTCCGTACATAAATAAATTTCAGGCTTCAAAACTTTAATCCACTGTTCTTGGATGGAATGAAATGTGACCTCACTTCGAAGGGATATCGGTAATTGATGGCACTTGAGAAGAACATGTTTCCACTTATTGAGCGATGTTTCATCAGTTTCATGATTAACCTATTAATTAACTAACGCCACGTAGCAGTCCTTCTTTAGCTAGTCTAAATTGCCCCCCACCCACCCTTTTTTGGACCCCGAAATTTCAATACCGTTTTCATCACATCCCACCACTTGTTGCTATCGTTACACCGGATTAGCTCAGTATACGTTTTGTGAGCCGTTTTATTCTAGGTCGTTTCTAACATTTTACCACCTATGCTTAGGTCTTCCAAATAAACTCTTTCCGTCATTTTCCGCCACCACAACTTTCTTCCCCACTCACGCTGTATCTTTCCCTCCAGAACCCCCTTGATTTGATTACCCGAATAATGTTTGGTGAGCAATAAAATGCGTGTTACTCAGCCCTTTATTATTCAACTTTCTTCAGTCTGTCGTTATTGTCTGTCTGTCTCCTATGCCCAAATAAATTCCTCATATGTTCTCCGGCAACCACCGCCTGTGTGTCTTGAATGACGCTGTACATTACTGAGATTATATACTATATATTAGATATATTAATGAATATTGAGCTTTCGTGGTGTGATACTGACAGGGAGATATATATGTAGTCGGAGAAAAATCAGTTCCAGAGCCACTTTGTCTGCCATAAGCCATGCGTGCACTGGGAAAACAAACTTTCAGATGGAGAGGCAGGCGGCCAGCCGCCTCCTGTGGTTTTCCATTTAAGTAATTCTTATCGAAATGTCATGAGCCACGAAGCTTTAATAATGGATTTTGAATGAGGAGTGCTGATTAAAGAATTTTTTGGTATATTTGAAGGAACTGTCCTCTAGTTTTGCCTTTAATCCTAATGCGTGTTGTGTTCTACAGCAGTGCGGACCACATGCGAAGGAAGTGGACTACACCTGGCCAAGACAGTCGATGGTGGCGAAACAAGGATATGAGGTAAGTTATTCCTTCGCAAGCAGAAGTGACTGTTCTTTATCCCAGACATGTTTCATTTCCTTATTGTTCCCACGGTAAGGAAAACTGAATGTTTCTGTCTTACGTTCTGCAGCCCAAGATATCCCGTAAGCTCTGGTCACCTGATGTCTTTGTTTCTAACAACAAAACAAAAGGAATTAAGGACACCAATAAATTACAGATATGCCCCTCATAACGACGTTTCGGTCAACGACGGACCGCATTTACGACAGTGGTCCCACAAGATTATGAAATTATAGTATAATATTATAATACCATTGTGTTACAATTGCCTACAGTATTCGCTACAGTGACGCGCTTTGCTGGTTTGTAGACTAGGAGGAATAGACTATATATAGACTAAGTGTGTAGTAGGCTATAGTGTCTAGGTTTGTGTAAGTACACTCTATGACGTTCGCACAACGACGAAATCGCCTAACGATGCATCTCTCAGAACGTCACTCCGTCGTTAAGCGACGCATATCTGTAACTGATTATAGTGCTATGTGGAAAGGAGAACGAATGGCTCTCACTTACCCGTGGCTTTTAGAATTACAACAACTTATTTGCCGCTATGAACTCGGCTCGTTTTGAACTAAGATTTTCACATATTTCACATCCCCTTGTTACCTCTTTCTCTTTATTCTCCAGACCAGCGACATTGTGAGTGAAGAATAAAAGTCGAACAGAGGGTTACATTATCGTGACCGTCCTAGTCTGCATATTTGGTTTGCCTAACACAGGGATTTTGAACCTGCGAAGTGCCTCCCGCAGATTTCTTCCAAATGGGTAGAAATTGAATAATTTGTGTTACGTCACGCTGGTGGGGCCGAGTCAGTTGAGTTGACACAGGGGAATAAGTTACGGCTACAGGTCGGACATCCGGGGAATTGTGATTCGAGTTCCGGTAAGGGCAAGAAATTTAATATTTTTTCAAATCTCCCAGGCTGACCCTGGGACCTACCCAGTCTCCTATCCAATGAGTAAGGGAGACTCTGACCTCCAAGTATGAAAGGACGGGTATGTGAATAAGACCATTAATTTTCACTGAGTACCTTAGCTAAAACGGTGCGTAAGGCTGACAACCTTACCATCATCTTGTGCCGTTATCACGAAATCTGGGAACCTTAACTTCCTGGAACCATCTGGGCCTGTCCGGACCTGTAATGGGACTGATTTACCTTTGTCTTTACCTTAGCTAAAAAGGAATGTATCTCCGCCTCCAGTCGTGCATTCGTTCTCACCACACGGCTTTTAAGTAATTAAGCACAGATAAAATGTTATCTTTAATTGCTACGCGAGTGTCAAACTCGCCTCTACCCCATTCGTTACGAGGCTATCAGAATAGAGCCATAATAATGTAAATATTACATACAGCATGCAGGAAATGTCGCAGCTGAAAATTACGTTACGTCAAATAAAACTGTACCGTAGTAACTAATTTTTGTGTTTGGTCTGTTATTTAATATGTTGACACTCGCACATAACTATAAAAATTGTGCCAACTACAGACCCTTTATCCAATTACGCTTATGGACCCAGAGGTACATACGCAGCTCCTGCAAGTACTGTGACTGACTTCTAGATTATCTAGTATTAACACTGAACATGTCAGATTTGGTGCGATTGCATAGCGTCGTGTTGCCATAAAACAGGGCCAGAAACATGGATTACAGTGACCAGTCATCTAATCCGCCTGCATGTCAGCTGTCCCTCTTGTGGACATGTGAAGTGAAATCAATTGACAGCCCATACGTCATCTGGCTGAAATGAGACGTAAGCAAACATGTTGATTACGGGGAGATGATATTTATTGATTGTAGAAGATATGTAAAGTAAAAAGTCTTACTTGCCACTCTGAAGAATGTTGTAATCTAAGACATATGTAGGTAAATATTTCCGGCATGAACTGCTGATCAGTGACAAGGGCTGAAGGCCGTTACCTTCTCTGTGGCCTCCGCTCGAGACTCAACTTATCCAGTTCAGTGTCCATATTCCAGCCCAGGTGTAGACCTACACGCAAAAAACCACCGGCAAACGACCTAATCATGACTTATTTCTATTAAAACAGTCCCATTACAGGCCTGCACATGCCCAGAGGGTTCCAGGAAGTTAAGGTTCCCATATTTAGTGACAACGGCACACTATGGTGGTAGGTTGTCAGCCTTATGCACCGGCCGCATTTACTCCCAGGAAATACGCCTGGTAATCATTTCTGTTAGAGGCTGAGTCAATCCCAGGGCCATAGTACGATCGGAAGGATTTTATGTCAATGAAAACTCCACCGACACCAGCTGGGATCGAACCAGCGACCTACCGATTTGTAGCACAGCACCTTAACCACTGTCCCTCTATTAAACGTACAGATGAAAATATTAATGAGTTTTATCAAAGTTTTATTTATTCACCAACTGATGCACTAGTGAGTTGTCTTAAAAAGCAATATTAAAATTTACATTAAAATGTAACATTGCTTTTTAAGACAACTCGCTAGTACATCAGTTGGTGAATAAATAAAACTTTGATAATATAAAGATGCTGCACGGTACGAATGTGAATATGAATGTGAATAT
>Ga0123354_10018738_pt1 | contig 10863 bp, 21 predicted proteins | sample TergutLab28metaG_2_FD_97872 | JGI IMG/M metagenome (GOLD analysis project Ga0123354, IMG submission 97872) | Labiotermes labralis P4 segment gut microbial communities from Petit-Saut dam, French Guiana - Lab288 P4 | ecosystem: Host-associated > Arthropoda: Insects > Digestive system > Gut ... | reverse complement strand
TCATTAAATCGCCTTCGGCTTCGGCCTCTAGGCTACCAGGGGCTGGTGCGGCTTCTACGACCGTGCTACCAGCTAAGGCAGTATATTGGTTGACCAAAATAGCTGCAGCTTCTTCGAAAGCTTCGCGCGGTGTCATAGTGCCATTAGTGTCAACGGTAATGCTTAGCTGTTGCAGATTGGTATCTTGACCAACACGGGTGCTATCTACTTTATAACGAACACGTAGTACGGGGCTGAATACGGCATCTAGCGCAATCTGATCGTCGTGTAAACGGTTTTCGCCAGCTTCTTCGATCGTCATATAACCACGGCCGCTATCAACTACTAAATCCATGTTCAGAGTCTTTTTAGGATCATCAATCGTAGCAATTATTTGGTCGGGGTTAGCAATTTCTACCCCAGCAACTAATTTGATATCTTTGGCGGTCACTACACCTGCGCCCTTTTTTTCTAGATGTAATTGTACTGGTTCATCACTGTCGCTGCTAAAGTAAATGTTCTTTAGGTTTAGCATAATATCTACAACATCTTCTTTGACGCCCGGGATAGTTGTGAATTCGTGCGTCGCGCCTTCGACTTTAAAAGCTGTTATGGCCGCACCGCGAATGCTTGAAAGTAGCACTCGGCGCAAACTGTTGCCTAAGGTGTTACCATAGCCATAATGCAAAGGCTTGATCACAAAAGTCGCGCTTGTACCACTGTGGTCTACGATGTCGGCTAGTAATGGATTGCTAATTTGTTTTGTCATTTGTTGCTCCTTTAGCGTGAGTAGTACTCAACGATTAATTGCTCATCAATGCCCACCTCGGCTTCTTCGCGCTTCGGTAGCCCCGTTATATCAATCTTCATTTTGGCCGGATCGGCTTTTAGCCAACTAATTACACCAGGGTTAGCATCGGCCACAATAGTTTTTAAGTTAGTAAAATAACCAGATTTTTGACTTTTTGGCCTAACTTCTAGCACGTCACCAGCTTTTAAGCGAATCGATGGCACATCAATGCGTTTGCCATTTAGTGTAAAGTGACCGTGGCTGACCAGTTGCCTGGCAGCTTGGCGACTGGTGGCAAAACCAGCCCTAAACACGGTGTTATCGGCACGCTGTTCTAGGAAAACCAATAGGTTTTCACCGGTCGAACCAGTCTTACGACCGGCTTCACGGACTAAATTAGCAAATTGTTTTTCGAGTAGGCCATAAATCCGCTTTACTTTTTGCTTTTCACGCAATTGCTGGGCATATAGGCTTTGTTTACCCTGCCGGCCGTGAGCGTGTTGCCCAGGAATACCACTCTTACGAGCCATAATTTTATGAGCTTTCGGATGCAAAGCATAGCCTTCACGACGTGATTGTTTGACAATTGGGACAGCGCTGCGAGCCATTATGATCTCCTCACTCTCTTAGCTCGCACACCACCGTGCGGCACTTTAGTTACATCTTTTATACTATTAATATTTATACCTAGGTTAGTCAGAGCACGAATAGCGGCGTCACGACCCAGGCCAATGCCCTTTACAAAGACATCTACCGAACTTAAGCCATAGCCGTTTTTAGCAGCTTCGGCGGCTTTTTCGGCCGCTACCTGAGCGGCATAAGCCGTACCTTTTTTACTACCACGAAAACCGCAAGCCCCAGCGCTAGCCGCGACTAATACATTACCGCCCTTGTCGGCAAAAGTGATGATAGTATTGTTAAATGTGGCCTGGACATGCATTTGTCCGGCTGGTACAGATCGTTTCTTAGTCTTTTTCTTCTCTGCCATATTATCCTTTTAGGTCTTACTTGCTGCCTTTGGTTGAGCACCACCTACAGCGACACCCCTACCTTTACGCGTTCGAGCATTAGTGCGAGTGCGTTGACCACGAACTGGTAGTCCGACGCGATGCCTAGTACCACGATAAGATTGAATGTCACGTAAACGTTTAATGTTATTTGTAACAGTGCGGCGTAAATCGCCTTCGACAATATGACTTTTATCGATAACAGCATTTATTTTTTGTTCATCAGCAGCAGTTAAATCTTTGACACGGGTAGTTGGTTCAATCTTGGCTTCGGCTAAGATTTTGTTAGCCGTTGTGTGACCAATGCCATAAACATAGGTAAGAGCAATCTGAACTTGCTTGTCGGTGGGGATAGAAATACCAGAAATTCTTGCCATATTTAACCTTGCCTCTGCTTGTTGCGCGGTTTTCGCTTATTAATAACACGAAGCCGACCCTTGCGGCGTACTAGGATATCATCAGGACTGATTTTTTTGACGCTTGCGCGTACTTTCATGGGGATCTCCCTACACCCTATTAATTAATCTTTTAAGCGGAAGCTGATTCTGCCCTTAGTCAGATCGTAAGGAGTCAACTCGACTTCCACTTTATCACCAGGCACTAATCTGATGTAATTCTTGCGCATTTTACCAGATATGTGGGCGATAATTGTATGGCCATTCTCTAATTCAACCTTAAACTGAGTGTTAGGCAGAGCCTCTAGCACCTTACCTACTAGTTTAATTACTTCTTTTTGATTAGCCATAAACTACAATTATGGATTATATACATATCGCAAACAAATGTAAAGGGTTTTATAGGGGGATTTTTAGATGATTTTGTTGAGTTTTCCACAGGCTTTGGTAATTCAACGAAGTGAGCCAAGAAAAAGTTTACTTTTTCTTGAGAGCGAGGCAGAATTCGCAACAGTTTTTTACAAAGACTGTTGACTTTATATTGCGCTTATGCTATACTGTGAGATAATAAGGGCTTTTTTACCCTATTTTAGTACCGCACGTAGCATTACTCTGGCATCGTAGGTAGCTTGGCTATTTATCCAGTTACCGGTGCAGGTAATCAAGTTTAGGCCTTCTTTGCCTGGTTCGGCCGATACCGTCATGCTGCCCATATACGCGCTAGCTTCTTTAACCTTCATAATTTTGGTATCGGCGACCTGGTAAGTGAACATCTCGCCGTCACCGCGTTCGACCACTATTTCATCCCCAACAGCCAAGGTATCCAAATGTTTAAAAACTCCATCCATGGTCGGACCACCGTTATGGCCATCCATTAACATAACACCGCCCCGGCCCGGCAAACCGCTGGCATTATACCAACCAACATCAAAAATGTTTAGCGGCGTGCCAAGTTCGTTGTTTTTTTCGATTCCAACCGGTAAGATGCGAGCGTTTTTGATACCAAGTTTCGCAATCGATAAATAACGTGGGCGATCTGGCGCCACTGTATAGTCAGTTTTTTGTTTATCGGTTATGATGGTTTCGTCGACGTCAGTTCTAGCCTGAACTAGTTGTTGACGTGCCGGTCGATTTTTCGACATATGATATTCGTTGTATAGTACGATACCAAGTGATACAAATAAAGCTAACAGCAGCGCGCCAATTATAATCTCTACGGCTAACTTTAGTTTGCGGGGTTTTCGACGAGTTTTCATTTATTGGTAATCGTCGTAAGTTATCATTAACGAACGAGAATTGAGCTGCCTTAGGCCTTCTAGCGCAACAGTAACAACGATCAATAAACCGGTGCCACTGATTGATAAGTTACTATTTTGAATGCCAGCGAAAGTATACATCAAATAATCAGCCACAAACGGCATTATAGCGATAAAGCCTAATGCCAAAGAACCAAGTAGGGTCAAACGATTCACAATACTGGTTAGGTATTGTTCGGTCTTTTTGCCGGGGCGCACGCCCTCGATAAAGCCACCTTGTTTTTGTAGATTATCGGCGATTTCGTTGGCATTAAAGATAATACTGGTGTAAAAGTAGGTGAAACCGACCACTAACAAGAAATACGCCACTGGGTAAATAAAGGCTGTCCAGTTACCACCTGTAAATGACCCCGGGCTAGGGGCTTTAAACCAAGTTATCAAGTTGGTTGCTAATCCCGGCATTTTACCAGCCGACTTTAATATTTGGCCGACAAAAGCCGGCAAACTTAGGAAAGCCACCGCAAAGATAACCGGTACTACACCAGCCGCAATGAGTTTAAGTGGCAAGATACTTTTAACCCCACCATAACTACTATTACCATGTACGCGTTTGGCATAGTTAATAGTAATTACACGCTGAGCTTCGTTAACTTTAACTAATAGGTATAACAGTAGCACCGAGGCCACCGCCAGAGCAGCTATAACTGCCAATATTAACGGGTTGATTGGTATATAGATCCCAAGTAGATGCCAACCACCGGCAGAAGTGTCCATTAAGGCCGAGCCTAGTGTACTGACCGTAGTTGGCAATTGGCTAATAATACTAGCAAAGATGACCATACTAATACCGTTGCCAATACCTTGTTCGGTGATTAATTCACCTAACCACATTAAGACAATCGATCCAGCCGACATGGCCGTAATTGCTACCACCCAGTCCATAGTGGTGGTGCTATCTAGTGTGGCGCTATTACCAGCTAGAACTGATTGACGCAAAATAAAGATGTAAGCAATTGCCTGCAAAATAGCTAGTGGTACAGCTATCATACGAGTCCATTGGTTAATTTTGCGGCGACCAGATTCACCATCGTTGTTGAGTTCTTCTAATTTTGGCACAGCTTTCGTTAGTAGCTGTGTGATAATCGACGCCGTGATGAATGGGCTTAAGCCTACTAGAATAATAGAGAATTTAGTTAAAGCGCCACCCGAAATCAAGTTCATAAACCCACCTAAATCGGTGCTATTGACTACACTGTCGACTATTTCTTTAAACTTGGTTGGTTCAGCTAAAGGTACCGGCACATGGGCTAAAAAGCGATAAACGACCACTATACCAAGCACTATTAACACGCGCTTGAGCATGTCTTTATTTTTCAGGCTTTTTAAAACCATTTTCCACTGCATATATTACTATTATACCTTACTTAGCTTGGTTTTCGACGGCTTTTTTACGCTGCGGTACGGGTGTTTCGATAAATTCACCGCCAGCTTTTTGAATAGCCTCTATAGCGGATTTGCTAGCGGCTTGAGTTTTAAGTACCACTTTTTTAGTTAAATTACCACGTAGGATAACCTTCACCTTCACGTACGGCGAAGTTATGTAGTGATTTTCGGCTAGGTAAAAGTTATCAACCGAACTTGACATATCATTTAAATGGTCTAAATAAACTACTTCGGCCTTTGCGCGAGCTGATTTAAAACCTTTTAATTTTGGCACGGCTTGCATAATAGCTCGTTGGCCGCCCATAAAACCCGGGCGTAATTTTTTACCAGTGCGAGATTTTTGCCCTTTGGTACCGCGACCAGCGGTTTTACCGCCACCAGCACTAATACCACGACCGACCCGTTTGCGATCTTTGTTAGCTGTAGTGTTCAATTCATGATACTTCATTATTTATCCTCCTGTTTTGGAGTTCTAGGTTTAGCGTTTAACCATTTATCGCGCGGGACTAGCTGTTGTAAAGCCTCAACCGTAGCGTAGGCTATGTTAACTTTATTAGTACTGCCAAGCGATTTAGACAGTAGGTTCTTGATACCAGTTAAACCGATAATGGAACGAACCACACCGCCAGCAATAATACCAGTACCTTCGCTGGCTGGTTTTAATAGCACGTTAGCGCCACCAAATTTAACCTGCACATCATGGGGAATGGTATCATTTTCAATCACGATTGTGACGATATTTTTGCGGGCAACACTAGCGGCTTTAGTAATCGCGGTAGTGACATCCGCACCCTTAGATACACCAATACCAATTTTATCTTTACCATTACCAACCGCAACCAACGCCTTAAAACGAAAACGTCTACCACCTTTAACGACACGTGCGACGCGGTCAATATTAATAGTTAGTTCTTCAAACTCCTTTTTCTCTGGAGCTGGTCGTGCGTTACGATTTCTATCGAATTTTTCTGGCATTTAAAACTCCAATCCCGCTTTACGCGCATTTTCGGCAAAAGCGTGCAAACGTTTAGCATATTTACGACTACCACGATCTAACACTACTTTGGTAATTTTTGCTTTTTTGGCTTTAGCACCAATGTCGATACCAACGCCAGCGGCTTTATCGGTTTTTGTGCCGGTTAACTTACTGCCAACCGAGGTAGCAGCGACCAATGTGGTATGTTTGGTGTCATCAATCATTTGTGCCGAAATGTGTAAATTACTAATTTTAACACTCAAGCGCGGGCGCTCTGACGTACCTTTAACCTTACCACGCACCCGTTTAGCACGCAGTTTTTGGTTGGTCTTCTTTCTTTGCTGTTCGCTCATTACTTACCTGCCTTTCCAGCCTTACGCAAAATTACTTCGTCGGCGTATTTTATACCTTTACCTTTGTACGGTTCTGGTTTCTTTAGGGCTCGTATTTCGGCGGCTACTTGGCCGACTTGTTGTTTATCGATACCACTTACCGTAATCGTCATTTTGTTGGTTTCCAAATTAACACCAACTGGCGCTTTGTACTTAACTGGGTGGCTAAAGCCTAGGCTCATTTCGATATCTTGCCCACCACCATTTAGACGAAAACCAACACCGTTAATTTCTAGCTTTTTCTCAAAGCCTTTGGTCACACCAATCACCGCGTTATTTAATAGTGATCGCTGCAGGCCGTGTTTAGCTTTACTGTCCGCCTCGTCGTTTGGTCGCGATACCACAATTTGATTATCTTTGACTTCTACCTTAATAGCTGGTAAATGTGGAACACTAAGTTCACCTTTTGATCCAACGACTGCTATATTATCGTTGTCGACCGTGATTGTCACACCAGCTGGAATGTCAATTGGTAGTTTTCCGATTCGACTCATACTCCCCCTTTAATATACCTTTACTAATATTTCGCCGCCTAAACGTAGCTTTTTGGCTTCTTGACCCGAAACTACGCCCTTGCTGGTGCTGATTAACACCATGCCGCGGCCTTGTTTGACTTTTGGAATGTCATCGGCACTAACATACATGCGACGACCGGGCTTGCTCATACGTGTAATTTCGGTTATCACACTGTTAGCCCCTGGTTTATTGATAGTTATATGCAAAATATCACGCGGTTTGGCTGACTCTACTGTAAAATTATCAATGTATTTAGCTTTTTGTAGCTGCTTTAATATAGCCTGCTTGATCTTGCTAGAAGGAACAGTAACTTCATGTTTACCAACCGCTGCTGCGTTACGAATACGGGTGATCAAATCTGCTATTGGGTCTGTTGATTGTATTGACATATGCTCCTCCTTTCTACCAACTTCCTTTAGTTATACCTGGTATTTCACCATTTGACGCTTTTTCACGAAAATTAATACGATCTAAGCCAAAACGACGCATATAGGCACGCGGCCGGCCGGTTAATTTATCACGATTTTTAAGCCGGGTTGGGGAAGAATTGCGTGGCAGTTTCTGTAGGCCTTCTTGATCGCCCATCAACTTTAACTCGTTGCGTTTAGCTGCATATTTGTCATGCATTCGGCGACGTTTTTCGTCCCTTGCGACTGCTGATTTTTTAGCCATTACTTTTTCTCCTCTCTTTCGAACGGCAAGCCGAATTTTTCTAGCAACAACTTGCTACTTAAAGCGCTGCCATTTTTGATTACGAATGTAATTTCCATACCATGCGACGTTAAAGTGTCTTCAAAACTTAATTCCGGAAAAATTGATTGTTCGGTTATACCCAAACTATAGTTACCTTGTGCATCGAAAGCATTTAATTTAACACCGTGAAAATCACGAACATGTGGCAACGATACGTTAATAAACCGGTCTAAGAATTCGTACATTCGAGCCCCGCGCAAAGTGGTCAATACCCCAACCGGGCTACCCATACCTTTGCGGATTTTAAAACTAGCAATTGATTTTTTTGGCTTACGTTCAACTGCAATTTGCCCAGTGACCTTCGCCACGTTGTTTTTAACAGTCTCTAAATGATGCTTATCGTCTTTTTTCTTGCCTGTGCCTACGCTTACCATAATCTTTTCTAATTTTGGTACTTGATGAACGTTAGCTAAGTCTAGTTCTTTTTTAAGTTCAGCCACTAACTTATCGCTATAAAGGACTTTGAGGCGTGGTACGTATGTAGTTTTATTTGCCATTCTTGATCTCCTTGTTGTTCATTTGCCGGGCAACCCGAACAGTTTTACCATCGGACTTAACATAGCCAACACGACTAGTTTTGTTAGATTTAGTATCAACAACTAGCGCTAGTTTTGATAGGCTAATCGGCACATGAATATCTTTCTTGCCACCTTTAGGGTTCAAGCGACTCGGCTTAACGCGACGAGATTTAATACCAACACCTTCGACTAGGGCTGCCTTTTTAGCTGGCAAAACACCCAAAACCTTACCAACCGTACCCTTATTATCGCCGCTGATAATCTTTACCATGTCACCAACTCGAATTCTTTTAATGCTCATTATAATACCTCCGGCGCAAGGCTAATTATTTTAGTGTAGCCAAGATCACGCAGCTCGCGCGGTACAGGCCCAAAAACACGTGTCGCTTTTGGCGTTTTATCGTCGTTTATAATTACAGCAGCGTTATCATCAAAAGCAATCGTGCTGCCGTCTTTACGACGAATTTTATCAACTGTTCGTACTACCACTGCTTTAACAACAGTTTTCCGTTTAACATTACCGGTTGGGCTAGCTTGTTTTACGGTCGCCACAATAATATCGCCAACCCGAGCATAACGTCGACGAGTACCGCCTAGTACCCGAATGCACAAAATCTCTTTTGCGCCGCTGTTATCGACAACTTTCAGCCTGCTTTCCTGAGTTATCATTCTTTAGCCTCCTTGGTGGCGCTTGGCTTATGCGGGACAACCGATGGTTCTTCGTCGGTTTTACGTATATTCTGTTTAACCTCTTTTTCTGGTACTTGGGCTGCTTCTACTTCTTCTTTAACTTCAACCACACTCCGGGCTTTTTTGAGAATTTTATCTAATGTCCAAGTTTTCGTTTTAGAAATTGGACGAGATTCGACAATTTGCACACTATCACCCGATTTCGCTTCATTTTTAGCATCATGTGCTACATATTTACGAGTTTTAGTGTACTGTTTACGATACAGTGGATGTGTTTCACGGCTAACAACCGTTACAGTTATAGTTTTATCACGCTTATCAGAGGTAACAGTACCAATTAATGTGTGTGCCATTTTACTTTTCCTCCTTTTTACCCGACGTCGGCTTTGGTTCGGCAGAGTCAGCTGCTTCGGCTGCGCCTTTTCCTTTATTACTATTTAGTTTAGTTAACAGTCGTGCGATATCCTTTTTTAAATTCTTGATAGCACGAGGATTCTGTAATTCACCAGCCGCTAAAGATTTTTTAGCTTCAATTAAATCTAGCTGTTTGCTTAATAATTGTTCTTGTAGAGTGCCTGGCTGTTTTTTAACAGTTGTTACTTTTTTATCTGCCATTATGCTACCTCTCGCTTAATAAATTTGGTTTTGACCGGTAATTTGTGCCCTGCCAAACGCATAGCTTCGCGAGCTTTTTCTTCATCAATTTCGGCCATTTCAAACATTACTGTACCAGCTTTAACCTTAGCCACGTAAAAAGCTGGCTCGCCCTTGCCACTACCCATTTTTACGTCTAGCGGCTTTTTAGTAACTGGTGTATGGGGAAAGATACGAATCCAGATTTTACCGCCACGTTTCACATAACGTGTCATTGCTTGACGAGCGGCTTCAATTTGTCGGCTCGTCACTCGTTCGTTATCTAGGCTCATCAGCCCATAAGTACCAAAAGCAACAGTAGTGCCACGGGTAGCTACGCCATCATTTTTGCCCTTGCGGACTTTACGATGTTTAGACTTTTTTGGTAACAAAATCGCCATACTAACGCCTTTCCCCCTTATAAATCCAAACTTTAACACCAATAATACCAGCCGGGGTTTGTGCCCGAGCATTGTTAAAGTCAATATCGGCGCGCAAAGTGTGCAGTGGCACCGAGCCTTCGTTAACTTTTTCGGTTCGAGCCATTTCGGCGCCATTTAAACGACCTGCTACTTGAATACGCACGCCTTTAGCGCCAGCTTGCATAGTGTTAGCAGCTGCCATTTTTATAGCTCGCCTGAAGTTCATGCGTTTTTCTAGCTGGTGGGCGATGTTTTCGCTAACTAATTTAGCAGACAGCTCTGGTTTTTTAACTTCGTCAATATTAATGCGTACTGGTTCATCTACAATTTTTTCGAGTGATTTTTTCAGTTCAGCTACACCGGCGCCACCTTTACCGATCACCACACCAGCTTTGGCAGTCTTGATAGTCACAGTTATTAGGTTAGGTGAACGTTCAATATCGATACGATCAATCGTTGGGCGCGATTTAAATCTTTCTTCTATAAGTTTACGAATATTAATATCTTCGACTAGCCATTTGCTGAAATCTTTTTTACGTGCAAACCACTTTGACTTCCAGTTTTTATCGATCTGCAAGCGAAAACTAATTGGATTAACTTTCTGCCCCATATTATTTATCCTCGGCTTTCTTTGGTTTACTTTCACCCTGTTTAGGATCAACCTTTGGTGTTGCTTTCTTAACTTTTTCGTTACCTTCTACAACTACCAAAATATTGCTCATCTTTTTGGCAAAAGGTAATGCCCGGCCGCGTGAAGCTGGTTTGTAACGGCGCAAACGACTCCCAGCTGTGACAGAAATAGTTTTAATCGTGATTGTCTTAGTGTCAATACTAGCTACATTCAATAAATTAGCTTTGGCGCTTTCTATTGCTTTTTTGACAGCACCAGCAGCACGCCTAGGGGTGTTATCTAAAATAGTCAGCGCATCGGCCACGCTACGCCCGCGCACCAAAGCTGCAACAACGCTAACTTTACGTGGAGCTAGCCCAACTTCTTTAATATATGCTCGTTTTTCTACTACAGCCATTACTTTTTCTTCCCGCCATGCTTCCTAAACTTACGGGTTGGGCTAAATTCACCTAATTTATGACC
>Ga0123354_10018735_pt1 | contig 10864 bp, 8 predicted proteins | sample TergutLab28metaG_2_FD_97872 | JGI IMG/M metagenome (GOLD analysis project Ga0123354, IMG submission 97872) | Labiotermes labralis P4 segment gut microbial communities from Petit-Saut dam, French Guiana - Lab288 P4 | ecosystem: Host-associated > Arthropoda: Insects > Digestive system > Gut ... | reverse complement strand
GTGTATCATGTATTATGCTGGTTTATTATTTTGTTCCGTTTATTGTCAGTAATCGTTACCTTCTATTCTGAGTTTCAAATGGTCATAACTCCGTAACCGTCCAAAATCGGACACATGTTTATAAGAACTTTTTTGATCACAAAGACCTAGGAAATCACCTCCTGCAGTTATGCCCTAAAGTCGTGAAACACCCTGTATAATAAAGCAAGTGTCATCTAGTTGGTCAACCTTTATTCAAATATTTAGTAGGTCTGTACTTAAAACAGTGGGTTATAAAAAGCCAAACTGGTAGTTGCTTGACCTTGAAATTCTTGTATGGTTTGTACAGATATGAATTTGTGGTTTACTTATCCATTTGGAAGATAAGGTTTGCATCATGGGTATTCAATTTGAATACATGTACAAGAAAATCATTTATGTTCTTGTACGTTTTTTTCAAAAGAATATGAAGGAAAAAAAAGATGAAAAAGAAGTAAAAGTGTAACAAATATAACAAATTAAAGTTACGCCATAACTGTGTGCAGTTCAAAACATTTAAGCATTGTGCTCAAGCACTTTCAAAGTGAACCACATTCTGTAATAATTTATGTAAGTAAGGGGTGTTGAAGTAACTTTTGTATCTGGTTCTTACTTTGGAACATCTTTCTTTCCTTTTGATCTTCGGTGCTGGCCTCTCTCTGCTTTTTCAGAAGCTTTCCCTGTTGCTGGTTTATGTATTGGTGATGGCCCCTGAACTGCGTCAAGCTCTACTGCTGGTTGTGGAGATGGATGGGCTTCCTCCGGTTTGCTACAAAATATTACAAGTTTAAGAAACTCTACAAAGCCAGTATTCTTACACCACTTATTTCTTCGAGGGTCAATAATCCACACAATTCATAAAAGACTTAGGCTATTTGCTATTATTGTAAACAACATTCTCCTCCTCCTCCTCACCACCATTACCGACAGTATCACATCTTATGGGAATAATTATTTAATATTTAAAGAGGTTTGTTTTGTAACAGATTCACTCCAAGTCTGTCCACATTCTAGAAATCTGAATTCATACAAATAAAACTTATTCTCTTTTCAATTTGGCCTCAAAATAAGAATTTTTTCTGCTTTAGAGGTTACAGTTTTTCTCCCTTTCCATTACATCTCCACCTCAAACAACATAACTTCCAAATGGGTTACAAGAACTAAGTACGTGAATTGTAATAACAGTGCCTTTTTGCACCATGTGAAGAAGCCCCAGGTAAGATTAGTATGTGCGGATGTAATGGAAATGAAAGATATCACACTAAAATCTACACAACCAAACCAAACCAAACCTCATAAATGCTAAATCATGTCTTTTGGATATGCAAAGATGTGAAACTCAACTTAAATCTAACCACATTTATTTGTCACATACGTTTCTCTTATAGTTGCTGGTTCACTTGTTTGTTTCTTTTCCTCCTCTTGTACCATGATATTTAATATCTGACTTGCTCGGTCTACATCAAAGTCAACACTCTCTAAAGCTATAGTGATCACACGCTCTGGAATATCTGGGTAATTCTCTTGTAATCTTGCTTTCACTGAAAACATCATAAAAGTGCGAGTATCACCTGTAATGACGACACAGTCTAAACATTTAGATATCACTATATTTTATGCACATTCTCAAATTTGCAAACTGGACAAGCTGAGGACAAAAAATATATTAAAAAAAAGCATTTGAAAATAACAATTTTCAAACAGCAAAAAGCCTTCAATAGACCCTCAAAATGAACATATAAGGCATAAATATAATCAAATTTCATTTTAGGAATCAGCATTTTTGTTCTCCTGTTTCCACAATCAGCACCCACAGAATACCCATACGTTACCTGAGAGAAGTCCTCTGAAGCTGCTCACTTCCACAATGTAAAGTTTAAGTTTTACGGTACAAATCAGACATAAGAATACCTTCCTTACTTACTCTTCTGTTTCTCTTCAGCACTTTTCATACGAGGTGGAGGAGTTGGCATTGCTGCACGGTGTTCGTGTGTTAATGTCTGTGGCTCCTCTTCCTTCTTTCGCAGTGTAAGTCTTGGAGGAGGTGTATCACGTTTTTCAAACCCCATAGAAATTAACTTCTCTGTTGCTTTCTGGACGTTATTGTCAGAATTTGACAGAATATCCAGGAGTAAGGTTTCTTCCACTTTGGGGAACACACTCTTCAGATACCTGTCAATATACAGTTTTAAAATGTTAGTCTATAAGTTACTGAGAACAAATGATAACAAAAGTTAACAACTGCCCAGAAAGTACCACGTACTAAGCACCATCTCTTTAATTAATCTGCAAGTATATGAATTATAATGACTACCCTGGATTCAAAATCAACAAGTCTAGGCAAAATTGAAATATTTAATGTCCATGTGGTGCAAAAGGAAAACAATTCCAGTAATATGGTAGACATGACTATATAAATACACATCAATGTTCACAGACACTTAGCAGTGTGCACAAGTAGCCAAAATGAGTAACAGTAATATTCTCTCTGTACACAGATTATTCAAACCTGGAAGTACAAAATGTAGAACATTGAGAATTCATAAGCAGTTGCATACTATACATCTGTTCATCTTTCGTGTCCTCTTTGTCTTTATTACTCTGATATTTAGTAGTCAGAACTATTTCCAGATACATAGGGAAGAATGATTAGTGACATTCTTAGGTAGGGGCATGTTTTAAGTTTTGATAGAAAGTGTTTTCAAGAAACTCTGCTCCACCCTGTTACCTTAACTGGCCACTTTTTCTAGAATATACATTGTTCTTCTCATTCTCTGACATGGCAACCCTATGTACCATTGTTGCATTGTTTTGGTGTCAAGGAGCGTTGTCATTTGTAACAATCGTTCTACAATCATGAAATAAATTGAAGGCATGGATTATGTGTTCTGCAAGTTGCACAATATTTTTTATGACCTAGCTTCATTAGCCACCGATTTGCAACTATCACCAAGATAATATAAGCATGGAGACTGAAAAATGAGTATGCCCAATGCTCAATGTTTCACTTATGAAGGCCAATCATGACAAGACATCATACATGTGGGTCTTCAAGTAAAGTGCCTGTTATTTCAGTCCCATTTTAACAAAAACTGGGATGTGTTGAAAAATTTTAGTTAAAATCTCAAATATGATATTTTACAAAAATGTAATGCAGTAGTCACCCTGACAAATGCAGATGGATGGACAGACCTTGACATAGCTAACAGTCACTTGTCACGTGGAAATGTGTCCATAAACACAATAAGCACCACAAATATGCCCATATGGAAATATGGTGTATTTTTGAAAAACCAAATGTGAAACTAGTTCAGCCAAAACAAATTTCTTTTAACAACTGGCTGTTAAGAAACATGGTTGCTTATTCATTTTGTCATAAAAATTACAACATAGGTAAAAGTACATAAGATAAATTATTTACATTTCATAGATAATATCTGGTAAGATAAAAAATTTGCAACTGTTTCACATTAACAAACTGTGAAATGTTCATATGATGCTGTTTCCTAAATCATAAATTGATTTTCATCTCCAGGAATTAAATTTAATTCACACCGTTTTGTTTCACAAAACCACTGCTAGTCACACGGCAATCAGAAGGGGGTGGCCAATTAGAGACGTAGTCTCCAATCCAACAGGCAACACTGTCTTCAGAGAATGCTGCAGTATCCAGCATCGTGTGGTATGTGTTGTAAAAAATGCAGTACAGCAATATTGCTGCATACATGACTCAATACTGAACATTTAAATTCAGACTATACTGATTATATGTTCCTTTGTGTTGTAGCATCACTAGAAACTGAAAATCATTCGAGTAACACCCAAAAATAAAAATTATGGGAGCCCATATGTTAGTGATCAGCTGGACAAAGTAACACAGTGACTGCAACATAATACTTTGAAAATACTGAGATTTAAAGAATAAAACACCCTTTTTGGGTCAGCAAAGGAATATATCAAAATGTTTGTAACATTAAAAACTAAATCCGTGAGTAACAATACTGGAAAAGAATAATGTTAAACTTTTAAGCCTCTAAGCCTTTATATGTATCTTAATAAAGCAAGAAATTCAGTTCCTACCTCACACTGCATATCCACTACATTAAAATGACCAACTGGCTAGTGAAGTTGAGAAAAATACCCTGAAAACCATATAAAAAAATAAAAACAATCTGTAGGCAAAATGAATATGAAGTTCAGGCAGTACATACAGTAACCACTGCCTTTCAGATGATTAATATGCATGGCCACCATGGTGCTGAAATGGCATTTTTGGAAGTGCCATATCCAACCTTTCTACAAATAGAGGCTACTATGATGTGTGTTATATACTGCTGACCTGTAAATAATTTTCAAATTTAGCACCTTTGACTAAGAGTGTGGGTGTTATTCAAATGTTGTTGTCACAAGACACGTAAGTATTGACAGTTTCAACAGTCCACGAATACCCCAGCCACAAATTTGGCTACAAGTGCACAATCTCTCCAGTCACTTTACAACAGCAACACATGCACATCACATTCATGCCATAAGCACATGAATAATAAACTAATAAAAAAACTGAACTGAAAATATCTAAAGTGACATCATAAAGTTGCTGCTATACGAAGATGCTTTTTAAATTAAGTATTTGTATTTCCCTAGTTTTGAAAGAAATGTAAACATATGAGCAGTTTAATTATCTATTTCAATAAAAAGGTCATTTGAAACAGATACAAAAGCAAGGTAAGACAAGCACTAACTAGTTTTGAGTGCATATCTGGCATAACTTTGAATCAAAATGCACCTGGTAAGAATTAATCTGAAACAAAACTCCTATATATCCATGTGCCTTATTCTATTTATATATCAAAGCACTATTAATGTCATTTCATGTAAGGTTCTGAAATTTTGTGCAGTAACTAAATGGCAACAATCAGACAACTTTCAAAGCCATACATGTGGAATATACCTACAATTCAAAGTGAAGATTAAAATATCAGCTGAATATCAACCATTTCAGCTGCGCCTGTAAAATGTGATATGCAAGCAGTCCATGAGCATACAAATGAACTTTGTATTAAACATTTTTGTGTATGTTAAAAACATGGTAACTGTGCAGAACTCCGAGGTTATGACTCGAACCATTCAAGACATGGACTTCCATACCAACAAAATTATGAAGACAGCAGATCATTAAGTTGTATAACTTAGGCTTCTGGGACTTCACCACATAGCCTGTTTAATCTATGACAATGTTCCAGTGTATAATGCAGTCAAAATCCTCACACCTCAACAAGAAGTATACGTGGCTGGAATTTATGGGAGGCATGAGATGTGGTACTATTCCAAAGAAAGTCCAGAGTGCTTACGAACAAGGGCTGGAGGAAATGAGGTAAAGCCACATTTCAGTGCAATTTGTATCCAACTTTATGGTCACAGTTGCAGTACACTTCATTACTCTGATGGATTCTCTTATGGTGTTGGGAGTTTTTAAGTGCTAGAGTGGTCTGCACAATTAGTAATGTATAATTCCTATTAATGCCCCTGCCCTCAGGGAAGCATCTGACTAAAAGAAAGCTCTGCATGTTCAATCCACATATTCTTGTCTTACTGATACAAGAATATGAAAAACCAAAACTGTAAATTGTGACCATTTTGTTCCTTTTCACTGCAAGGTGCATACTCATGATATAATACCTTAAGTGCAAAAATACCTGGCCCTGTGACTGCTTAGATTTAACCCCATTATCAGCAAATACTATATTCATATATTCATACACGAACAATGGAAACAGAAAGACACGTATTACACCACAAGAAAAATTTGAAAACAGAACCTTACATGGAGGTTTCATCAGCCTAACAATGAATTTACATATGATTACACGTATAAAACCGCGGGATTAAAAATTAATGTAAAGAAGACTAAGGAGATGCGAATTGCCCTGACAAACAAACAGTCCCTCTATATACACAATGAAATAGTTGAAAAAGTGACACAATTTACCTATCTGGGAAGTATTATTAATAACACAGGGGGAACGGAGGCGGACATCAAAGCTCGTGTATGAAAGGCCCAAGTTGCATTTAGTGCACTGAACAAGATCTGGCATTCAACGACATACTCAATGCAAACCAAACTTCGCAACTTCAACATGAATGTGAAAGCGGTCCTACTCTATGGCTGTGAGACTTGGAAAAACTCGAAACATATAACAACTAAACTGCAAGTCTTTATTAATAAAAGTTTGAGGAAAATACTAAGAATTTCCTGGCTGGACCGGATAACGAATAACGAGTTGTGGAAGCGCACGAAACAACCAAGAATAGGTTTGCAGATCAGGAAACACAAGTGGGGATGGCTGGGCCATACACTGCAGAAACCGACTGATGATATAACCAGACAAGCCCTAGAGTGGAACCCCCAAGGCAAACGGAGTAGAGGGAGGCCAAAGAACATGTGGTGAAGAACGGTGCTTGAAGAGGCCAAAGGAGTAAAAAAGACCTGGGTAAGAGATTAAGTGCGTCGCTAAGAATAGAGTGCGGTGGAGGAATCTTGTGGATGCTCTATGTTCCGCAGCAGAATGATGGGACTATTGATTGATTGACACGTGTAAGACCAGACTTCAGGTCTTTCTTTCTTTCTTTCTTAGAAGTTCAGTGACATGTCTATGCTATAACCTATGTAGATTTAAGTCCTCATACACAAAAGATCATAATGATAAAAAACATAATGTATATAATAATGGTTAATATGAACATCACGCAATGTCATATATTTGTCATTTTATAATAATATGAAACTAAACCACAGGCACATGAAATGGTCAATAAAACTAATCAGAAAACACTAGCACATCATTTAGCAACTTCATTACTGTCACTATTAGACAATACAGTCAAACAAATAACAATTTATAATACAGTGTACAAACAAAGAACAGACCCCATACACCAACAGCAACCACTAGGTACATTGTCACATACTGCTGCTTGAATACACCTGTATCAAAATGGTACAGAAAGAATGAAATAAAAATAAATTAAACTGTAACTACAATGGAGATTGGATGCATTTAAACAAAAATAAACTACTATCTAGCAGGACCAGATAAGATAAGATTACCAGGATTTCTCAAGTAGCATCACGTTGCCTAGGGAGAAACAGCTACAACAAAGTAAATCATATGCAGGCTCTTGGGCCTCCCTACAAGAACACTAATTTTCTAAATATGTGCTGCATATGAACTACAGCAACCATTTTAATGACACATATCACAAACTTCAATAACATTTGAGAATCCCTGATATGCAGCATACACAATCCATGCGGAACTAATAGGGGAACATGGTGAGGAGGCCTGAAACAAATACAAACTACAATAAATTACTAGTCCAGGGGTTAAATGTGAACCTCAGTTTCATCTTGGGGGAAGAATGGGGTCGCCGATATATGTCCCCAATTCTTGGTGAGCCAATATAGCTTCCACTGGCACCTGAACCAGGGCGAGGAATTGGGGAGCCAGCTCGAGGACTATCACGTATCCCAAGGGGAGGAGTCATCTGCAAAGCAGAAAACCCTCCAATGCCAGGTGCATGAAAATGCCTGCCTTGGAGAGGTGGTGTGGCATATGGCCCAGGGGTGCTAATTGGATGCTTCTCCACCTGCAGTGCACTCATAACCACCGCTTCACGATTATGATACCTGAAATAGTGGCCCCAACACTTTATTCCTGACAAGGTTACATATATGTTTTTCAGTGGTAATAAAGGAAATAATTTAGCATGCAATATTTTGATAAGTCAATAAAATCACAGTTCTGTTTGGCAAATAAGTTAATTTTCATAAATAACACTGAGCACATAAAGTGACAGACAACTACATTACTTTCATACGTTTCACCTTAACTCAAAAGACCTAGTTTTATAATTGAAACTGATCACTTATAAGGCACAAAATTTTCCCCAGAATGCAAATGTACATTATAATCACACAAAATTGCACATCTTTCATAGTCTAACCAGAAAAATTTGCAAATGTGCCCTTAGGAAAGGCACTAAAAGGGTTCTAGTGTACTGCTGCATACATATATGCAATGTGTGACCAATCAAGTAGACACTGCCTCAATGGTATGTTGGTAGCAGTAGCAGAAGCAGTAGAAGTAGCAAAAGCAGCAGCAGCAGCAGCAGTAGTTAGAGGTAGTGGTAGTGATGGTGGTAGTGATAGTAGTAGTAGTAGTAATAGTGGATTTATAGGCCACTTGCCATGGGGTTGAGAACAAACCATACTTGGAGTGAGGGCCTTAGGAAAGATGTATTTGTGAAAGTGTAAAGTTTTTTTTTTAAGCATAAATGCATTATACAATCTGGCAGCAAGTTGCAAACATTGATGCCCCAGTTCCTGAAACAAACTCCCGACTCTGCTCATTCAGTAGGCATCTGTAGAGTTTTATGGCAGAATCATGTATCAGACTAACAATGGATAAGACTTCCATTCCCTGCAGAAGCACAGCTGGACAGTCTATAATCAATGCATAAATTGGACCAATAATGTTCTGTCTACCCCACTAAGAGGGTAGAATATTTAGAGGACCATGACCACTCTGTCCAGTGCTGTCACAGGTTAGTTATGACACCAGGCAACAACCTAAACAATCATCCCTAAAAACTGAAGAGACTCTGCACATGGTAGAGGAATGGTGTCCATGAAGAAGATGGGGTTAGGTCATATTCCTGTCAGATGACAAAAGTAGAAACACACTGTCTGTGAGATGGAGATTTTGAAACCATTCACCTTACTTCACACTGAGAACCACTTGATGGATGGCTGCAGTTGTTCGGTGGTTTGGAGAAAAGGACCAGCAGCAGATGGTGCAATTATCAACAAACTGACAGCATAGAATCTGGCAATGAATTCTACTCATAGTGCCACTGATGGCAGTGGCAAGAGAGTGACAATCAGTGCTGTCCTCTGAGTAACACCATTCATCTTTACGCAGGGAAGATACATTGTACCACAACAGATTCAGAATCTTCTATTTTATACAACTCTGCATTAAAAAGTGGTAACAGGCCCTTTAGTTCCCACTGAACAGGACCTTGCAGAATGGCACACCACTAAGCTGTGTCACTTGCCTTCTTAATATCAAAGAGAAGAGCCAAATTATTTGCAAATAAATTAAGTGTCAAAATAAGTATTTCATAATTCATTACAAAATAGAGAATACTTCTGATTTTGGCTTCTTTCAAAGTAACACCAATATTTTGTTCCCTCATTTCTGTCTGTTACATGCCATTTAGGAAATATCTATGTATCATGGATTCCAAGTGATTTGTGCACAGATTTTTCTTTCACAAAGATTATTTTTCTTTATAAATTTTCATCAGAACACAAAGTATGAAAAATCAATGCAGAAAATAAATCAGTTGAAAATAATCCCTAGTTTGGCAGGACAACTGCTGGACCTGTATTTTATCAATAGGGCACACTTAGTATGCATATATATCAAGGACCATTCCTGAAGATAACAAATGCACAACAGTCAGTTTTCTATGATTTATACTTTGTGAGTTACAAGTCTGTGAATATGCTACAGAATGTTATTTAACATTAAGGTGATGTATATGGTGACAACTTACATACTGCTGATAAATCAAAGCAGCTGTGCTAGCTTAGTCAGTATAGGAACTATGGTATGGGGTGGTTGGCTAAAGAGTCAGGACTGATTCCTGATCCTGAAAGAGGCAAGTGATTTATCTATTCTTCTAAGCATGCAGACCAGCTGTTGGAGTGACCCAGTCTAACCAATGGGTAGAAGGGGCTATGTCCCAGAGATAAAGCAGCCCAGGGCATGAAGCTGACTAGTCACCTCCACCTAATGCTGAGATTAACCCTTCCTGTGTAAGTAAATTTCAAGCTGTTACCCAAACTGCTGTTAATTCTTCACCAAAAATGTATAATTATTTTTTTATTTTTATTTTGCAAAAGCTTCTTCCAGGATCTTCAGCAGTTATATTTTCCACTTACTTACTTACTTACTTACTTACTCCATGGTGTAGAGTCCTTCTTGAGAAGCTAACTGGTTTGCAGCAGGTCAAGAAATTCCCCGCATTTCACGGAACCCGAAGGTTCATTACCGCACTCACAAGCGTCCGCCAACTATCTCTATCCTGGGCCCGCCAAATCCAGTCCATATACCCACATCCTACCTCCTGGAGATCCATCCTAATATTATCCACCCATCTACACCTAGGCCTCCCCAGTGGTCTCTTTCCCTCCGGCTTCCCCACCAAAACCCTATACACCCCCCTCTCCTCCCCCATACGCGCCACATGCTCTGCCCATCTCATTCTTCTCGATTTTATCACCCGCACAATATTGGGTAAGGGGTACAAATCATTTAGCTCCTCGTTATGCAATCTCCTCCATTCCCCCGTTACTTCGTCCCTCCTAGGTCCAAATATTCTCCTCAAAACCATGTTCTCAAACAACCTCAGCTTCCTTTCCTCCCGCAATGTGAGTGACCAAGCTTCACACCCATACAAAACAACAGGCAAAATTATAGTTCTATATATCTTGATCTTTAAATTTTTTGTTAGCAACCTGGAAGACAAAAGGTTCTGCATCGAATGATAGCAAGCATTTCCTCACCTCAATCTGCTCTTAATTTCCTCCCGAATAGAATTTTGATTTGTTAAAGTTGTTCCCAAATATTTAAACCCTTCCACCCTCTCAAAGGTGCTATTATCAATCCTCACACTCTGAATTTGTCCTGCATTCTGATCTCGAGACATGACCATGTACTTAGTTTTATCAGCACTTACTTCCAGTCCAATCTCCCTAGTAGCAGCTACTAAAGCTTCT
>Ga0123354_10018734_pt1 | contig 10864 bp, 8 predicted proteins | sample TergutLab28metaG_2_FD_97872 | JGI IMG/M metagenome (GOLD analysis project Ga0123354, IMG submission 97872) | Labiotermes labralis P4 segment gut microbial communities from Petit-Saut dam, French Guiana - Lab288 P4 | ecosystem: Host-associated > Arthropoda: Insects > Digestive system > Gut ... | reverse complement strand
CTTATAGTGAACGCAATTCGTTCAAACTTTATTTCATTGATGTTGGTTTATTCCGTCATTTTGCCAAAATTCCAACATCCGTTGTTCTTGATAAAACGGCTATATTCGACGAATTTAACGGCTTGCTTGCCGAACAATATGTTTTGCAGGAACTTAATTATTACGAACTTTTCTACTGGGCAAGCGGAGCGCAAGCAGAAGTGGATTTTGTTGCGCAAATCAACGACAAAATTGTACCGGTAGAAGTCAAAAGCGGATTGAATGTGAAAGCTCAAAGCTTAAAAGTCTATCGCGAACGATACAAACCGGAACTATCCGTTCGATTTTCGCTTTTGCCGCTCGAAAACAACGATGGATTGCTCAATATTCCGCTTTATTACAGTTTCCTTTTTCCAATCCTATTGCCTCTATCCTGATTTTTTTTTTTCGTCTCTCCATCGACGAGAAAGAAATCCAAAAGATTTATGCATAGTCCACAGGTTTTCCGACTGACCCGAAAAATCCCCAATGAAACGAAGCGATTGTGGATGGAGGATGATAGGGATAATACAAAAAAACAAGGCGCTGATAAAATCAAACGCCTTGCTCGCATGAAAACTTAGAATTAAGCGAAATGCTTATTTTCGTATATTTAACTCTTTAATAACTGAACGGTAACGTTCGATATCCCGGTCTTTCAAATAATCCAGTAACCGGCGACGTTTACCAACTAACATTTTTAAAGCTCGTTCCGTGCTATAATCCTTCTTATTTAACCTCAAATGATCGGTTAAATGCGTGATACGGTAGGAAAACAATGCAATCTGTCCTTCTGGAGAACCGGTATCAGTGTTAGACTTCCCGTATTTAGCGAAGATTTCTTTTTTCTTTTCCGAATCTAAATACATGATTGTTAATTATGAATTATAAATTATGAATTATGAATTAATTTTGAGTTGCAAAGGTACATATATTTTTTAATAAATAATGTAGAATGATGAATTATTTTCATATAGATGTCACAGTTTGCTATTTTAGTCTTATCTTTGTACCTGATTCATAATTCATAATTCATAATTTATAATTTATAATTCATAATTATTTTATGCCTTCTATTTCCATAGTTATTCCTTTATATAACGAAGCCGAATCGCTTCCCGAATTGTATGCGTGGATTGTCCGAGTGATGAAAGCGAACAATTTCAGTTATGAAGTAATCTTTGTCGATGACGGCAGCAGGGATAATTCGTGGGAAATTATTTCGCAACTCGGCAAGCAACATCCGGAAGTCAAAGGAATCCGATTCGGGAAAAACTACGGGAAGTCGCCTGCTTTGCAATACGGATTTCAAAAAGCGGCGGGGGATGTTGTCATTACGATGGATGCCGATTTGCAGGATAGCCCCGATGAAATTCCCGAACTCTACCGGATGATTACGGAAGATAATTTCGATATGGTTTCGGGGTGGAAAAAGAAACGCCACGATCCGTTAAGCAAAACAATCCCTACCAAACTGTTCAATGCTACGGCGCGGACTATTTCGGGAATCAAGTTGCATGACTTCAATTGCGGCTTGAAAGCCTATCGCAAAAACGTGGTCAAAAATATTGAGATTTACAACGATATGCACCGTTGGATTCCTTACTTGGCGAAGAATGCAGGATTTAACCGGATCGGAGAAAAACCGGTACAACATCAAGCGCGTAAATATGGAACGACTAAATTCGGATTGGATCGTTTTTTTAATGGTTATCTGGACTTGTTTACGTTGTGGTTTCTGTCGAAGTTTGGAAAAAAGCCCATGCACTTTTTCGGATTCTTAGGCAGTCTGATTTTTTTCATAGGATTTATAGCCGTCCTGATTGTAGGCGGTATGAAAGTTTATTGCTTGCATAAAGGCATTTCCGCTCCTTTGATAACCAATACTCCTTATTTTTATGTTGCTTTGGTTTCGATGATTATCGGAACGCAGTTATTCCTTGCCGGCTTTATCGGGGAATTGATTACGCGAAACTCCTCCGAGAGAAACCGCTACGTTGTGTCGGAAACAATCGGTTGATTATTTTATTTGAAACGAATAAGCTACGCCGATATAAAACAAGTTGTAGCTTATGTCGGTTGTACTGTCATCCCACCAATTCGCTGTGTTTTTAGCTTTTGCGTTTGTATAACGCCAACCGCCGTTTAATTGCAAATTATCGGTGAGATTGACGCGGACGTGCCATCCGAGATTAAATCCCAACGCTTTACTATTATATACACTATTCGTCGTATTATTCACAATATAATATTGACCGCCTAAAGCCGGTCCGGTAGCCCATGTTTGCATGTGAATAAGATACAGACGAAAATCAAGATTTGCGGAATATACGGCTAAGTTATAATTTTTGTTCCCCGAATTATCTTTTAAGAGGTATGAAATATTGGGATTCATCATGCCGGTGAAAACAATTTCGAACGGGTCGGAAATATTATAAGCAACATCAAACCCATACTGGGAGTCGTCATAGTAATGTGGACTATAAACATATCCACCTTTTAATCCTACTGTTAAATCACCTTTTTGCATTTGCGGATAAGCCTGAACGCATAGAATAGTCAGTAATGAAATAAAAATTATTTTTTTCATTGGAATAATAATTTAAATATGGGGGCAAAAATACGCAATATAACGGATATATCAAAATATTATTCTTTAATCGGGGGATTGCGGGTCAAGCCCGCAATGGCAGGGTTTAAAATCTGCCCGCAATAGCAGGGTTTAGTATCTGTTTACCTGCTTCACGCCTTTGATTGCTTGAATTTTCTTGATGAGGCTGTTCATTGCCGCCGTATCGCTAAGCATCACGGTTAGTGTTCCCTGAAACAATCCGTCGGAAGGATCGACCTGAATGGAGCGCAGCATCATCCCGCTTTCTTTTGAAATAACGGAAGTAATATTCGTCACGATGCCAATATCGTCGTTACCGATAATTTTTAAAGTAACCGGATAGTTTGATGCGGATTTCCCCGCCCAACGCGCTTTGACAACACGGTAACCGTGCCGGTTGAACATAGCGGGAGCGTTCGGGCAATTCAACCGGTGGATTTTGATTCCTTTGGAAGAGACAAAGCCGAAAATTTCATCGCCGTAAATCGGATTGCAGCACTTTGCCAAACTATACTCAATTCCTCTCAGGTTTTGATCAATCACCAAAACATCTTCTTTTGCAGTAACTTCGTCAACCGGAGTTTGGGCGCGATAATTTTCAACGCTGCGATCCAAGTGTTCCGACAATTCTTGTTCTTTCTTATCAAGCTCCAAATATTGATCAATAATCGCATTGACATCCAACTTTTCGGTAGCGATATCGGCATAAAAATCCGTCACCGTTTTATAGCCTTTTTTCTTGATAAGCCGCATCAATTTCGCCTCATCTTCATCAATCTTACGGTTTTTGAAACGGCGATGCAACAGTTCCTTCGCATATTCCACCTGCTTGGCGGACTGTTCTTTCAAAGATTGTTTGATTTTTACTCGGGCTTTCGACGTAACGACAAAATTCAACCAGTCTTGTTTAGGCGTTTGATTCGGCGAAGTTTGGATATCCACTTGGTCGCCGCTTTGCAAGTGATGTTTAATCGTAACGTTTTTCCCGTTGATTCGCGCCGAGACACATTTGGAACCCAATTTCGTGTGAATGGCAAAAGCGAAATCAAGTACGGTGGCGTTTTGAGGCAATTTGAACAAATCGCCTTTCGGAGTGAAGACAAATATTTCGTCGTCGTAGAGATCCATTTTGAAATCGCGGATCAGGTCGGCAGGCGCCGAGTCTTTATTCTCCAAAGCTTCCCGCACATTGTTCATCCATTCGTCCAATCCGCTTTCTCCCTTGATACCTTTGTATTTCCAATGGGCGGCTAAGCCTCTTTCCGCAATTTCATCCATCCGGCGGCTGCGAATCTGCACTTCCACCCATCTCCCTTGCTGCCCCATGACTGTGGCATGCAACGATTCATAGCCGTTGCTTTTAGGAATGGATAACCAATCTTTCAAACGTTTGGGATTGGGTTGATACATGTCGGTAATGACCGAATAAACTTGCCAACATTCCGCTTTCTCTTTTTCTACCGGCGTATTTAAAATAACCCGGATGGCAAATAAATCGTAAATATTTTCAAACTCCACTTTGTTCTTCAACAGTTTGTTCCGGATGGAGTGAATGGATTTGGTGCGTCCCTTGATATCGAAATTCAAATGCAATTCGTTTAACTTCGCTTCGACCGGTTCGATAAACTCGGCGATGTAGCGGTCGCGGGAACGCTTGGTTTCATTGAGTTTACGAGCAATGAAATCATACATTTCACGGTCTTGGAATTTAAGCGATAAATCTTCCAATTCCGATTTAATCGTATATAAACCCAAGCGGTGCGAAAGCGGAGCATAAAGGAAAGAAGCTTCTGCCGCAATCGTTAAAACCTGCTCCTGATTCAGTCGTTTGGCAATCCGCATCAAATGTAAACGGTCGGCGATCATAATCAGGATAACCCGCACGTCTTCAGCAAAAGAAAGCAATAGCTTACGAAAATTTTCGGTATCAACCGCTGCGTTTTTTGCGTATAATTCCTGCGTTTTCATCAAGCCGTGAATGATGCCGGCAACATCCTCTCCGAAAGCATCCCGGATTTGTTCCATCGAGGCGTGACTATCCATCACAGCCGGCAACAGCATGACGGCAACGCAAGAAATATCTTTCAATCCGATTTCTTCCGAGACAATCAATGCCGTATGAAGGCTGCGGAATAGCCGGTTCTCTCCATACACATCCCGGGCGTATCCTCCGGCAGTGATGGATTGCCGGACGATTCCCTTTATTTTCTGTCTGTCGCTGTCCGTTACGGAACTTCCCGAACTTCTCAGCAAGTTGCGGTAAAGCGAGAAAAAATGAGAATGTTCCTGACCGGATACTGACTGGTTCATGTTTTGCGTATTTAGACTGCAAAGTAAGGGAAAATATTTGATTTCTTATTTGTTTTGAATGAATAAAATTATAATGGGAATGTGTTTATCAACTACGTCCAAAAGAAAGCAAAAGCAAGCGGGATGCGGTGGATAAGTTGGACGGGCAGACAATGTAAAAAAACGCAATATCTTTTTGTTATCAAAAAAAAATAGTACTTTCGTTGCGTATAGTCTCGATAAAAAATAATAAAACAATGAATACCAATTTTTTACCACCTCTAAACGATTTGAAAATTCGCTTGACGCGAGTGCAGCAGTTGCTGGCGGAAGCCGGCGCCGCCGCCTTGATTTCTACCGATGTGAATATCTATTATCTTACAGGCGTCATCTTTTCCGGGTGCATTTACCTTCCGGCGGAAGGCGAACCGCTATGGTTGGTTCAACGACCTTCGGGTTTGAAAGGAGAGCAGGTGATATACATTCGCAAGCCGGAGGATATTCCCGCTGTGCTACAAGAAAGAAACATCCCGTTGCCGGAAACGCTTTTTCTGGAAGCCGATCAGATTACGCACAACGAATTTCTCCGCTTTGAAGCTGCATTACATCCTGTGCGGACGGGTAATATGACTGCTCTCCTCCGGAAAGTGAGGATGATAAAAACGACCTGGGAAATTGAGCAACTCCGGCTGTCGGCAAAGAAACATGCGGAAGTCTTTGAGGAAATTCCGGCGCTTTTTCGGAAAGGAATGACGGAAATAGCGTTTCAAATCGAGATAGAACACGTCATGCGAAAGAATGGTTCCATCGGTTATTTCCGGACATTCGGCGCTAACATGAAAGTTTTCATGGCAAGTCTGTTGAGCGGGAAGAATGCGGATACTCCTTCTCCAATCGATTTCGCTTTAGGCGGTAGAGGAATCCATCCGATCCTTCCGGTGGGCGCAAGCGATGATGTTATTGCGGAAGGCTCGGCGATTATGGTTGATTTTTCGGGGAACTTCACGGCTTATCAGTCCGACATGACTCGCGTGTATTCGTTCGGCAAACTTCCGGAAGTCGCTTACCGGGCGCATCAGGTTTCGATAGACATGCACAACCGGCTGATGGATGAGGCTAAACCCGGAACGGCTTGTTCCGATCTTTACAATCACGCGCTTGAAGCAGCCGATAAGTCGGGTTTTTCGGCTAACTTCATGGGATTTAGCCGGCAGGCAAAGTTTGTTGGGCATGGCGTTGGCTTGGAAATCAATGAGCTTCCGGTGATGATGGCTCGCTCCGGCGATTTACTTCAACAAGGAATGGTTCTTGCTTTTGAACCGAAGTTCGTCCTCCCCGACATTGGAGCTGTCGGAATTGAAAACACCTATATAGTAACGGATTCCGGCATTGAAAAACTAACGGTCGGCGAAGAGGGGATAATCAAGTTGGAAGCGTAATTTTCCCGCTTAACCATAAAAAGATACAAACGAAAATCAAAGCAGGGAGAAGGTTCATGATTCGTAGCTTTTTGATGTTCAGAATATCCAAAGCCAGCCCAATCAGAAGAATTCCGCCGATAACGGTTACTTCGTTGATGTAGTTGGCAGGAATGTCTTTCCCGATAAGCCGGACAATAAGCGTGATTCCTCCTTGATAAATCAATAAGGGAACCACCGAAAACAGGACGCCGACTCCCAATGCAGACGATAACAACAGGGAAGAAAAACCGTCTAATAACGATTTAGCTTTCAACAGTTCGGACACATTTCCGGTAAGACCTTCTTCCACAGGACCCAATACCGACATGGAACCCATGCAGAATAATAGAAAAGCAGTTACTAATCCTTCGGTAAATTGTTCATTTCCTATTTTGAATCGTGCTTTCATTGAATCGCCCAAACGATTCATGCGCTCTTCCAACCGGCAAAATTCGCCGAATAATCCGCCGACAATCAAGCTCAAGGCAACGATAAAAGGAGCGCTTATTTTCAGCGACATCTGAATACCCAAAATAAGCGTAAATAATCCGACTGCCTGAAAATAAATGGTGGTATATTTTTCGGAGAGCGCTTTCTTAAAAGCCAAGCCCATGCTACTTCCTACTACTACTGCCGCTGCATTAATAATTGTTCCCAGCATAATTGTTCTACAATCGAATCGTTTGCTCCTCTCCCGAATAATGAACGGTTGCACTCACTTTAGGCGCATCAATTCCGCAGGGCTTTTCCGATGTTACATACACAATTTTTAACTGTCGCTCGCGGTTCATACCCTGAAACTCTCCCGATCGTTTTCCAATGGTCAGCGTTTTTTCCTTATCATTATACGTAAACGGGATTGTTGAATACACTCCTTTTTCATAATTGTAATTGACGCCTTCGTCTTCATACAGCGTGAATTTTCCGTCTTTTCCGGCATAAACGAAAATCGTCAGGTCTTTTTGATTTTCTGTTGTGCTTTGAATGACATCGCCCATAGGCAGAATTGCGCCGGCTGCGGCAAACAAAGGCATCCGGTCGTAAGGAGCATCTGCTTTCAACCGTTGTCCACCTGACGTAAATTGACCGGAATAAACGGAATACCAACCTGCTCCTGCAGGAAAATACACTTCCCGTTCGCGAGCTTTGTATTCATACACCGGACAAACCATCAAACAAGGTCCAAACATATATTGATCGCCGATATTCAGAACATTCTTGTCCTGTTCGAAATTCATAACAAGCGGACGCATAATCGTATAATCATTGAAATAGACCATTCCCGCTAATGAATAAATATAAGGCATCAAACGATAACGCAATTGGCTGTAATAAAGCATGGAGTGATAAGCTGGATGCGTTTCGGGCGCTACATTCCAGATTTCCCGGTAAGGAAATTGACCGTGACTGCGGAACAAAGGAACAAAAGCGCCGAACTGATGCCAACGGTTATTCAATTCGCGCCATTCTTCCAAATCTTCCGATCCGGGTTTTGCTTGCACATAGCGTGATTCCACACAAAAGCCGCCGTCGTCCATCGTCCAATACGGATTTCCTGCTATCGCAAAATTCAGTCCGGCGGAGATTTGCGCTTTCATATCTTCCCAGCGCGTACCAATATCTCCACTCCATATTGCGGCGGCATATTTTTGCGAACCGGCAAATCCCGAACGGGTTAATAGAAATACACGGTTGTCGTTATTCGTTTTCCTTTGTCCTTCGTAAATTCCTTTGGCGTTCATTAATCCGTAGGTGTTGAAATAGCGGGTGGAAGAGCCTAAAGCCGTCGGATTCATCAATGCTTTCCGGTAGGCTATGGGTGAATTGGATTGAATATCGGGTTCGGAAGCGTCCATCCACCATGCGTCAACCCCTCGTCCGTATAATTTTTTGTTCATCAGATCCCAGAACAACTGACGCGCTTCAGGACTGTAAGCATCATAGAATGAACCGATGTAACCTTTACCTACCCAGTCGCGAATGCTGTCTTGAACCGCCCGGCGATACATCCACCCGTGTTTATCAAATTCTTTGTAATTATCGGTCGTGCAATAAAATTTAGGCCAAACGGAAATCATCAGACGGGCGTTCATCTTGTGAATCTCATTAATCATGGCGGTGGCATCCGGATAACGTTGCAAATCGAAATCATGGCTTCCCCATGCATCTTCAGGCCAATAAAACCAGTCTTGTACAATATTATCGATTGGAATACGGCGTTGCCGAAATTCTTTTAAAACATCCAATAGTTCTTTTTGAGTTTTATAACGTTCGCGGCTTTGCCAAAAACCCATCGCCCACTTCGGCATGACCTGCGCTTTCCCTGTAATCGTGCGATAACCACCGATGACATCATCCATCGAGGTTCCATAAATAAAATAGTAATCGATTTGATCTGCCATTTCCGACCAAAAGGAAAGTTTATTCTGCTCTGCCGGAGCAACAGGACTTAACGCTTTCAAACTCAAATAAGAAGTACCTCCATCGGGTTTCCATTCGATTCGCAGTTTGTATTTCCGGTCTTTCTCCATATTCATCGAAAATTTGTACGAATTGGGATTCCATGCCGTGCGCCATCGTTCGGCTACAACCAATTGGTCGTCTAAATAAACTTTCGTATAGCCGGCATAATACAAAATAAAACGATAAATACCCGATTCTTTGGGTTGAATCTCGCCTTTCCAAGTGACCGAATCGTATTGCGAAAAATGGTCCGGAAAATTACGAATCGTTTCCAAATTGTCATAATTGAGCGTAAGCTCTTTGCGTTCCAGCGCTTTTATAGTCGTATCCTTCCTGTTTTGATAGGTAGCCGTCAATCCTCCTGTTTCACCCGATGAGTCATACAACACAAACGGGAGCGACAACGACGCATAATCGCGCGGGTCGCCGAATTTAGTCAAGGAATAATTATCCCAAAGCAAGCCGTAGTTTTTATTGGAAACAATGAAAGGGATGGATACTTTGGTATTGTATTGGTATAATACTTCGTTTTTACCTTTATAATTAAACTCGTCCGACTGATGCTGTCCCAAGCCGTAGAAAGCTTCGTCGTCGGGCGATTCGAAAACCTGCCGGATCGAATAGGCTTTTTCGCCATCCGCTTCCATCGGTTGAAAAGTCTTACCGCCGCCCGTATTTTCAGCTAAAAGGATTTGTCCCTCTTTGTTGAAAAACGAAACTTCTCCGGTTTTCAACGAAACTTTAGCCTCGATAGATGCTGTTTTCAGACTCACATCATTGTCGGATTGCGTTACCGTCCATCCTGTTTTGAGTGTCTCCGGATGCACATTAATTAAACTTTCCCGCTTGGAAAATACAGTGTCGGGTGAAGCGGTCACACGAATGATATTATCGGTAACTACTTGCAATCGAATAATTTTTGGCGTATTAGCCGAAGAAGTGTTCAGACGGACTGTGATGCCGTCTTCGTTCTGCTCGACCGATGTTGTCCGGCAAGCCGAGAAAATTAAGCACATAAGCGCTACTGAAAAGATACGTATAAGATAAAGTGTTTTCATTCACATAAACGGTTTAATTTTTTTCGTAATACTACGGTTTTGCAAAGGTATTAATTTTTTTAAAACAATAAAGGAGAATATTGACAATTCAAAAAAAAATCATAATTTCTATTCGGTTCGTATTTATGATGATAATGAATAATCAATGAAAATTGAAACCTTAACAGTAAGCAATTATACTACACACATAACTTCTTTACCAATTTCCCCTTGCTTTAATTTCTAAATATTTATTAATAACATTAACGGTCAATTCATTGGGATGGGTAAGCAGGGAAAGAATATTGTGTTGTCGTAATTTATAGATAATCAGTCGTTTTTCATATTCTAATTTTTCAGCGATAACCGTTTCGTAGGCTTCTTCTTTATTTTCCGGCTGACGTCCGGTGAGTGATTCCAATTCGGTGTTTTCGAAAAAGACAACCAATACGCTGTGCCGTTTAGCCATCATCGATAAAAACCGGAGTTGCCGCTCCATAGCCGCCACCGAATCAAAGTTAGTGAATACAAGCGCTAATCCGCGATTCTTAACATTCTTATTCATTTGCTGGTATAACGATAAGAAATCGCTTTCCAAGAAAGCGGTTTGCTGATGATAGAGCGCTTCCTGAATATGATTCATCTGCAAAGGACTGCGCGAGGGAGGAACGAATGTCTCGAATTTCCGTTCAAAAGTCAGCAGTCCCGTTTTGTCGCCTTTCAACATAGCAACGTAAGCAATAGCTAAACTGGCATTAATCGAGTAATCCAGCAAAGTCATCCCGTTAAAAGCTGATTGCATGGTACGCCCTTTGTCGATGACGCAATACACATTTTGCGCCCGTTCTTCCTGAAAAACATTCACCATCAGCTTACTGCGTCGAGCGGTCGCTTTCCAGTTGATGATACGGTAGTCGTCGCCTTTCACATAATCTTTGATTTGGTCGGGTTCCATCATTTGTCCGATGCGCTTGATTTTTTTATTT
>Ga0123354_10018732_pt1 | contig 10864 bp, 7 predicted proteins | sample TergutLab28metaG_2_FD_97872 | JGI IMG/M metagenome (GOLD analysis project Ga0123354, IMG submission 97872) | Labiotermes labralis P4 segment gut microbial communities from Petit-Saut dam, French Guiana - Lab288 P4 | ecosystem: Host-associated > Arthropoda: Insects > Digestive system > Gut ... | reverse complement strand
ATTCTGATAAGCAATCGGTATTCTGTGTTCTCCGTGGCATATTAATATCTTACATCATCAACTGATGATGCTACTGGTCTTACGACAGAATTAATTCACTTGGAACACATTTGATCTTCAGTTTTCGGTAATGTCAGTTTCTTCTCACAAGGCTTGCCAATAGACTCTGTCTCTTTGTTCCAGGAAAACAGAGCTCAGTTTTGTGACACGTGGCGTTTCGCTGTATGTGTCTTTCCGTCCGTCTGTCCCACGGGTAGGCTAACTACATTCATGTAACACAGCTGATCTTGAGAAGCTTAAAATGATTCAAATGGTAAAGAAATTTCACGCGAATTATAGAACCCCATGTTCATTCCTGTGTTCACATCAAACCCCACTGTCCTGTGAATCCAGTCCATAACCTTCTATCTTATTTCATTAAGGCCCATTTTAATATAATCTTCCCTACTATGCCTACAGCTTCCAAATGGTCTCTTTCATTTACAGGTCTTTTTCCTCCAATGTTTGCCAAAAATTTTCATTCTTCTTTAATCTGTCAGCCGATAAACTGTGTTAGGAGAAGCAATTTTCAGCTCCAGACTAACAATTCTCCCACAATCCTATTATGTTCGAAGAAACCTCTGAGCACACTGTTGCTGAACACTTTATGCTTTTGTTCTTAAGTGTGTGAGACGGTACAGAAAAGAAAATTAGGACTGCTTCTATTTTACTTAATAACTCCATGCAGCACAGTCCTTCTTGAGAATCTAATCGGTTCTCAGCTAGTCAAGAAATTCCACGCATTATGTAGAACCAGAAAGTTCATTACCGCATTCACACGCGCCTGCCGACTGTCCCTATCCTGAGCCAGCTCGATAGAGTCCATACCCCCACATCCCACTTTCTGAAGATCCGTCTTAATATTATCCTCCCTTCTACGCCTCGGTCTTCCAAATAGGATCTTTCCCTCGGGTTTCCCCGCCAAAACCCTGTATACGCTTCTCCTCTCCCCCATACGTGCTACATGCCCCGCCCATCTCAATCGTTTCGATTTTATCGCCCGAACAATAAGGGTGAGTAGTACAGATCATTAAGCTCCACATTATGTAGTTTTCTCCAGTCCCCTGTTAACCTCGTCAGTCTTAGGCACAAACATTCTCCTCAACAACCTTTTCTCAAACACCCTCAACCTACATTTCTCCCCAAATACGGGAGACCAAGTTTCACACCCCTACAAAACACATTTATAATTCTCTATGCTTTAATCTTCATATTTTTGGATAGATTCTAGACCGAATGGTAACAGGTATTCCCTGAGTTGAATCCGCTCTTAATTTTTCATGAATACAATTTGATTTGTTAGGTTTGTTCTGCAACATTTGATATTTCCATACTTTCAAAAGACTTATCACTTTTATGTTCTTAATTTTGTCTAGTATTATGTTCATGAGACATGAATATGAACTTAGTTTCCTTAACATTTACTTCTAGAATAATCTCCCTATTAGTGACCAATAAATTTCTCGTGTTTTGGTTAACAGTAGGTTTGCTTTCACCCAGTATATCTACATCACCAGCATAAACCAGAAGCTGGTGTGTTAACATCCATTTCCAATCGTCCTGGCCCTCCTGAACCCTCCTAATGACACGCTGCACAGCAAAGTTGAACAGCAGTGACGAGAAAGCATCTCCGCATTTCAGGCTATTCTTAATTGGACATGTATTAGGCAAAATGTTGTCTATCCCCACTTTATGTCTAATTTAACATTCTTATTAATCTAAGTAATTGCATTTAGATAAAACCCAATGAGGATATTATGCAAGACGTCTTCTTGATTGAATCTAGGCTCTTTTGAAGTCTATAATTAGCCTACTTACTACCCTATTGTATTTCCATTTTCCCAACTATAGGACAAATGTAGAATACACTGACAGATTCGGACAAGGAGGAGAGATAATACAAAATTGTAGAAAATACTCTCCTTTCAAACCCCCTCCACCCCGTAAAAAATAAGGTTCCATCACCCAGCCTTATCCAATGTAGCTACAGTAACGACTATAAACAGTAATAATAATAATAAGTGGTAATTTAAATATGACCATACGCAAATATTTCATTATCTGCAAGCGACAGAATTCTATCATTCTTACACGATATACTCGTATTTTGTCCATTTGATTTTAAATTCTCTCCTCCTATTATTCTTGTCTATACTCATCACGTTAGGTTAAGGGGCACGGGATGTTTCGTACTCTGTGTTATCAACAGCATGTTATGTTATGGTCCTGTGCACTATGTTACCGGATGACCTTCTATGTTTCGGCGAAAAATGGCGACTATGCTTTAGGGTAAAAATAGAAGGTATAGCAAATATATTTCTTCTAAACACTGGTACTTCATCAACCCGCTCTATGGTCGCACATTCCAGAAGATAGTTTCTTTCAAAACAGTATATTTATTTTGAAAAATGTTTGTTAAATCCTCGTATCAGTGGATACAAAGAAAATTTTTGGTGCATTTTTGCAGTGTTTAGACCTATATAGAAAGACAGACGTGTGGTTTGAACATCTGGCCGTGAAGAATATTGTCTTCTCTTATACGACGCTGTGTAGTGTGATATATATGTGTCTAAACCTCCGGGAAGCCTGCTTGATCCATCTTCGAACCAGCGTGTTAATGGAGGAAGCATGTTCCCTCTACCAAACTACATGAGCTATCAACCCAGACTACAATAATTTTTGAATGATAGATGTTGGAAATTTGTTCAGGATGTTTCAAATTCTTATGGCGTGAAGGGCTAACTTGATAAGTTCACGGGTATCTGTCCTGTTGTCTTTTCTGCTCACATGTCACGTGATTTAATGGAAAATATTTTGTTGCTGTAATCAGAAGTTGAATGTTGGCTCAAGGTGAATGAGAAAATAATTTCTGTATAATGATATGTAAATTTCTTATTGGCTAGTGGAGAGGTGCAGTTTATATTTTGAACTAATGGAGACAGATTTACATAATTGGGCATGTTAGCCGAAATGTAATGTCTACAGAAATAACTATGGTGACAAAGAATTGTCTGAATTCTTCAACGTATGCTTATAAAATTAATTATAAATTATAGTTGAGTTTACGTTACAATTTATATAAATTCATTACATGTGTCAGTTTATGTTTCAATAGATCATTGTACAATATTTGTATTGAATGTTAATAAAAATCCAACCAGATGCAACAGTATGCAAATATTTATTTACTGCAAACTCACGCTACATGTTTCGGGTGTCACAGCACCCATCATCAGGAGTACTAAAAACTGTAACCGCAACCTCCGGTACAGGTCATAATATCGGTACAGCTACTTCCCTCCAACGTGGCCTGATCAGGCTTGATCAGGCCTGAATTAAGATGAACGGAACCATGAGCTTAAAATTTGTATTGAAGTTTGTATTAAAAGTTGCTGGAAGGAATTAGCCTACCGCAGTAGGTCTAGAACATTTATATCTCTTCTTGACATAAATCTGGAACTAAATCTTGCAGATTCTCTCAGACATTACGTACGCCTATCGTGAGATCAAATATACACACCATTAAGACTTTTCATTTTCGCTGTACCGACTCATAGACTGGTCAGCATTTAACAAACTACAAGATACATACAGTTCTCATCCTGTAGTAGGAAGTGTCATACCTGTAATTTTTACACCGACGTGGGTATATCTACATAAATCTACAACTGTAGTTAACCTACTTTATAATTTAGGTATTAAACATAACATAAAGTAGAATGGTTCACCAACACTTTTCTTAGGAAATACCTAAATCACAGAGGATCAAAATCGAAAATATAGGGTCTGATGTATTTTAAAACCCGCAGCCATAAAAAGGTGTGGTTGATCTTAATCAAGTTGATACCAATCATGTACGCATACTAAAAAAACTTCCAAGGCGATCGGTTAATTTTTAAATTTGCATTAAAATTTAATTTATTTTTTCATGCCGCTTTAAGAGCAAGGCTATTCGAAAGACTTCGGTGTAATTTAACATGACTTGTTCTTAAATAATCTGTAGAAGTTCGGAAACGCTTCGCTTACAGCTTGTTTAAACCTTCAAACACGAAGCGCAGACTGTTTCATTTAAAGAGCCAGGTCGTACCGCGCTGTAAACACTTTTCATCTCGGTTACAAAAACCAACCAGTTTATGTAATATGGGTCATAAATCCCTGTTTTTTTTCTGAGATATGTACAGAACTAAAAATGCGTTCAGTCAAAAACGCAACAATATATTCAATAATGTAAAATTTAAATTTTTTAATGTATTGTTGTGTTTTTGACTGAACGACATTTTAGTTAGTACTACAACACAACGGGATGGCTCCAATCAAATCAAATAGTTAAAAAGTTTGAACTTGGAGCCCTGTTTGTAGCCTGCTGAGGTCTCTGGCAAACTGGGTATCGCTAAATGGCCCCCGATACGTAAAAAGGCGTTTTACCATAATTTGTTTCAAACAGATTTTCTTGGGACAGTACAAATACGTAAAATCCACCAAGACAACCTCCGATTATTTTTGATACAAGCTTTTTATCAATGACCCCAGAGATTACCAGATTCCACACACATGGATTTTTTCTTAGTTGGAGATTTGTCAAAGAAATATCCATGTTACAAAATTTCTCGGTCTACTAGCCACCTGCAGGTGGTACAATCCGCAAAAGCTGTATTGCATTCAGTCGTTGTAAAAATCTGAGCTTATATTTAATAATTGTGGGCCCGGTAGCTCAGTTGGTATAGCGACTGACTAGGGGTTGGACGGTCCGGAATCGAATCTCGGTGGGGAAGAGGTTTTCTGCCCGTCCAGACCGACCCTGGGGCCCACCCAGCCTCCTGTAAAATGGGTACAGGGCCTTTCCCGGGGGTAAAGTGCGGCCGAGGCGTGCTGCTGACCACTCACCCCCTTCTAGTGCCGCGGTAAAGGAACAGTAGAGCTATACCTCTGGGCCACACCGGGCCTGTAACGGGATCACTTTACCTTTAACTTTTATATTTTATAATTTTTTCCCCGTTACCGATGGCATTAGAAAAGACCAGAAAACGAATCACAGTGGAATCTGAAACAGTGGACAAGATCAGCTCAAACAAAATGTGGCACAAGGCTGAAAAAAGTTTCGGCACATTCCGAGTCGTTCTTGGAGCTTACAGAGAAATTTATTAGTTGTCACAATACTTCTGTGTTGGTATTCATGGTGGTTAGTACTTTTAACAATACCAAAAAATCTCTGTGAATAACAGAATTTTAAAGAAGTAGATATCTACTACGAGCATTCTGCACTGAATTCTATCACAAAATTATTTTAAAAAGAATAGAATATTACGTGTAGGCGTTAATCCAATTCGTTTTTAAAAGATATCTGACGCTGATATGGCACAATTTTAAGGTAATTTATCTACAATTTGCCTGCCGTCCTCATGTTCCTATTGTAAAATAAGTTAATAAGTTCCCGTAGAACTAATCATTGGGGCTCTGTGAAAATTAAAGTGGAAATCTGAGGGCCCCACATTCATGGGATATCTTTACCTTACGCACAACTCCAACTTATCTCACAATATTTTGGGTCGTCGATTTTTCTGTTGCATTTGTATCTTACATGACACTGACTGAATGATGTAAGAATAAAGGGAAGTGTATGAAAAAAGTGCCGTAACGAATCAACGACATTTAAAGAGCGCATTTTTTTATTTACTGCTATTACGTTTGTATCCTGCAAAGCAGTATCTGATCTTTTTAAACTTACTTCCTAAAGTATCAAAGTTTACCTTAGCTTACAAATGTGAAAATTACTTCCTACAGTAGTTGAAATAACGAGATATGCATTTGAGGGAAGTCTCCTTGCTAATTAAAGTGATAGGCTGCTTGTCAATGTTCCAGCACGTGGCCTCTTCAGTAAAAGCTCAACATCGTTACACAGTTTAAGTCTTTGTTGTCAGTCACAATACCTGTTGCCTGTTACGGTCTATAAATTACATTTGTTTGTTAATTAAATGGGGTGTTTCTTGATATTTAGTGTTCTGACATTACTCATTAACTGCTGCCTGTTTGCTTTTGATTTATACAAAGAGATACTGCTTCCATTTACGTGTTGTATATCACATCGTATATCTGTGAGATTTATATCAGTAAGAATTGATAAAATACAGGGCGTTTCATAATGTACTCCGGGATTACAAAAATGTATTATAGGAAAGCTGTAGGACACGTATTTACGAAACCTATATAGATAGAAAGAAAAACTGAAAAACTTACTAAAACTGGGTGTCTGTGCGAGCAGAAATTAAGTGGTCGCACATTAACCACTGAAGTTGAAACTGAACGGGTTCGGGCCAGTTTTCTGCATAGTCCGAAGAAATCAACGGATCTGCAGCTAAGGAGCTATCGATGTCGAAAACAACAGTGTGGAGTGTTCTGGTTAAGCGTTTGGTGTGAACAATTCCATTAAGGTAAGTCCTTTGGTTTTCTGTTTATAAATGTTTGTAATCAGGGAGAACATTATGAAACGACCTGTACATTCTTTTAACTGCGTCGAAGGAAAAACAGTTTAAATACTGAATAGACCTACTCTCAGCGAGTTGCATTTTTTATGACACTCATCTTTGACATGGCAGAAACTAACAGATCTTCAGCCAGTCAAAAAATTCCCCACATTTTATGGAACCCGAAGGTTCATTGTCGCATTCACAAGTGCTTCTGACCGGAAGCAGATTAATCCAGTCTATGCCCCACCATCTAAGTTCTTGAAGATACATTTTAATATCATAATTCGTTTTAAAATACAAGCAACTACTACTCTTAGGAATACTAAACGTCCGGGGACTGAGTTCATAAAGCAATATTTCGTGACTTATATGACTGTATTATGTGAGTAAAAAGTTTTAATGGTGTGTTACCTTCCCGCACCAGTGAGGACTGACCACAACAAATTATGAATCAAGTATTTCCGTGCCCGAAACACACAAGCACTGGAATCATATCATTATAAATTTTAAACTTACGCAAGAAAGAATTATGTCTTGCGCACAACAGCGAGAAAATAAAATAAACATCGTTAATGTATTAAATAACAAATTCCCTCAATAAAATACAATATTGGTATATTGGATGTAAGTAAATGCAGGATTTGAGTAACATAAAATAAACATGTTTGTTTGGTGTTTCGAACATTGTTGTCCCTCTAAGTTAAAAAAAATATATATTAGAATGTCCAATTAAAATATTAAAACCGAACTGCTGCTGCTCTTCACCGAACCTGAGAATTACGAATACAAAGATTAACTGGTTGTTGTATTTAAAATATTCAATAATCTACGGGTGTTGCTACGGTATACTTACTTACTTACTTACTCACTCCATGGTGCAGAGTCCTCCTTGAGAAGCTAACTGGTTTGCAGCTGATCAAGAAATTCCCCACATTTCACGGAACCCGAAGGTTCATTACCGCACTCACAAGCGTCCGCCACCTGTCTCTATCCTGGGCCAGCCCAATCCAGTCACCATATACCCACATCCCACCTTCTGGAGATCCATCCTAATATTATCCACCCATCTAAGCCTAGGTCTCCCCAGTGGTCTCTTTCACTCCGGCATCCCCACCAAGACTCTATACACCCCCCTCTCCTCACCCATACGCGCCACATGCCCAGCCCATCTCATTCTTCTCGATTTTATCACCCACACAATATTGGGTGAGGAGCACAGATCGTTTAGCTCCTTGTTAGTTGCTATGGTATATTTTACTTATTATATTGTCAGTATAATCTGTGCTATTTAAAGTAGTCTTGTAGTCTCTGATTAAACTAAAACAAACACCCCTTTACAGCTAGTATTATAAAGTACGCAACACCAATAACAGCTGTATAGACAATATTAAATAAATAAAAATGTAGATGCTACAAGCCTTTATCAAATTTAAACCCACTCTTGTAGAAGACCGCACATTCTGCAGTTAACTATAAAATTTAGGAACCTAGCAGTTTAAGATTCCGACTGGCGTTTTCAAACATTTATTGCTGCACAAAGGGAAAGAAACGTGAAATTAAAACTTTTAAAAACGGAAATTTACAAAAACAATACATATAAATGCCCATAATGTTGACCGTGCGGTCTAAGGCTTAGGTCATCGACCACTCGATTGCTGGAATCGAGGGGTTCCAATCCCGCTGAGGCCATGGATTTCGTCTCCTGTGTTTGAATGTTGTGTAGGTAGCGGCTTCTGCTACGAGCTGATCACTAGTTCAGAGGAGTGTGAGTGCCTAGTTTTGTGTGACATAGAAACCTCAAAAATGAAGTGGCCTAGGCCCAAGTAGGCTTACCTTTAACAGAATTTAAAAAGACGTAAAATGATAGGAATATTATTGGATAATAGATTGCAAACAAACTGAAAAAGTGGTCATAATTTAACCCAATATGGTATCCAAAATTTTCCTGGAGTAATAGAAGAAACCCCCCTAAAACCCTCAATCAGGATAATCAGTGTCGGAGTCGGGATTTGAAACCTTGAGCTCTCAAACTCAAAACAGAGGTGTTACTCATTTGATAGTTTCTTTGGGCACAAAACTACAAATATATTTCAATTTCAAAGTGATACGTCCCCGAAATATTTGTACTTAGCAAAATATTCCAAATTTTCCGCAATCACATATTTAAGTTCTGGAAGCTTGTAGGTGGGGGTGCTGATAGGTCCTTAGCCCGACCAGGAAGGAAACAAGCTACAGCGACCAAACTCGGGATTTATTCAACATACTCCCCACGAAGCTCAGTACACTTCTTAGTCAGTAGCTCTAACTTTTGCAAGCCACTCAAAAAAAAATTCAGAATGCTGTCCGTCCAACCAGGTGTCCGCGACAGCAATGACCTCTGCGTCCGACGAAAAATGGCGAACTTTTAATTGTTTTTTTCAGTCCAGGGATCAGGTCGCAGTCCGACGGGGCCAGATCCGAAGAATAGGCTGGGTGATCAAGACATTGGAAATCCAAGCAGACCAGCTTCTTCTGGGTTGCAAGTGCCCGGTGAGCCGGGGCATTGTCGTGCAAGAACAAGACCACTTGGTGGCCTTCCCGCGGCGTTTTTACTTCAAAATGTCCTTAAATTGCACCAGCACAGATGAGTAATACTCCGGGTTGATAGTTTGGCAATTCGGAAGATAATCAATGAGGATGGTGCCGTCCCGATCCTCAAAAAATCGAGGCGAGAAATTTTCCAGTGGATTTTTGGACACGGAATTTTTTTGGACGGTGTGAGCCGCTATGCCGCCACTCTATTGATTGTTGCTTTGTCTCCGGATCATAGTGATATAACCAGGACCAGGTTTCGTTCATGGTCAACAATCGCGACAGGAAATCATTTGGATCGTGCCGAAAAAATTCCAAAAGTTGCTCAGATGACACGCACCTTTGACGTTTTTGATCCGCGTTCAGGCATTTCGGGACCCACTTCGCGGAGAGTTTCCGTATGGCCAAATCTTCATGAATGATGGACCCAACCCGCTCACGTGAGATGTCCAGTTGCTCAATTATTGATTTAGCCGAAATCCGGCAGCCTTCCAAGATTAGGTAGTGAATTTGATCAATAATCTGCGGTGTGGTCACTGTTTTGGGTCGTCCAGGACAAGGCGCATCGCAGGTGGAAAAATCATCACGTTTAAACTGGGCCACCCAGTTTTTGACGGTGGTAAACTATGATGCATGTTCCTCTAATGTTTCTGTCAGAACGGCGTGAAATTCCTTAGGCGCCTTGTTTTGCAGGAAAAAAAACTCGATGACAGTTCGCGTCCCCATGTTGTTGAAATCGCGCGCGTCGCCTGACATGCTTCCTTTCAGCCTCTGTAACAAAAAAGACTTGCAATTCGGCACATGAACAGACCCCTCTTTCCAACGACACTATCGATTCCTTCCTACGACATAGGGAAGTAGGTCTGGCTAAGGACTTATCAGCACCCCCTCTTACAAGTGGTGTTCTGCTTAGTAAATAGAAGGGATCTTGGGGGTCATGTGACAGGACCTGTTGAGGCAAATCATCTGCTGTAGAACACAGCGTCGTGTTAATCTCAAATTCGGTAGTGCGGAGCAGTATGTTTACGGTACGTTCTTTTGTTACAATCCGTAAGATGTAGAACTGGAAAAATATAATTATTTATAGAGTGTCTGTTCTGTCACTGAACTGCACACGGCAGCTGGTATGGACTATGCCTGCAAATGAACTTTTTTTTGTGCGACAAAACTGCTGTGTTCGGGGCAGTGATAAAAGAAACGGCCAGTATATTTGCAAACTCCTCTATTCCTGGACATATAAGTACATATATTTATATTTCGGAAATTTTTAACTGGTTGAAACCAACTGGTTGTTATTGCAAGTCGCTGCCCATCTCACTTCAGGGGAATTTCCTGGAGTTCCAAAGAAAACAGAAAAATTGTTAAAATATACAATCCAAAAACTCAAATAGGTAATTGATCTTCTAAATTTTTCACTCTTCATATTATTCAAAGGCATTTCTTCCGTATACTTTTTTCTTGTAAAGAGTCGTAAAAACGCATTACGCAGTGCACTGCCTGGGAAAATGGCTTCTTATGCTGCCTATTTGTCACACAATACAGAGACTTTTCCCTAAAAACGGAATTTCGTCTCACCCGTTTAATATTAAAGAATTTTTTCCATTTTTCCCCACATATTGCATTGCAAGTCTCACGGAAAGAAACCGGACAGATTCTCTTTAAACGATGACAAGGATGCGAATAAGGTATTATGATTTAAATATGCAACCTGGAATATTAGAGGGCTAGGAGAGAAAGAAGAAGAACTAGACAAAATTCTAAACGAAAATAATATTAAAATAGCAGTAATT
>Ga0123354_10018731_pt1 | contig 10864 bp, 5 predicted proteins | sample TergutLab28metaG_2_FD_97872 | JGI IMG/M metagenome (GOLD analysis project Ga0123354, IMG submission 97872) | Labiotermes labralis P4 segment gut microbial communities from Petit-Saut dam, French Guiana - Lab288 P4 | ecosystem: Host-associated > Arthropoda: Insects > Digestive system > Gut ... | reverse complement strand
TTATAATTTAAAACATTCAGTGAATTACTTCGTTATGTTAACTTTGGTGCTGTGGCAGCATGTCGTGTGTTTGTGTGTGAGTCGTGCGGTGTTTAGAATGAGCCTGGTTATGGTTGTGCGTCTTATGCTGTGCAGCGTGAGACTCACGCTGCACAGCAGGATGATCGTGTGATCGGAACATGTAGGAGTGTTTTAAATGATAATGTAAATTTTAGACTTCTTAATATGTGCATGTGTTGTTGTGTGTAATTAAATTTATCCACCGTTTTTTAAGCTTGTGCGCCTTGCTTCTCAAGGTATTTTAGAAAATTGCTGAGGAGCAGCACTGAGCGTAAATGTCTGCGAGGTGAAAAAAATACAAAACAAAGAGCTTCAATGCACTTACTTCTATAAAAGAACGTCTGACATATCTTTAACGGTAAGTTATGGTCAAATAGTAACACAGATCGTAGCGCCACCATTAGAATGTTGCTAGAATCTATTCCCAACTTACTGCCAGTAATTATACGCTCAGACATGTGGGCATAATAGTTCAGCATAAACTACTTCCAGCCGGAGAACTAATTTGCTTTTTGAATTCCCAGGATGACGCAGATCATCAAAGAGGCTGGCCAAGTAATAGCCCGCCAACACAGGAAACACACAGCAGCAAGATGTATTCGTGAAAATTATTTCACCATAAATACTGATAATATTTTTCTTTCTTTCTTGACAGGCAATGTCTGACAGTATCATTTAGAGCTATATATATATATATTATCGCTTTCGAGAAGGTTATATTAAATTTGCAGAATACTGAATCGAAGGTTATCAGGATCGTCATTGGGGAAATCTTGTTGAAAACACTGCAATTTTCTTCAGTTGGGTTACCTGCTCAGGGCCTAACTCGCCCTCAAGGATAGTGTAGAGGAATTTCTATTTCTAACGACTGAGTGTGGTCTTGGAGTACAGCCTGACTGGGTACCTAGGCGGATGGCATCAAGAGTGGAGGGAAGGCACTACACCCGCCTACATTTGTCATGCGCACAACAGGCGGTCTGGATGAAACAAGAAACTTACACAAAACTGTGCAGTGCCCTGTTGGGTAGGGACGTTGACACCTGGGAGACACATAGTCCTGAGGATAATATGTAATTGTACCTCTTTAAGGCAAGTTATAAGGATGTGGACTAGCTCAGAAGGCGTAACACTGACCGGCTTTTGTAACAGTACTACTGCGAAGGTTTTTCGTCATATGGCGCTGCGTTACCGCTGAACTAGTCTAGTCCTGATCATATTCGCAGCGTCGTAATTTGCAAGTCTCGCACCTCGTTGCAACTTGGGGCGCGGAACAAACAGATTCCGTACACAAAGACAGACGTGGTCCCATGTGGGCCATAGAGCACAGATTGCTGTCACTGGGCTCCTTGTCTCGCATCCCATGTCCAGCTGCTTGTGTCGGCACGCAACAGCTGCTGCAGTGTTGCGTTGAGTTATTCTTAAGTTGGACATAGAGAGTTACGTCAAAGGGGCCACTGGTACCAACAGACATCGATATGGGGAGACACCCCAACTGGCCTATATTAATTTTTGTTGCCTTTTGGAAACCGAGCATCAAAGATCCGACTAACTCCGAATGACGTTCAGCACGCACAAATTATTTCCTACAAACAACCAACGCAGGACAACACGCTGTAGCGGTGAGTACTTCTGCTTCGTATTCAGATCTGAATCGTGGGTCTGAAGACCGGATCATCGCAGTACTTGTTTACCGCATTTTATTAATTTGTCGATGTAAACGCCTGGATAATGAGCACTGAAACAGAGCAGGGGTGGCCAGCTGGAAGAGTTTCGCCAGCAGCTATTTACAAGGCAACTTAGACAAGAGCTATGCTTTAATACAATAAATTATTTTAACTTATATAGCGAGTTCTTATTTCCGCTGAGCCACCAACAATAGGTTAATTTTAGTTAGGGGCCTCCATTGTTTAGAAAATCTTTTAAAACTCCGTTGGAAGAGGGCCTCGTGTGCATTTAAACTATCAGAATATTATTTTGAGCGGCAACATGCGCAAAACGCGCTGTGTTCACCCCTGTAGGCCCACTAAACTATGACTGCACACTTCACTACATACGTATTACGATTCAAAGTAGTATCTACACAGTTCCTATATCTTATAATTGGATCCAAAAGAACCTTTTCTGTTGATTTCTAGATTTCTACATCCCACGATAAACAGCAGAAACCTGTAATAGACGGTGATAGAAGGTTGAGAATGAATGAAGCTCCCATTAGTAAGATAAAACGCCTAAACTGTGTTGTAGAGATAAGCAGTTCAAGCCTCTTGAAGAGTCCTAAGTCCCTATGCCTACCCATCCCTACCTCTGAAAGGTTCAGGACGTATTCGTCACTTCTTCCCGACGATGCATGTCTCCGGAGCGGACTTTGCGTGATAAAATAGCCACGTTCGAGTACAAGTAAGCAGTCACGCACGCAGGAGGCCGAAACTGCGCAAAATAATGGAATTCAATTAAGTGCATCATCAGCACGCATGCGCATCGCTGGAATTCGAAACGGACTACACCTGTCCGATGACCAATCTTATCAAGATAACACCAATCTTTTCCCCTTATTCAGCCCTCTTTAGTGTTCGTTCGGTTTATATTTCATCGCACCGCATATCATTCACTTTTAATTTATTTTGTTGTTTCATCTTCATAAGTACTTCGACTTTACCTTCCAAAATCCTGTGTTTGCTTTTACTGAGTTTTTGTCTATAGGCCGACGTTTATTTGTCCATTATCTGACTGTTAAATTAATTTCTTCAGAGCTATCATTAATTCGCTACATTTTTAATCATTCATAATAGACATTCTTTACGAAGCCAAAGGAACGCTTTATGTGGAGACAACTTCTAGCATCTACCCGGTAAAAGCAGCTAAATTCGATGGAGTTCCTTATAAAAATTTGTCGAGCTTGTCTGAGTTTCGCAAGATATATTTCCGTGAAATTATGTGTAGAAGACATGCATGAAACTTCGGTGAGTATTTGTGAGTTAGTGAAAATTGCAATGACGGTGAGCAAGGACGAGGTTCATGAAACTCGGCGTAGTGAAAGGCATTCTTTACTCATAGGCGTTAAATGAAATTTTGCCCGCTGTCTACATTATTGCTTGGATTTGGATAAAACTTGGTAAGAAATGTCCAAAACAAATTGAGTGATTGTGAGTTTCATGAAAATTGGTGCAGTGAAAAGCTTCGTGTGCTTGTAGTCACAGTTCATTTGATTTGGTTGGAACTTGTGCAAGCAATATGTACATCCTGCCTGCTGTCCAGCACTTGTAAATTTCCTGAAAATCGGTATTCGGAAGGCCGTACTTTTTTATGGGCATAACTTAAAACGATACGAATGTACCGTGCTGCCTTACATTTTGGAAGGAACGCCTCGGTAAATTATGCCTGCTAAGTCACGGAATACATTATTGGCAATCGTGTTTTCCATTTGTTTCTTCATCTCTTTCTGTTCTGATGTCGTTTCTCTTTTACTTGCTCCAACTTCCTTGTAACCATTATTCCTTTCTGCTTGTTATACTCTTCCTCTTCCCTCTCGATTCCCCGCCTTGCTTCACTTGCCACGTCTTATCTCGCACAATTCTCTGTCTCATTTTCATGTAAACGTAGAGCTGTAAAGTATAAATAAGCCCTCTTACCGTAGCGGCGCAGAATATGGCAATCCTATGCGCCTTTTAAGTGAATCACTTATGATAACTGCGAGCAACATAAACAAACCTACCAGCAGCCAGGCAATGACACGATAGAGGTATAGTCGTTTTTCAGAGAGAAATACTTGCACTATCTTGCCTAGAGTTGTAGGGGAAGAAATTACGGGTGACGTCGGTTGAGGAAGCTGACAGATCGGTGGTTTCCGGGCTCTAGGCGCGTAGACATCGCTCCGCATTTCAGTGGCGGACAGTGCTGCCACCTGAAGACAATCTGGTGAACTCAAGCTATGTTCCGACAAGAAGTGACCACATTAACTTTGCCAGTAGAACTAATGGGTACGATGCGGATTTAGTTCGGTCCAAAATTTAAGCTCTGGAAATAATGAATGGCTTTTAATTACATTTTATTTTAGGTATCTGCAATAAAAGTAATCGGGCGAATTTAATTTGTGTCCGTGGAAGTCTAGTACTGTACAAGCATAACTTCTGCTTTACATACACCTTAAATACAGTAACATATTTGTTATTGCCAACACATTGGAACATAAAAGGAAATGTGGAATCTACGGAGTTGCACAACTTTTGTTTAAAATGTTCTCCATTATGGCGCAATATATATTTAACTAAATACTAAGATCATTTCATCGCCGTGTGCTATAACCTGTCTACAGTGTGATTACATTTCTAAAAATACAGTGACTGACCAACAATAATTAACAGCACGATTATTACTTTGTTTCGAAATATCACAAGGTTTCACGGCAAACGCGTAACGTAATATAATGTAATTTAATTTACGCCTTTCACAAAACTACGTTCTTCCATGCGCCGATACACACGACCTTATTTTAGTATTTTTTGGGCCATTGTTTTTATGTTCGCAAGCTTGGCTAATGATCCTGTGATTTAAGTTTGAGTGCAAGAGTTGACAATGTGACGTCCTACACTACTGAGTGGAGGGTGCTTATTGAGAAAACCTAAAACTTCAAATAAATGTCGCGTAAATGTAAGTTGATAGTAATTACCGTCAGCATTTTACTGTACTTAATGATCCTTCAAGAAGTTTTGTAATCAGCCCTGGTACGAGCATTAAAAAAGAAACTCTCTACACAGTAAAAGGGAAGAACAAACCGTCAACCACAACTGCAATATACGCCAGATTTATTGTTGGCTACATGTTTCGGCTTGAGCGAAAAACCATCATTAGGTAATTAAAAATACATAAAGAAACACAATTAAATAAAACCAATTAAAATTATACATTTTCAGATAGCTAAACTTCACAAAAATTGGAATTTCGTAAGCCGAGACTAGATAAAAAATATATCGTATCTGACAAGCACCAATCAAAATTAAGACACAAGATTACGCACATCGTACATTACGACCAGGACAACAACTTTCACATTTCAGTAAACGTACACTCATATTATAATATTTTAGTATACGATCCAGGCTTTTATCTACGTTTGTCTTTCGCAACTCCAATTTCCGTAAAGTTGAGATCTCAGTCATCTGAAAAAGTATCAGTTTAATGGTGCACATTTAGTTACCTTCCTTCAGTTATTTTTAATTGCCTAGTAATGAATTTTCACTAAAACGGAAATATGTAGCGAGAAATAAAACTGGTATATATTGCAGTTTTGGTTGAAGGTTTGTTCCTTCCATTGTACTGTTCTTACATCACAACGAGATGTCACATTAGATATCCTTAAGAGTGACGCTAGACGTAAGCGAGAGGTAAGAGCTGGTGCAACAGTGCATCGTGAGAAGGCAACAGTTTGAGGAAGTCCAAGGAGGTTAATTTGTTGTAACTTACTCATAACGCTATTTGTTTCTTGATGCAGTACCACAGACACTAAAATGATGTAGGTAATTTATTTGTTCTTGCAAAAAAGTCACACTAAAAACATTCAAACACTAAATGCTCCTATTTATAGTGTAGGATACTATCTTCACAACTTTCTCTGCCACAAAAAATACGCACACATAACAATAAAAGAGCAAACGGCGGTAAAGTGCATTGAAATAGAAAAATGTCGGCCGTTTCGTAAATAGGCAGTATTTTGAAAATTCAAGCGGTCGCTACCTGTTCTGTCACATTCATTGTCATGTTCGTAATCACCTGCTCATGCGTTAGGACGGTAACAATATTCTGCATTTGATGTAACGTTATGAACGGAACAAAGCACTTTCATAGAAGCCGCAGGTGCTACCGCATGTGGCAGTGGCCGCAATTATCAACCTTCGACCCTGGAACACGGTAGCCTCTTCCAAGGGGCACAGCACCTCTCACAGCTGTGAAGAGGGTGTGGTGATTCGGCAGGAAGTCCGGGTTCGATCCCAGGAACCCTCAAATCACGGAGGCGTGAACCGGACGTCTCCAAGTTGAGTCAGTGGACCGGACATCCAGCCAGCTCTTCTGTGAATAATTGATAAACACGGCAATAGAATATTCGCCCTGAAATGAAGGCGTTACGTCCTCTTTTGTATGAAATAAGCGCTGGTGCATATATACCTATATATACGCAATTATATACTTGCAGAATGACTGTACAATAAATGTACAATGGCAAATGGTTGTTATCTCCTAAATGGAGTTCTGTATCGATAAGATTCATTCGCCGCTTTGAAGCCTACGCACAGTCATTTTACGGCGAATGCACTATAATGCTCACTTTGTCGCCATTTAAAATCACATATTTAATTCACAATAACCACGTGTACATACACGCAACTACAATTCTTGCGATCTGGCACACACAATTTACTTTGATCTTCAGTTGTTGCTGGCATTACTGCAACGTTGCAGAGTGACAACAGCCATGCGGAAACACGTCCAAATAGGTTAAAGCAACATTCTTAGGAAAGTTGTCTCAATCTCTTCTTAAGGAGAGTATAAATATGTTGTACAATAGAAGCGTATCAATCTATTGTACAATGCAGAAATTCGAGTCGCGTCGAGAACTGAGTGAAAAAAATGACACAGCGTAGGCTAGCTCGGTGCTTCGACCGGGTTCGAATCATGTACTCCCCACCCGAAAGAAGGATGCCATTCACTATACAATAACGCTGAATACGAGCATGAAGACGGAATATTGTATGTTTCTATCTGCTTGAGATTTCTGAAATAGGCAAACTGAACGCGACTTAATCTATGTGTGACTGAGACATATGCTCAAGTCGAGGCGAAGCAAAGATCCTTTAGGAATCTACATAGCTGATAAGTCTGCAAAATAACATGCCTGGGTTTAAGGTCACAGTGGTAGTGTCTGCATGTTAGGCCTGTCCTATAGAACAAACCTTATAGATATGAAAGAAAAATACAGGCAGGAAGAGCGAACTGTTCAAAACAGGTCAGCTAAGTCATTCTAAACATCCAGCAATAAATTAAAATCAACACAAAGCTCTCTCCGTCCACCACTGTCCTTATTATGATTGCGTGTGAGTGGTATTTGTGGAACCGTCCGATATCTCTAAGGTCACTCTTGCAAGGGCTGTGTCTGACTGCCGCCTACTTTTTTCCATATTCCGAGGTAATTACGCATAAAGAAAGAGAGAGGAGCGATACATAGGGCAGGTTCCCATAACACACTTGTTAAAGAAGCACCTCGCTGCCACGGAGCATGATTAGATCCATTCCCACGGTCACAAAAGTTCGCGTTTGGTCACAGTTTGCGGCTCTAGCTCTTCTGTGGAAGCTTAATATCCATCCCTCTTCAATTTTCTTTAACTAGTAAACCCTAACAAAGTTCCTTCTCTCACTCTCTCATGCATTAGGTATGAACGTCTGCTGCAAATACAGTCGATATTTCCAGCAACAGCAGTTTCCCACTGTCTGCACAGAAAAACATTTCAAGATTCGGTGTGAGCTGATTTGCTGAAAATACTTATGACTTATCAGTTCGCTGCTGTCAACCTAAGCTCACCAATATTTACTGCCTACAGTTGAATGTGAAATTTACACTGTCGACCCTTTCAACCCCAAGAAATTTGTCTCGTTTTAATGACAGGCAACTATTATCTCAGATTAAAGTTAGAAGCCTACAGCTGTTGCTGACAGACAAGGAAAAAATTCCCCCACCGTCTGTTTCAGCTCCTGAAGAACATCCCTTATTCTAATAAAAGTAAATAGTTACCCAAAGTTGAAAACAAAATATAAAAAATACCCTTTGGCTTACCAGTGTTGTCAGAAAATGGAGATGGAACTTCGGCATAGATTACTTTAAGTTATTCGATTTTAATGAAATTTAATGCCTTCGCAGCAACCAAAGACTGAAAAGGAAGTTAACACTTTAATCCTCTTCCGTGTAGGAGATTTCCCATCATACAAGATGAAATGCACTGCTCTAGCAAAGGGCTGCTGCATCTTGTGCACGTTCCTCTATGTAGCAGCCAAGCACTTCACAAGCATTTTATCGGGTTTACCCTAATTCCTGCTGTCTACAGGACAAACTTACAAAGCATTCTGACGCACAGAGGAGCGAACTGCTCCTTAGAGAGGTTTCCTGCTTTTAGACACACCGGGGCAGAGATTTGTACTTCGCTTGCTACTGGGCACGGCGCTGTTTCGAACCTCGTCACAAAAACCACCTTGGACCATCTTTGTTCACTTTCCACATCCGTTCCAGAAATTCCAACATTGAACATTAAACAGGCAACTGCCGCTACCTTGCAAGCTCCCCAATTATTCGTATGAAATTAACCTATCCATCGATTATAAAACTTAAGAAACTGACAAGAACCTCATTAAATTAAACACGATATCAAATTTTAAACCTTTCACCTAGCGAAACGACCTGTACAGCGATCGGCATTCACGCTCTTTTTGCTTCCTCCCTGTAAGTACATCAGCTAGACGACCGGCTGTACAACTTATATTTTCGAAATATTCCTCAAATTCGCTTCGAAAATTACGGGGTAATCAGTGTTAATTGGCCACGGCCTTTTCCGTGCACAGCTATAAAATTAATTACTCTGAGTTAGGTTATGAAACTTACGCAGATGACATCCATTAAAAGAACCACAAACCAAACTGTCTCCCCAGTGGTTAGTTCTTCTTCTTCTTATTCTCCTCCTCCTCCTCCAAAGGCTGTATTGTCCACGCAAGAAACTAACCTCTTCCAGAATCATTTTTAGGCGTCTCTACGCCCAAATATTTTTCTCCAACGTCTAAACACCCAGTTTCTTCGGATCATTTCAACATCGTTCATCTTTTTCTCGGCTTTCCACCGTCCTTTTCTCCTTCTGGGATATCCTTATACACTTCCTTCACATTTCTTTCTTCTGGCACTCTTTCCACACGTCCTAACCCTCGCAATCTTCCTGAATTCTGAGATAATATCTAATTCTTTATGCAGATCCACCAACTTTTGATTGCTGCGGATCCTCCATACATCATTTTCTTTTACAGGGCCAGATATTTTTCTCAGTATTTTCCTTTCCCTTATTTTCATATCTTTTGCTCAGTGTCCTGACTTCCGAACCATATAATGCTGCCGATACGACTATTGTCCGATAAATAGTTTTGTCTTTCCTGATACCGTAATAGATCTAGTAGTTGGCACAGCACCTTTAAACTTAGGGAGACTAGAATTAATCGATGTTCAATTCCTGCCTCACAGAGTTCTGACTGTTTACATTCGAAAGACCAAACGGTTAACGTTGTAAAAGGTGAAAATCCTAATATGTTTTAAGAATCATGCAGGAGATATACATACAATGTGTGGGCAAGTTAAAACTAGTGGCAAGAATAGTAACAACTAAATTCTAAACATTTCAACATTTACTGCACTCCATGAAAACAGAGGAATGCCGCAATTATCGGGTAAAACTGTCTCAATAAATCACGTTTCCTGCTGCTACTGTGAAACGGAATAACTGACAATTCTAAGAACAGTAAAACGATTCAAATCATACCTTGTTTTGCAGGGTCGGTAAATCAATGTCAGTGCCTGCGCCTGTATGAATGACACCCATTTCCTTTCTCGTTTAAATGGAGATACTTGTAACTGAACGGCTCTAAGCTGTATAAAGCAATTCTTGACTTTCTTTTGGAAAAAAAGGGACAACGTGAACGAAATTTTTCCCAGCGCACTGCGAGGTACATCCAGATGCAAAACTGACACGATACACCGTCCGTCGCTTTAATGGTGTAGGGGAGTGAGTCTAGAATAAAATAATTTTTCTTGAGGTCGGTCAACTCGACGGGTTTTTTGTGTTTCTCGTCACTACGTCCAATAAAATGCTAGGATAATACCCAAAATATATCACGGTCGCTCCCTTCTGCACGGTACCCAGTTCATCACCTACAACCGTCTTCCCATTCGACGTTGTAATCTACGATAATGTATCTTTAATTAAACTAAGAATTAAATACCTCATATTTTTAAATGATCCATGACCATGTATTGATGACTCATTATGAGAAATACGACGAACAAGTGCATATACAGATATGTAAATTTATTGTATTATATACAGCGTAGCCTCTTACATGTTTCGGCCATTTACTGTGGCCATCTACAGAGAGGTGTACGGAGCAAACAGAAGACACACCACCACCTCCGCTCGGATGGTATCACCACACACAGCATATCCACATGCAACTCAGCACAAACAGTTTTATCAGTATTTTAATATTTGGCATAGATTTTTAACTTTTATTTAAAACTTAACATTTTATATCTGTATACTGAATTACTTTGACGTTCTATGTAACATATCCTTCAATGAACATCTCCCCGAAGATGACCACAACAGGTAGCCGAAACATGTAGGATGCTACGCTGTTTATAATACAATAAGTTTGCATATTTGTATATGCAATTTTGGTCATATTTCAAATAATGAAATGTGTCATAAACTCCCATAAACTATAAAAGGCTTTATAGCAATATTTAACTTTCATTTTTTCAGATAAGCTTAATCATAGTGTGTAGTAGTAGTAGTAGTAGTAGTAGAAGTAATGTAATAGTAGTAGTAGTAGTAGTAGTAGGATTAGTAGTAGAAGTAATGTAATAGTAGTAGCAGTAGTAGCAGTATTAGGAGTAGTAGTAGTAGTAGTAGTAGTAGTAGGATTAGTAGTAGAAGTAATGTAATAGTAGTAGCAGTATTAGGAGTAGTAGTAGGAGTAGTAGTAGTAGTAGTAGTAGTAGTAGTAG
>Ga0123354_10018729_pt1 | contig 10865 bp, 6 predicted proteins | sample TergutLab28metaG_2_FD_97872 | JGI IMG/M metagenome (GOLD analysis project Ga0123354, IMG submission 97872) | Labiotermes labralis P4 segment gut microbial communities from Petit-Saut dam, French Guiana - Lab288 P4 | ecosystem: Host-associated > Arthropoda: Insects > Digestive system > Gut ... | reverse complement strand
TTGATAAAAATTTATGTATGTTTATGTCTTCTATGTATTATAATGTATAAATGATTGTAATTAATCAATTGACAGACATTGTACTGTATTTTATAATTATATATCTAAAATTGACCTGTTCTAAATCTCATGGCCTATTGGTGCCTATTGTAGATCGCATGAACATGAATAAATGAATGAATGAATGAATGTTTAAAATGCGCTGTGGGATCGCAAACGCTTACATTCTTGATATAACTATGTATAAACTGCATGTGTCGTTATGTTCTTATTATACAATCGGGATACTTGTTTCTAAAACTTTAACCGGTACGTATGAAAGAGGTTACACGTATGTATTTGAGATGTGTTGTTATAGAACTTTGGATATTGTTATATATATTGTTGCTAATTACAGAATATGTATATAAGCGTTAAAACGTTAAAATCATTAAAAAAAACTATGCAATAATGTCGCGCTTGTTAAGTGATATGATCCCTATGTTGATATTATATTCTTGACGAACGTTTAGGCTCTTATTTCCAGTGTTGAGTGGTTGGATTTCTATAATGACAGTGAAGGCGTATTGATGTCATTTATTTCACGAAGTTTATTGCTCTTGTGCAACTTGTCCTTCATGTATACGGACTTGTTGTAAAATAAGTTATCTTTTAAATAGACTGAATGTGGCTAAAAGGGAAAAGTTATTAAATTCTGATCCAAGATGGCGGGCAGGATGAAATAAATATCACATATATACATAAGAAAGGAAATAGTGTTCCTACAGTGTAGTTTTCTTTTAAATGCACACTTGGCTCCTATAGAGTTTTCATGATTAAAAAACAGTTTTTGAAAGTTTTTTTGTGAAATATCTTTGGGTTTTATTGTACAGGTACACCTTGCGATATGCAAGTTCGAAAAATGCGATTTCACTTGTATGCCGTTAACTAGCCTAGACCATTTGAGACAGGCGACAAACGGGGGAGTGGATTCACACTCCAACTCGAAGCAATGCCTTTATTCAAATATCAAGATGATGCACGGTCCAATACGCATAAGATTCACAAGAACAACGTTGAAAGTAACCTTTCGCTTGTCATTGAGCATGGATCTAAGCAGAAAACGACCTGACGAGTTTCCACATAAATTCGCATTAAATTACATCGTAACAGGTTTTTGCAATGCGGCATTAATTACCATGTACATTTTAGTCTGAATCCTTTAAAAAATGGAGATGAACTAGTGCTTATATATAAGTTGGTTTAGACGTATGGGATTTCACGAATTGTTTCTGAAACGCAACTATTGCATACGTCGAGGAGTGCCTGCATATAATAGCTTCCAGAAACACAAAAAATAACAGCCTTCCCGAGGGATACTGGGTTTGGGAAAAAAAAAAAAAAAACTCAAACGCTCGGGAAGTTGTGGCAGTTTATCTAGCCGAGTGCTGGTCAAAAGCCTTTTTATGTACAGAGCTTATGTGATGAAGTGTTCGAGTGAACGCTGCTGTAATTTGCTAAGATTATACAGGGTCGGTGGTACATGAATTAAATGTGAGCATGGTGCATTAGTGGAATGGAACTGACAGGGAAAACTGAAGTACTAAAAAAAACCCGCCAAAATGCCACTTTGTTTACCACAAATCCCTCATGGACTAGCCTGGGATCGAAAGCGGGGTCAGAGGCCCGTGACAGACCACTTCGGTCACGGTCCGGCCAGCGAGATTGTTTTGGCGTTTTTTCTGCATGAATAATGCAATATCTGGCTGGGGGGCTTGGCCTTATCTAATCTTTGCCCTTGGCACGGCACCTCCTGAGAGTATTGTATCGCATACAAGGCTTGTATCCTCCGGGAATTATTGTCCGCATTGTCCCCGCAGTACAGCTTACCTTCCTTGATAGAAGAGTTCGAAGTGCCGATCTCCAACTTGTGTTCAGACCCCGCACTTTGTGAAAATATTTCACGACAAATTACAGGGCTCTTGTCTTGAAATATTGACAATTTCTCTTTGAATACTGTCATTTAGTTCTTGCAAAGAGCGTGGATTCACATACTTTCTATTGTGTCAGTTTCCAGAATAACGATGTGAAGATTAATTGGACGCAGCGGCCAGAATTTGCCCGCCCCCCCCCCTCCGAAAAAATCGCGGGCCCCATGATTTAACGCTCAGTCACTGTACTTCAAGGAGATATAAAGGAAAATCACAAAAATTGCATGGGGATTGTAGTAACATCAACATCTGTTATTTTGGCCTTCTACGTTCCTACTCAAAGTAAACCATGCGTAATCCAAACAAAGTAGAAATGTTGTGCTTTTCTTCTGTTCGAAATTGAACCTGTGATTAGATATTTTTTCACCATTCAGTGTAATGTTACTTAACACGGCACGGTTGACGCGGGATATTCTGTACAAAACTTACGGTGACATATTCCCATGACGTATGGGGTATATGTATGTCGCAAAGTATTGCAGATGAATGTGTTGTGTTCAACACAACACATTTCTCACGCGTGCTCACAACCTTCTGTCTATGAATAGTAGTAAGACTGAGCGGTCGTGGCACGTAGCAGCGCAGATGAAATGACATAACACTCCTCCAACTCGCGTTGCGTAACCCTCTTTGTATTCGCGTATGCTCGGAGCGAAGATTAGTGAGACACTCTGTGAGCCTGAACTGCAAGAGAGATTATATTTCACGTCTGGTCCTCAGGAATAAGTTCTAACTCGTCGGTTTTTGGTGGGAGTGGTGAGTGAAATCAACATTGTTTTCGCTTTTGTCTGTAGCGTGAGACCATTTTTAAGGACATGGCAGTTTAAATTTCCCTCGTTGACACGGATATCAGTCGCTGTGTCATACTAAGAAATCTAAAGTTTTTTTCATCGGTTACGACATGCTTTATGAGATTTTTGGTTTGTTTCCTCGGAACTAGTGCAAGAAACTGCAGTAAATGTTTTGGTGTATAAAATTTGATAGTCTAGTTCTTGGAACTTGTTTTTCTTATTATTTGTCCTATTGAAGGTGTTGGATGAAATTTATTTTGTCACCACATTTTACACGTTTGGATATTCTGTTTGACACTTATTATTTTGTTATCTGGACGTAGTTCCGTTTTTCGTTCTTCCTTTTTTTTTTCTTTCTTTCCTTCCTTTCTACCGTCCTTCCTTCCTTCCTTCCTTCCTTCCTTCCTGCTCACACATTTGAATGAGAATGTTTTTAAACATTGATTTTTTTTGTTATTTTTACATGTTTGAAGCCTCTGAACTACCCACCCAGATGCCAATAGCTATTATTAATATCCTGTATGATTTTTACGTTATTTTAATGTTTTATACCACCAAAAATATTAAGTTTTTGTTGCAAAATATTATTAGTTTCACGGTGAACACAAAAACATATTTAACAAAAGCCATCACAGGACAAGCTTGAAGCAGTAGTAAGGAATCGTGCAGTTTAGTCTGTGCAGTTACATATGCATGCCTTTCATGCGTTCTGGGAATGAATGTGTTTCTTGTGGAGGCATAAATTTACTGCCAAAGGAATTCCCAAGTAAGTTAGTCAAGATTATGAATTTTGTATTGTGGGAATGGTGAAGTTTTGGAGCAACCTAGAAATAGTCAGTGAAGATGTTGACTGATCCTAGTTGCCAGAATAATGCTCTAATAAACAAATATGAGATTTCAGGTTTTGTGGTAGTGAACATTAGACTGCAGTTTTTTGGTAATCATCTATGAAAATATACTTGCTGGGCTATGTGGTGTCATAACCATTTATTAGATTACATGTTGTCTTAACCATTTACTAGTGTACATTATGTCATAACCACCTACAAGACTACACGAATTCAAACCCAAAAGAGAAAAGTCTGTGTAAAATAAATAAAATAATTTGAGTTATGTGTCTCCATGTGCTGGACAGGAACATAAAACTACTGCAGTTTGATATTGTTCTGAAGGTTTTTGGGAATTTGGTGATGACACCTGTAGTGAAAATATTGTGACCAAAAGCACTATGATGCTGAAATAAAAATTGATATGCAGATTACAACTGATGTTTTTTTCAGGTCATTCCGACGGCGTGTGTACCTGAATAACAAAGGAAATGTGTTTGTGGCAGATGGAAAACATACCTTTTTCATTCCTGTGGATGAAGGCTTCAAGGTAGTACTGATATTGAGCAACAAGTGACAAATAAACAGTTATTATTCATTCAAGGGAATTTTTTAAAAGAGATTTATTAGACAGACAGTATATATAAGGTGTACAAGGATGAAATGTAAAATTGTTCCTGTAACCAATTCCAATAGATATGTACAGTATGGAGCAAGTGGTAAGGGGGTAGCAGAAATGCAGATGTGAATAACGGCAGTGAAAAAGGAACAGAAGAAACACTGCGGTTAGAAAAAACACTGCGGTTTCAAGGAAATTTACTTTATTGATGAGTGTTCTAGTTTCCTTCTGTTTGCTATGATACATGGTATTTTTAATATAAAATTAATCTTTTCGTTGGATTTTTTGTTAAAAGTGGAAACATTTAATTAAGAAAGAAATATTGGTTCTCTGCAGTGATCGACAGTGTTGCCTCTCATTGAAGCATGTAACTCAGTTGCCCTTGTTGCATCATATGTGCTGCATGTGATCATAACAGATTTTTTTGGATACTATTTCCTTCATGTAAGAAAAAATATTTCACAGGTGAATAGTGAGGATGTTGAAGTTCAGGTGTTAATGAAGAATTCAACGCGAAACAAAATTCATTGTATAAGATGACACATTTCATTTTCCTCCTGTCCCATATTCTGCTGTGCACCCTGTTATACTTCGTGTTCCTTCTTCATTGATCTTCGTAATTTCGTTCTTCCCAGGCTTGTATCTATAATCTGATTTTGGTATTCAAATATTTTCCAGTCTTATGACACACAGTTGTGTTTTTGTATAATTGAAGGTGTAAAACTGTTAACACAACTTAATTTGTATTGCAACATGTTTTAACACTAAAGGGTCATGTTTAGGTTAAGTACTTATTAAAACATACAAGATTATACAATTTCTTTTACCAAACTGAGACCTCAATTTTTACAATTTTGTTTTGTTTTGTTTTATACATGTTTTTTTTTTTTTTTTTTGACTAATTAATAATTGCTTCCACATTCAAGTTCAAGTGTCTGCTCTTTTCTGTAAGTTTATTCAGTAGCTACCTACACCTTTGTCATCTTCCCATCCATTTTTTTCTTTCCTTCAGTAATGTGTTTTAGGAGATGGTGCCTATGCAAGGTGTAACCAATCCAGTTAGCCTTTCTTCTTTTTTATTGCATATAGGATATTCCTCTCCTCCTTGACTCTACAAAATACTTCTTTATTTCTTACACAATCGATCCAACTGATCTCCATCTTTCCCAGCACCATATTTCAAAACTTTCAAAATTTTTCTGATCTATTTCCTGAAGTGTCCAGGCTTCAGCACCATAAATAGTTATGCTCAAATTTTAGCATTTCACTAGTTTCTTTCTTAAATTTAAGTCCAATTTGCAGATGAAAAGAGCTTTTGTTCTTGTTAAATGCCACTGTTGTCAGTGCCATGTATTCTATTGCAAGTAATTCTGTTTGTGTTGAATTTTATTCTCTTTAACACTTTTTATTACAACCAAATACATATGCACTATATTGTGTGTATTAATCACATACTAATTATCACTTCTATGCATTTCGGCATCCAGTGAGTTGGTTTTTTAAATAATGTTATAGAGTATGGTGCACAGTATGTACAATATCAAGATTTATCTGCCTTATTTCACAATTCCCTGTACACAAACAAAGCAGTAAGTAATGGTTCCCTTGTTTCAATCCTCTTTCTGTGCACCCATGGCTGGAAAATAATTGTCAATTCCTGCAGTGTGTGCGTAATATACCAGTCTCACCTATTTTAAGCCAATATCAGCTAACATCTATCAGGAAAATATAGGCCATATATTTTAATCTGGATGCTAATTACTTTTACTTGAACATTTTCATACTGTCAGTTGTACTGCAGTGACTGTTTATGATTTTAATTTGTTTTATTTACAATTGCTGTTGTTACAGACATAAATGATAATTCTGCCATTTTGTTGGCACAAATGCTTGGTACGCTAGTGACCAAACTTTTATTCGAATCAGAACTTTGCTCTGCACTGTTGGTGCACAGTGACACAACCTTACAATATTTTGTAGCATTCAGTATATCTTGTAATGTAGCAATAAACATTATGTTTGTTATGTTTGTAGCCTACTCCACGACCTGAATTGATTGACCACAAGGTTATTGATGGTCATGTAATTCCCAATCATGTGCTATTTACCGATGCAACTCCCAAAGATAAACAGTATGAGACCTTGGCTTTCAGTGATAATGTACGTGTGACCATCTCATTCTCCGCACAGTCCAATGGGAAGAAATCTTCTTGTAAGTGGTTATGAATTCCTTAAGTCAAATAATAATGGATATAGTATAATATATATGATGGAGCCATTCTTCTCCAACCTGTTGTGTAATAGTCCTCACTAGCCTGTCTGTCATTACCTATTTTACGTTACCTTATCTTATTGTTTTAACCCTTGCTCACACCAAAAATTTAATGTAATTACTCATGCTTGGAGGGAGGTCATTTTTATCCCATTGGTTTATTGATAGTTTTAGTCAATGCTATTCATTCGTGCCTACATGCAAGACATACACTGTTGTCTGTATTTGTAATTAAATACAAATTAACTGTTTGAAGATGGATGATGACCAAACTTATATATAAAACTTCAGTTTGTATCTCAGAGAGAACACAGTGCATCTCTATTGTAAAGGGAGATATTTTAGTGTTGTGTAGGGAAATAATCAGTGTTTATTTTGAGAATCCTACAAACCACATAATACACTGGCAAAATATGTACCACCCTCTCTAATGGTAATTGTACAGCAGGCTGTACATATAGTTACTACTGAATTATAAGTGCTTCAAGATGTAGAGATATTCATTTTTCTGCTGTCCACCTTCTCATCATCAAAACACATATTTTGTTTACTAAGGGTGTAGTGTACATAATAATAATAATTTATAATTGTTTATCCTGTCAAATATGTAGTTTGCTGTTTGCAGCTACATTCTTAGCTGTTTGTGGTTTGAAATATATTCCTTTTTTCTTAATTTTGTTACCTGTCTCATAAAGTAATTTCCTTTAGCAATCCAAAAAATTTAATCTTGGTAGTTTTCTTTCCCTCTTTCACTCCAATTTCATATTCTTAATTCCTTTCCATGACCTGTATTTCACTTCCCACAATCCAAACGTCGTTTGAATGTAGTATTCGACAGCTGGAGTGAAATATTTGTTTTCATTTAGGTTTTATCATTCCTTTCATGATTGCTTCTTCTCAGCTATTATGTATGTATAATGAATTTGTGTATTTCTTCATGTAACTATGAGCCTCATATTGAATGTCTCTGAATTGTTGATTTTTTCATTGATATGAGCATTTAAAATGATGCTTTCTTCAGTATTTTGCTTATATTTCAATTTCAATTTCCATAGGTCTCTTGGTTTACAGAGTGACTTATTTATTGAAATAAGTGTGAAGTTTGTAAAACAGTGCTAAATTTACAATAACAAATTTTCATATTTGTTAGTGTTTATTATTCCCCAGCATGGCAGATTGAAGTCTTGCAAATTTATATGATGGTGTGAAAAAGGAAGGTAAAGGTCCCAAAAATTAAAAGTTTTAGTAGAAGCATACCTTCTGCCAACATTGAGTTTGTCACCAGTGAGTTGTGTTACTGCTAAAGAGGTCTGAAATTTGCATATTCATAGAATGTGAAATGTTTGCGTTAGAGGATAATATTAATTTTATGTAATAGGTATTTTTGTGGATTGGTCTGAAACATCTTTCTGCCAACTCATTGTTCTATGCATAAAAATGACATATTGACATAAAATTTTGGAACTTAAAAATATATTTTCCTGCTAGAGTGTTCTTTGTGAATGATGTATGGTCCTTTTGCCAGCAGACTATGTGAAAAGCAATACAGTAGTGGGAGATACAAATAATGCAAAAGGAGTTGTTCTGGCTGAGATTGTGAAGGCAAATATTCCTGTCAGGAATGGAGTAGTGCATCTTATCCATCGGCCACTTATGGTTGTCGACATAACAGTGCAGCAGTTCCTAGAAGTAAGTTTATTGACAATTGAATATCTCTCAGTACCCCAATCTCTACCTCTCTCTTGGATCTGTGTGATGAGTTAAATAACAATGACTTCAGCATTCTGTTAGTACCACTTGGGTGGAAGAAACTGGTTCCTGTAGTTTACAAAATATTTCAGGAAAGTTCTGAAATTAAATAGACAAGAAGTGGCAGCTCAAAATCTGGCATGTGCAGGTGGCCAAGGAAAATTTTTCTGCAGTTCATTCACAATGTGTTAATATCTTTAAATAAAGCTGAGATAATACAGTACCTTTAAATATTTCATATAAGGCACAAACACATGTAGTGTACTTTTAATTTGATCCATAACCATGCATTAAATTGCAATATATATATATATATAATAAAGCAATTAATACACTGTGTTAAAATGGTTTTTTATTCCATATTGCTGATCACCAACTACAACATACCCCTATATCCATGTTACAGGGTGCATATTAACTGCAGTCAACAACACAAACACACCCTGTTTTACATGTTTTAACAATATTTTGAATTTTAACTGTTTTATCAATATATCAACCAACTCTGTATTACAACAGGGAGTACCTAAGATATTAACCATTACATGAAGAGGTTTTACCTATATGGGTTAACAGTTTATTTTGTGTTTTATTAGTATTCTTCAAGACACCCAGATGATGGTCATTAATACAGCTGTAACATGTTGGTGATTAGCAATTACTTACTTACTTACTTACTCCATTGTGCAGAGTCCTTCTTGAGAAGCTAACTGGTTTGCAGCTAGTCAAGAAATTCCCCGCATTTCACGGAACCCCAAGGTTCATTACTGTACTCACAAGCGTCCGCCACCTATCTCTATTCTGGGCCCGCCCAATCCAGTCCATATACCCACATCCCACCTCCTGGAGATCCATCCTAAAATTCTCCACCCATCTACGCCTAGGTCTCCCCAGTGGTCTCCTTCCTTACGGTTTCCCCACCAAGACCCTATACACCCCCCTCTTCTGACCCATAAGCACCACATGCCCTGCCCCTCTCATTATACTGCTCTACTGCTCTTCAAATATAAATTTTACGACGTCTTTTATTTATCTAACTGAATCCACAAGTAGATTGTTCTAGAAAACTGTTAAAACTTACATTAAAATCTACATTAAAATGCTCCATGTTTCGCGGTAGCACAGTGGTTAAGGTGCTGTGCTACAAATCGGAAGGTCGTTGGTTCGATCCCAGCTGGTGTCACCGGAATTTTTCATTGACATAAAATCCTTCCGTTCGCATTATGACCCTGGGGTCGACTCAGCTTCTAACAGAAATGAGTACCAGGAGTATTTCCTGGGTGTACAAGTGGCCGGTGCGTAAGGCTGAAAACTTTACTACCATCCTGTGCCGTTGTCATGAAATCTGGGGACCTTAACTTCCTGGAATCCTCTGGGCCACTCCAGGCCTGTAATGGGACTGGTATACATTTACATGTTTCGGTTTAACAAACCATCGTCAGGGACCTTATTGTTGTTCGTAGCTAAAGTTATAATTATTAAAATAGTTAGTTAAAAACGTCGTTATGAATCAGTTTGGTCGTGTGGCTGCATATTCATCCAATGTAAGTTTTAACACTTTTCTAGAACAATCCAGTTGTGTATTCAGTTGGATAAATAAAAGACGCGATAATATCAAGATGCACTGTAGAACTGTAGGAGGAATAAATTCCAGCTTCCAGTGACGAACACTCCTGATATTAGGGAATTGATAATCATAGAGAATGAGATGGGCCACGAAAGTGGCATATTTGGAGAAGAAAATGCCTGCACGGCTTTTGTTCTTGGTGGGGAAAACGGTAGGATAAATGCAACTGTGTACGTCAAGGCAAACAAGGAAGTATAACACTAGAATGGACTTTAAATACAGAAGATGGGGAAGACAAAGATTGGGTTCATCTGGCTCTTGACAGAGATTAGTAGGGGGTTGTTGTGAAGAGGGCAATGAACAGCAAAATTCTTGTAATTTATTGTTTGGACGACGAAATGTTACCTTCTCAACACGGAACCCCCCACGATATAGCGGTATTGCATAGATGGGAAGGAAAAAAAAGCTGAAATTTTTACACTCTACACCATCACCCTGTGTAACTTTGTTGTCCCGATGTGCTCATTCTAGTAGGTGATCATATTACCGGGAGACGGGTGTGGTTCACAGAATCACAGTTTAAGTTAGTTTCTTTATTATTTATGTTTAATTTACTCAATTTATTCTTGATACAATATAACGGAGCGCTATATCCAGTAAAACAACTGGATCATTTCTAGGAAATTGACACAGTCACTTGTCTGTACTCCCACTTACAGCACACTCGTACGCGACTGACCTCGCACTGGATTGCTAGCGTCCGTTATCAGCTGCTAACCGTTTCGCCATTGAACCCTTTACAGACGAAGCGCAGACAGCTTTATCTAAAGACCCAGTCCGTACCGCGCTGTATACACTTTTCACCTCGGCTATAAAAACCAATCAGTTTATGCTGTAAGTGGCACAAGTCGCTGTTTGTTCTCAGATAAACACAAAACACACAAATACAGTGTGGGCGGAGCGTACAGTTGTTGCAATATTAACCTTTAAAGACGAAGCGCAGACCGCTGTATTTAAAGACCCAGTCCGTACCGCGCTGTAAACACTTTTCATCTCGGCTATAAAAACCA
>Ga0123354_10018727_pt1 | contig 10866 bp, 7 predicted proteins | sample TergutLab28metaG_2_FD_97872 | JGI IMG/M metagenome (GOLD analysis project Ga0123354, IMG submission 97872) | Labiotermes labralis P4 segment gut microbial communities from Petit-Saut dam, French Guiana - Lab288 P4 | ecosystem: Host-associated > Arthropoda: Insects > Digestive system > Gut ... | reverse complement strand
TTTCTTATTCTTTTGCTTTTTTTTCTTTTTTTTTTTCTCATCTCCCTGTTTTTCTATTCCTTTGCTTTTCTTCTCTGTTTTTTTTTTTTGCCATTGTATTTCCACATCTCTGCTTACTTCTTTTTCTACTGCTTCTTATGTGCAGGCCTTATTTAACTTCATTCTATATTCATCCCTAATGCTGTCCTTTCGTAGCTGTTCCAGATTGATTTTCTGTCATTCGCTTAGTAGGCCTAATGTGCTTCCTTGTTTGTATCCTTGACTTATATATGCCTTTCACTAAGTAATGGTCTGAATCATAATTAGCTCCTCTGTATATCCTTGCATTTGCGATGCTTGTGGCCTGTCTTCTATCAATTAATATATGATCAATATGGATTGTTGTTTGTCCATCTGGGGATACACAGGTGGCCTTGTGCATATCTTTTCATGGGAACTTTGTAGATATTATCACCAAATTCTTCCACTGGGCGAAATCTGTTAATAGTTTCCCGTTCTCATTAGATGTTTTATGCAGGCTTTATTTCCCTATAATTGTGTAATATTCTCTTTCTTGTCTGTTTTTAGCATTTGTGTCCCCTAGGATGATTTTGACATCATTGTTTGGAGCCATATCGTGGCATCTAACTGAGCACTAAAGTCCTTTTCCTTCTTGTTTATATCCTCCATCAGTGCGCGTATGTTTATAGAAGCTATATTTCTAATTTTGTTTTCATTCTTAGGGTACATATCCTTTCATTGATTGGTTGGAAGCTTAGAATGTTTTCTTTACGTCTGTTGTCTACTATAAAAGCTACTCCAAACTCCCTTCTGCCTGTGTTTTTTGTGGTCTGTGGCAGTGTATGAGTTTTAAAGTCGATTATTGCTGCCCCTTGCCATCTGATCTCCTATATGGCCATAACATGGATGTTGTACTTTTTTTTTTGCTTTTTTTTTTTTTTAAACACAACATCCGAACCCATCACAAACAAGGAACGACACGCTACCACAATGCCATCATAGCAACAAGTGATATAAGTAACTTTAGCATGAACTGATAGCTCCCTGAAGATGGTTTAAATGTAAACCGAAACATGTCAGAAATTTCAACTATTTTAACAAATTAAAGTTTTATAGTGTCATTAAAAAGTGTGCATGTGTTGGTGAATATATGTGAGTTGTACTGTTTTGTATGTGGTATTAATTCTATTATCGATCCTGGTCTGAGCATTGTTCTAATATTCCATGTTCGAAATGCAAATTCTGTAGCCAGTCTTCATAGCCATTTGATTCCATTTCCGAGACTTTGGTTGAAGTTTCATAATACTTATGTTGTGTGGGATGGGGTTGTTAGCTTCATGCCCACCCCACAACCTGGAGGACCAGAGTACCCCTTTCTGTCTGGGTCATCACCTTTAACATTTCTGGCGTGGGAGGCCCTACCAGTAGCACCACTTTCCCCAGCATAGCTCTAAGCATCATTTGACCACAGAAGCCCCATCACTGCATCAAAGTGTGCATACCTTCAGGGGGAAATTTGATCTAAACTCAGTAAACTGTCATTTTATTAACATTGCTTTGCTTTCACAACTGTCATTTGTTCTCGGTTTCTAGGATGTAAGATAACATGCTCATCATCCTTGCATCTTGCTTAAATGCGGGAAAGGTCATGGATAAAGAGGCCTTGTGGAGAGGTCCATTAAAGACTCCCTTTTCCAGGGAATGACAGGGAAATCTTCCAACAGAGTTTTACATTTTAATGTTAATGTTTAGTGCTTATTGAGATTCAGGTAACTGTTCGTTATTATGAACTAAGGTATTGCCTACAGGCATGGTCAGGCATAATGTTGAAGTAGATTCCTTAAATATAAAAAGTAAATAAAAGATACATAAATATGTGCATCTGAATTATATTCAACCACTCATGCTCAGATATTTCAGTTACAATACATAGATTGCACATTACTGTGTGTTGCATGTAGCATGCAAATTTTCTGTTCCAAGATGCCATCTAACAAAGCTGCGAGTTTGTAGTTGGAAGATAGTGTTGCTTGTATAAGATTACAGTAGAGATTTTCAAGGTTGCTTGGCTTATGCAACTGTTCAAGCAAAGGAGTTTTATCTCCTGTTTGTAATTTAAATATCAGCATGACAATTGCAATTTTGTGCAAATACATCACCTTTTTATCATATGGGAACCAGATATGGAAGCAAGTAATTATACAAAATGTATTTTTTGCTTAACCTTTGAATAGTGTGGTGTGGTCTGTCAGACTGCTGGAATTTCCTGCTTGCCGTGAACATCCTCTTCCTGTTTAATTGAGTCATCCTACTGCTTACCTTTTGGTCTTTGTGTGGGCTGAGTTATTGAGTATTGTGAATTCACAGAAGCTTGTTATATGTGACTTACTCTGCAAAGAAATCTTTCAGCATTCTAGTAGACCCTACTGTATTAGGTACACAATTATATTTATGTTCAGCTCGGTTTTATTTCATCATTTTTATTTAAATATATTGCTGTATTTTTAGTGGTGTGAAATTAAATTACTGTTTTACACGACCTGTAACCTCAATTATAGGGAATTTTATTGTTTGACTTTGGATTGGTGACAAGTGGATGACTGTGATTTAAATTCTGCATGATGATACTGGATGACAGCAGGTGCTAGCTCTTCAAAATCAAAGAACATCTTCACTGCAGTTACACAGTCTGAAGATTATTATACGAGTATACTATGTTTGAAATAATTTCTGGCGGAGGTAACTCCCTCTGCCTTAAAATGTATACGGAGTGCCTTCATAGGTTTACATCTTCTTGGTTTGTATGTCTCAAATAAGGTTGTTGGAGAAATCCTGAAGTTTCTGATGTTTGAAACCAATTGTTTACTGACAGCATGCTGCTGGAGATTGTTCTCTGGTAAAATAAGAAAGTTTGCAAAATCAGGTCTCAATACACTAGCAAAGACATTTCACTTATTCAGAAAGCATATCTAGTTGTGTTTTATGAACCCTACTAGCTACCTCTATTTTCAAGTCTGGTCTTGAAAGTGTAGTAAGCTTTTTTTGCAACTAATGGACCTGACCAAGACAAAACTGTTTGCTTATTTTGACTATATGTTTGTGATTGGACAACAGCACCATCATGGACAAAAGAAGAGATGATGCCTGTACAGTTATTTCTGAAGTACTGAGTGTACTAATCGAAAACTCTAAAAGATATTTTTACTTGCTGCAATACTATGCGTTGATGAAGTGTTTGTTGCTTGTAAAGGTCACTGTAGTAGAAAGTTTGCATGCCCAAGTGACCATCTAAATTAATTTGATTTGAGGGTTTTATGTCTCACTGATCGAAGGAGCAGCCATCTACTTTATGGCTGCGTGGGCACCAGAACAGGATCAGACAGGCACACCCAGTCCACTGAAGAAAAAAACTTGTTCCGTCTCAGGCTGTCATGAGCTTCATGAGACCAGTCCATGTGGGATGTATGGTGGACAAGCTGGGACTAGGACAGGGTTTTCTCTAAGTACTTTGGTTTTTCCTTGACAGCATCATTCCACCAATCTTTTGTACAGACTCATTCATCTGTCACCAGAACTATATTCTGTTAGCATCTTGCAGGATTGTTGACTTGCACATTCAAGAAGATGTTTATGGCAACCTATATCAAAGACCAGTCAGCATGTCATGGCCGACAGTTGCTTTAGTTTAGTACACTCTGTACTGTTAAAGAGCATCAGAAAGTAGGTATTTCTTACTCTGGAAACCCAAAGAAAAACAAACTAGGAATTCCTTTCAAATATCCACCTTCTCCATCTTCAGAAGTAAACTATTCAGAGTATGGATTTAGTGAAGACATGCAGTTGTCATACAGAACCAAAAAATCCAAGGCATTGTGGGATATCATCAGTGTGTCATTGTACTGGAGATGATCCTGAAACTGGAAGACTAGAAATTGTAAATTTTTATAACCTCACAAAATATGGTGTTTACAGCCTAGAAGTGTCCAGATGCACAAAAAAATGGCTTAAGGCAGTATTTGTATGGTAAGAGATGTCAGCACTGCAAACGCATTAAGCATGAAACATATAGGAGAGTAACTCATGGAATACATAAAATACAGAAGATTTTTGAACACACATGTGTACCTAAAAAATTAAGGTTTACAATCAGAAGAGCACATGGAACTGATAAAGAAGCAACATGTGTTGCTGACTGCCCATCTAATGACCATAAAATGTGCTATACCTGCCCCCCCCCCCAAATTAAAGGGGAAGACAATATCCCTGCATCACTTTGCAGCATCCAATTTGCTTGAATCCTGCTAAGAAATTCTGCAAAGACTCTTATAGGATGATTGATTTTATAATTTAAATTACTTTTTCGTAATCATTACGTGTAAATAATTTGTAATGTTAGAATTTTTCACAGTCATTTTAAAGAAGGCACAAGTCTGGTGGGATATGACACCATGTTAACTAATAATTATGGACATTTCAAAGGAACTAGCTGCTCAATCTTCTAGGTATGTGGACTGCTTAACTCCTGCAGAGGGATGCAGTGAGCCACTCTGCAATGTCAATAACTGTTTACCAACTGGCACGGCATAATGTCTCAGAAAACCTGATCCTCCTGAGTAAAGAATTAGCTGAATGATTTCCAAACACGCATGCTCACATGCATGCACATGATATATATATGTTTGGCAAACAGTTCTTTTGTATCAAAACCTGCAAGCACTCTGGCAGACTGCATTATGTGAGTTCTGGGCAACTGCCATTTAAGGGATAACTGTAGTGTGATGTTTTCACATGCTTAATTTGATGTGTTTGGAATGCCTTCTCATAGGTATTGTACTCCTAAGAAAGTGTGTATGAGGAACAAATTTCAAAGATGGATGCTGGCATCAAGAGGAGAGAGATTCCTCATCCCAGGGCCTGTGCAAATCCACTGTCAGCCATCACATTCTAGTAAGTTAAATTTGTAATATTCTGGTATTTGCTGAATGAAGGGTATTATTATAATAATAATTTTATTATTTATGTTGCATTATTTATTTACATGAATATTCATCTTGGCACTCTCTTAGCCAGTTGTTATTATTAATCTTAATATTCAGGAAACTGTCTTTAATTAATCCTTATTTTACCTTGTCTGCCATACTGAAGAATAGACAGTTTTATGGTCTGTATGTCTGCTGCTGCCTCCCTAATAATTTTCAGTTGTGGTGAGAGAGTGCAATGTGGTGCACTGTGCATCTTGTATTTCTATAGCAAGTTAAATGCTGCTGTTCATGTTTGTCCATTTAAAACAGTGATAACTGGATGTGCCGCCTGCTTTATATTAAACCTCTGCATCTTGCCCTCTGAGTGTGCTTATGTATAAAGTATGATTTTGGGAATATATGACACGTGTTTCCCTGAAGAGCAAGAATATCTTGGATATTCTTAATGGATGTGCTTTGTGTTTTCTTTGTGGTAGGAAGAGAACTGTTAAATTTTGTAGATGAACTTCATACTTCAAAGGCTTAATCACCAACGTAAGAACTTCTTATAAAATGGTGCATTATTACTTTTATTCTCAGTTGGCTGTTGGGTACCTTCAAGAAAGGTTTTAAGAAGGACTTAGAAATAGATGACATGTACACCACACTTGCTGAACATCGTTCTGATTATTTGGGGGACAGACTGGAGAGGTGAGATTTATATCTGTATAATTAATAAGAACTGTATGTGTGTGTGTGTTTGTGTGTGCATACCATTGTGTAAAGGCATATGGAACTGTGCCACTGTTACGAAGTGGCACATGACATTATACAGAGTTATCAAAACATTGCACATATTCTTTCAACCTGATCTTCTTACAGAACAAGACAGACAATGTATGTGCCGTAGGGAGTCTTGATTTGGAGGTCAGGTCTTGTGTGAGGGTAATTGGAAAGCACTGTGTACCCTTCTGCTACACCTGACCTCTGGTTGAGGATTAATCACTGATCCATGCAATCCTAATTCAGTCTTATTAACATACTAGTATCTGTATCTCCTCTATATAAGACTGGTGGTAAAACTATGTTATGTGGAACTGTAAAAGGAATAAATTTTGTGATGTACAGAATAAAAGTGTCTCATACATGGTGGTAATTTCTTATTTGCTTCAGGTTGTGGAATCAGGAGCTGGAGCAAAGAAATGCCAGAAATAGAAAACCTAGTTTGTTCAGAGTTCTCAGACGTTGCTTTGGCGTTCATGTTATTCTCTTGGGGCTAATATTGGCAACTGTGGACTTCCTTTTCACGTGAGCAATTGTGCATATCAGGTTTCTGTCATCTATTTAACTTCTTGAGTGACTTACTATGGATTTTAGAATGTGAGTGCTCACAAAAGCCTGTCAGTCAGATCCACAGCATGATGGCTTTAAGTTTCTTTATGGAAGAGATGGCCTGCAGATATTGTGTATAACTGTGACTGAATTGAATACATAATGAGTCATATACATATTGTTAGAATCAGGTCTCCAGCTCGGAGTTTAGTTATAGGGTTAATAAACTTCCCATTATAAAGAGCCTACTTGTTACACAGTTGTTTTCATATCTTCTTACTGATTAAGTTTGCAGGATGTTTTTACAGTTTAATAACCTAGGTATAATATTTGAGGATTTCACAGCAAATAAACGCTCCAATAATTGTCCAAGAGAATTTTTAGACCCTCTGTTTCTTTTAAGAGCTAATTGCTTTATATTTGTATTTGACTTGTTGCCCATCACTACCTTTCCTGCAATTTAGGGCCAGATTTAAGCCAACTGTAGCAAACTATCTTGGTCATGATCACCCCATCATGTGGGTTGACAGGATCTGCCCTGTGTGTGCTACTACTTCGGAAATGGATTTTTCACCCTCGCCTGGGTGGACAGAGTCCGGAAGGGTTAACACAGACCACATCTGTAGGCATTAAACAAATATCAAACATTTTTGTAAGGTACTGGTCATCTTCCAGTATGCAACAGAATTTGTTTTGAAATTTTTGTGCATGTTCTTTGGTCTATGGCTAGAACTACAACAGGCCATTATTTTTCCTCCTCCTCCTTTCATGTTATTCGTAACCATAATGCTGTTTCTCATTTGATACATAACATATATGCTTGACAAAGTGACAACAGTTGAACCAGCAAAATGTGATGTCTTAGAAAACTGCTTAAGAGAGAAGTTTCTGTTTAATAATAATTATTGAGAAGAAAATAATTTTTCATTGCAGTGGGTGCAGTATGTTAATATCTCTGCTGCAGTAATTGTTAACCAACAGAATGGTTTCAGTGTACCTCACATAATATTCACGATTCTCATTTATAAGCCCTGCTGTCATTGTTTTTTAACATTTGACACTGCTGGCTGTACAGAACATTACTAGTGCTGATTGCTTTCAGACAAGTTTATCGATGAAGTAGAACCAGGGCAGCATAGTTGGTGTAGTGATTGCACTAAGGGCTGGACAGTCTGGAATTTGATTCCTGTCAGGGGCAAGGTACAACTTTCTTCTCCAAGACTTCCAGAGTGGCTGTAGGGCCCACCAAGCCTCCTACTCATTATTAGGAAGTCTTTCTATACCTAGGAGAAAGGTGGACAGGCCGTGAAGTTTACCACCATTTCCATATGGTGCAAAGATTAAGAACGAATGGAACTAATTCTATCCCCCCACCCTACCCCCTTAATGCCTTCATGATTTGGACAAGAAAAATTTTGCCTTTGCCTTTTCTAATGCTGAAGTGTTGTGACTGTTAACGTCATGTGTAGCTCTGTTTACTCACATGTACATAATGTCACTCTGGATCAACATATTTTGTAATAAATTTACTATTGTAGTCCTTACTGATAGGTCTAAATTGTGCAATATCAAAACCATTAATCCTCTCTTGTTGAAGAATGGTCTTTTGGGATCTTTTAGTTTGGTAGATGGTTAAGTTTGTGATATTTTAATTGTACTAATGCTTCAAGTTGATCCTAATGAGGTGAATCTTATTGTGAAAACCTTTTATTCTCTGCTTATATTAAATGGAGATAAGAATTTTGGATTCTTGCAAGATTTCGTGATAACTATTATTCTACTTTATGCTATACTGACACTTGTTTGGATTAAGTTAACCTGAACTTAGGGAGATAAATATTTTCTATTACTGGTATTTCCTTCATACTGTGTGTAATATGACTCAAATACTAAGGTGTGCTAAATGGTAGTAGTGTACCAAAATATTATTTTTTCTTTTGCATGAGTGTGATGCATTTTGTATGTTGCAATGTGTAGGATAACTCAGCCCCTATTTTTGGGAGGATTTATCAGGTATTTCTCACCAGAGGACAGCGTGAGTCGAAACGCAGTTTTTATGTACGCTGGTGCCATTGTGACATGTTCAGCTATTAGTGTGACTGTCAAACAGTCATTCATGCTAGCCATTTTTCATCTGGGCATGAAGATACGAGTTTCTTTATGCTCCCTCATGTATAGGAAGGCAAGTACATGTTTAGTCATATTTATACCATAGTAACCAGCAACTAACTGCCTTTTCTGTAGTATAGTTTCTCTCTTGTTAAAGTAGTTGGCACTGTATCTCATCATACAGGCTGTACTAAATTGAAGTTAGTACAGTTTTATGTAGCATACCATATTTACCTGAGTATAGGATGGAGAATTTTGTTTGTAATGTATCTTCAACAAATTTGGAAGTTGCAATAATATCAGGCACAGTTAAACATGTTCTGTGTACAGAGCAAATGTTTTTCTGTGTGCTGTGACTAGGTGAATAGAGAAAAGTACACAGTTGCTGCGGTAATTATACACATTATTTTGTACTCATTATTTCATTATTGATAATCCTGACAGCTCATTTTTTTGTTAGATTATAGAAGTGAGAATTTGTGAATGTTCAGGTATTCTATAAGAGTAATGGATGAGTGTGCTAAATGGAAAGGTGCAGCAGCATCTAAAATACCAGGTACAACATATCGCTGTGACAGTGCTAATTTGAAATTAATAGTAACTCAACATGCTGAAGAAACCATAACCTTTATCATAGTGTGGAAATTCTGTGTTGTGGAACAGCATGTATGATGCTGGGAAAAACATAAATATCTAATACTCAAGGGAGCATATCCATTCCAGACTGGATTTTCTGGACTCAAGTAGAAGAAGTCAATACCATTTACAACAGTATCGTGGAATTTGTGTTAGAAAATAGTGCAAATGATCTTCCCAGTACAAAAGAGACAGTACAAAGGAAGGCATTGAAAGTCACTACATTCCTGAAGGTTCTGTGACAAGATTTGAAAATCAGTGATGGTTGGGCAGTTAAATGTATGCATTTTAAAGGGTTAGTTCATTACTGGAGAATAAAATTAGCACTAAGTTTTCCCACAGACTGCCTTGAAAAATTAATATCTTAAACAGTGCTAATAATTAATTTGGGCCAAAAACGTAACTATCCCATAGGACATATGTGTCCAGCAGTTGAAACCAAGTCATTTTTCATATATTTCTTCTCATGTGGTGTTAAGAACAGTTGATACAAATACAGATGAGAAGGCAGTGTACATATAAACATAACACTGGGGTACATTCATGTAACCAGTATGCAATGTGCGTGTGCTGTATTGTCATCTGTGGCCTGTCTGGCTCTACTGTATTTTTCCATATCTTATAAAAAGCACAATTTTTGGAAAAAAGTTGTTGATCAAAAATGTGTGTTTTGATTTTCTGTACAATTTTGTCTGTAGAATTTCTCATTCAAGGAAGAATGGAGTGAGATATCATAAATGTACATAGGTCTTTATGTAAAGTACCCAATTTTTCTTGTCAGATTTGAATGAAATATGTATTTTCTCAATAGATTTTAAAAAAATATGTAACTATCTAATTTCATGAAAATGTGTCAAGTGGGAGCCAAATTTTTCCATTCGGATGCATGGACAGACATACATGATGAAACTAATAGTTGCTTGTCACAATGTTGTAAATGTGCCATAAAAATTTACAGTGCATAGGGTTCAAAAACTTTATTTTTGGGATTTCAAATTATTGGGGATTTCTGACACATAATACCTGCAAATTTGTATATTTTTTTGGTTGCCATATTATACATCCTGTTTAAATTTAGTACTCTGTATTTCAGGCATTGCAGTTGAGTAAGATGGCTCTGAGGGAAACAACTGTGGGTCAGGCCGTAAATCTTATGTCCAATGATGTGAACCGATTTGACCAGAGTGCCCTTTTTTTTGTGTACCTATGGTTTGGCCCATTAGAGACACTTGTTATATCATATTTAATGTGGCGTGAAATTGGTTTTGCTGCATTTATTGGAGTTGGAGCCATCATGCTTATCATTCCTTTACAAGGTGTGTGTTTGCAGAAAATCATATGAAACTGGAAGTTGTGTGTAAATGAATATAAATATACAACTTCTTAATAGTGTGTTCCACGTATGTGGGAAGTGTCTCTTTCAGTATTTTAATGTAATCTCCGAAGGGCCATGGCAAATTCAGAATAACATAGGTTTCACAAATTCATAGAATGCAGCCCAAATCCTGAGATGACCAACCTTCTCTTAAGATTATGTTGTTCTGGGTTTTAACACCTTGAGATTGTGTAGGTTATTACCACCACTTCATAGGTAACTGTTGCTTTCGTTTTCAGGTCACTACTATATAGATTGAAGCAGAGGTTTCTGTAAAACATTGGTAAACCACCTACAAAACTTTGTGGCATCATAACCTTGTACATCCTTACCACCTATGTGTATTTGTATGTTTGGTGTGCCTGTCTAGCTCAGTATAGTAGGTGAGACCTCTTTGAGATATGGGTGGGGTTCATAGAATATGATTTTTTTTGTTGATTGTACCTGAACTTT
>Ga0123354_10018726_pt1 | contig 10866 bp, 6 predicted proteins | sample TergutLab28metaG_2_FD_97872 | JGI IMG/M metagenome (GOLD analysis project Ga0123354, IMG submission 97872) | Labiotermes labralis P4 segment gut microbial communities from Petit-Saut dam, French Guiana - Lab288 P4 | ecosystem: Host-associated > Arthropoda: Insects > Digestive system > Gut ... | reverse complement strand
GTGAGGTCAATTGAGGAGCTACTTGAATGAAAAAAAGTAGCGGCTCCAGGTCTAGAAAACAGAGATTAACGGCTGTGTGGACCCGTTGCGCTGACCACGTGACACCCCCCTATCCGCAAAAGTTGGCACTAACTTCGCCGACCGGCGGCGGCCGCTCTGTCGGTATAGTTCGCGTGCGGACTAAGGCCACGGAGTTTGTTTTGTTTGTTTTGTTACAGCTGATTATTTCGCTGCATGATATTTTTTATTCATCTGCATGTAGCCATTTATTACTGTTCTCTTCATCTTGCTTTATTTATTTCTCAAACCGGTCTACACATTTTGTAATTCTGAGGTTTCGCATCGTCGCCATGTCAGTAATTGTGCACTTAAAGCCACAAAAGATATGTACGCATTATATGGTCTACCTGTGTGTCTAATTTCACTGCCTACTTTTGCTGCTTCAGCAGCTGTCGCTATCATACCGAAAGCTAAATAAATTTGCTGCATGGCCGGCAAGGTATTTTACATTTCACAAAAATATTTCTCGAACCAAATTTCACATGCTTTCAAGATCTGTCAATACATGGTTTCGGCGCTCCACAGTCTATCACCAAACGAACTCGGAGCCGTAGATCAAGCGGCGCTCATCTTGCCAGCCCCCACCCCCACCCGCAAAATTTTGCTAGTCCGCTATGTTCTTTTGAGTGGTGGCAGGAAATCAGCAGTACGGTTTTGGGATATCTTCCAATAGCATAACGTTCACTTGAGGTGTCGTGAGCATCTGTCAGCTGATTCACAGGTTAAATGACAAACATATGTAATGCCACATGCTGACTAATCGTCCTTTTAAGAAGGGTCAGCAGACCAACACAACAAACATGCATTTTTACAGATTCTGTATTGTGCCCACATAAATCTTCAAGATTATGCGAGTTACAACGCAATATGATATCACTGTCGGCATACTATCCATGCAGCATTTCGCTAAACTCGACCGAACCGTTCTGAACTTTGAACAGAGACACAAACACACGCTACTGTGATGTCAACATTTTCAGACGCGTTCGCAATTGCGTAAAGCGACTGACTATTAGCTACGTCATGTCCCTCTGACCGCCCACATGGAACAACTCGGCTCCAACTGGACGGATTTTCATGAAATTTTGTATCTGATTCACCTTTATTTCACCAACACATGCACTTGTGAGTCACACAATATCAGTGTTGATACATTAAATGTTAAAAATAAACCACTAAAATTATTGACACTCCCAACATGTTTCGGTTTTTCATAAAACCATCCTCAGGGGGCCATTCGTTTCTGTTAAAGTTTAACAGGCACGAATGGTTCCCTGAGGATGATTTTATGAAAAACCGAAACATGTTGAAGTTTCAATAATTTTAGTGGTTTATTTTTAACATTTGATGTATCAACACTGATATTGTGTGACTCACAAGTGCATGTGTTGGTGAAATAAAGGTGAATTGAAGCAATATGCACGGTACAACAATGAAAATTTATATCTGATTATTTTGTCGAAAATGTACCGAGAATATTCAAGTTTCATTAAAATCTAACAAGAATAATGGCTACTTTACATGAAGAACAATATACATTTTTATCACATCTCGCTGACGTCTTCATAGAATAACAACTGTTTCAGACAAACGTTGTAACAATATCAGAACACACAACGTATGTTCAATTATTTTTTCCCGAAAATCATGCCGTATACAAGATAATGTGTAAAAACACGGCAGAGACGGATAGGTCACAGATGACAACATAATATGGCACATGCGCCTTGCACGCTGGATAACTACGGCTACAATACACACTCAGAAAATGTAAAAATCATTACTTTTCCACGGCAACAATTGCTAGCGGAACGCGTCTCATTGTTACGTTACACGTATATTGTCTGTCTTGTTCATTTACCGTACAGCAGTGTTTCTCAACCGCCGGGCCGCGGCCCGGTATCGGGCCCTGTCATCAATTATACCGGGTCGCGAGAGGTTCTCCTGGAATTTGTCATTTTAGTTTTCTAAGCAATTTTCATTAATAAATGTTTTATAGTGGAAATATTCTGAGGAGAAAAATATTCGTGAATGTGTCGAAAAACTCAAACCCAGATGTTGGCCTGAGGAAACTACAATATGCTACAAGACTTCATTAGTCCAGTGATTGATAACTAATTTAAATGTAATTTTATATTTGTCAACATGCCACACCGTATACATGAGTGTACTAATACCCTTTATGATTATGCCATAATTAATTATTAATACTTATGTTAGTTTAAAGTATGAACTTCAGAAAAATGGAAAAGTATGTACGAGTAAATTTGTTGGGACCGGGCCCTCGTCTTATGAAAAAAGAATTTACCGGGCCGCGGTCTCACAAAGGTTGAGAAACACTGCCGAAGACGAGTTTCAAAAATCTGTTGTGCTTCCCACCAGCGCCTGAACACACACACGTGACATTTACCGCCTAATCCTCGGTGGCAGGTGTGGGGGCAGCACCGTGCTGGTGTGATCTCTTTAATTCCACAAACGTAAATGTCGCCTGAAGCAGTCCCACTTTCAGCAAAGGTCTGAAGGCATTCGAACGTACATAACGTTACAAGAACTTCCTTGACTCGCACGCATCTCCATACTCGTGGCTAATCAGAGGAAAACTCAGAGCAGCTAAGACGTTTTTACATGCTGCAGTAGCATTTCTGAATACATCGCTGGAAGTGCAAAAGAACAGCCTAACAGGACAAAGCAACCGCCTTCCGACATTCTTAAGATGTCCTAGTGTGACATGCCGGCAACAACTACTAAGATGTCACTAAACTTCTGCATTAACTTAGACTAAGGAACGCCATTTATTTCATTAACAAAGGCAACACTATTTGACAAATAGGCTCACGCAATCACAGTGTACGAATACATACACCACAGTTCCTGCTTTCCTTTCTTCTGGCGTCTGATAGAACACGTGACGCGAGGGCTACCAAAACATGGTAAAGAGGTAAAGGTAAAACTCACCCTAGAACAGGCCACGAAGGCCCAGAGGGGGAGTAGACGTATAGCTCTACTCTTCTTTAACCTCGGCGCTAGATGGGGGGTGGGTGGTCAACTCCACGCCCCGGCCGCTTTACCCCCGGGAAAGAACCGTTACCCACTGCACAGGAGGCTGGGTGGACCTCAAGGCCGGTCTGTAGGGCTGGGAAAAATCTCGCCCCCCACCGGGATTCGATCCCCGGACCGTACAGCCTGTAGCGAGTAGCTATACCGACTACGCCAACACACGGTCACGACATGAACAAACGGTTCGCGACATGTACCGTTCTCACGGCCATGTTACTGAGTTTGCAAATCTTATGGGATGTTACGCCGTGTCGACTGGTAAAAGAGTTACCGACACCCCGATAGTTCTAGAAAGCTGGAAAGCAGTCCTTTGAATCATGTTGAATATGATGTCGCTATAAACCCCCGAAACGTCGGTAGCTATTTACGAGCCGAAACGACGTAATATCCCAGAAAACACACATGCAAACAAACATTAAAAAATATAAACCCATTTACGTTAGGCTCTGAAGCTTCACATTACAAACTGAAGCTCACATCAATTATAAGTCGCAGACCATAATTCTGCAATGGTGAGCTTTGACACCAGTTTAGAGAACCACTAACCACTCACAGTACGTTATGATTTCCGTTTCCTGCTATCAAACATATGGGGGGAAGCGGTGGCGCTTTTGGTTGAGGCACTGCACTACAAGCCGGTAGATCGCGGGTTCGATTCGCGATGGTGTCTTTGAAATTTTCCATTGACGTAATACTTCCGGCCGCACTCTGGCCATGGGGTCGACTCCGCCTCTAACACAAACGAGTATAAAAAATATTTTCTGGGGGTAAAGACGGCCGGAGCGTAGGGCTGACAACCTTACCACCTTCATGTGCCGAATGTCCTGAAATTTGGGAGCCTCAACCGTCTGGAACCCTCAAGGCCTGTACAGGGAGTGCTTTATCTTTAAACATGTTATTATGATCCAGTAAACGTTCCCAACGATATTTCCTGAATAAGTATTATGCCAGGAATAACACAAGGCCTGTTTTCCTGATGTGCTGATTTAATGCTGCATTATCAGCTTTTCTTTCGCCCGCAAACGTTATTATCCTTGACCAGCAAGTACATTATAACTAACCCAAAGACATTCGCGGCCCCCAGCATAACAAAATCCGGTAATACATGACATGATAAGAAGCTATGAACTGTTTGCATCTTTATATATCTAACCAAACATCCAATGTCCTCTGACATAGGTATGCATTTTCGTTCCTCCAACTTCATTTCGTATATTTCAGCGGTTTTACCCATTTCACCCAAATTTTCTGACGTGTTCTCTAAAAATACGTGCCAGCACAAATTCCCCGTAGGATTGAAACCAGTCAATGCGGGTTTGCTATTCTGGTGTACATCATCACCCTAAGGCACTCGACACGACTCTCTGTATTATTTCCAGGAACGCGGGATTACTGTCGGCGAACCACTCTCCTGCTCTCTGGCCGTCTCTAGACAAATACGCACAGCACATTCCTGTTCGTTAAGACATCCTGCCCAACAAGATATCGTCCAAATGATCCCCTAGGGACGTGAGGCGGGTTCTTCATTTCCGCCATGTTTCTTCTCACTACATTCACATCTACAGCGTTTACTTCCACCTCTTTCACATGACGTAACGAACATACGAACCAACGAAGAACACATTTACAACACCGTAGAATGACGTCACAGAGAGAGAGAGAGAGAGAGAGAGGAATTATTACGCCTAACTTTCCTCAATTACAGTCCTTGTTCCCATACATGCTGACAACAGTAACTTCAGTTAGTCCATTTAGACAAACCATATTCATTTCGGCATCACCGAACAACACGATAGGAGTTAGCGTTCCTGCTTCGTATCCAGGAGTTCCCAGGTTCAAATCTCGACCTCAGGACTGATTATCCTCGCTCCTTCGTGATTCTTTTTGGTACGACCAGGTAAATTCCGGAACAGCGCCCCAAATTATGGCAGGACCAAATCCTTGCACATACTTTCATTTTATCGTATGACGCTATACAACGCGTGTGTGGGATGTGTGTCTTGATCTGGACCGCCTTGAGAGGGAGCCAGAATTCTTCAGCCGCGTTATCACAGGTGATGAATCATGGATCTTAGAGTACGACCCCGAGACAAAACGCTAAAGTCGGGACTGGCACACTGCAAACTCTCCCCGTCCCAAGAAAGCGAGAATGAGCAAATCCAAAATCAAATCGACGTTAATTTGTTTTTTTTTTACAGTCAGGGGATCGTCCATAAGGAATTTGTGCCACCAGGACAAACTGTCAATCAAACTTTTTATCGGGAAGTCCTTGAGAGACTCAGGAAAACGGTGGCAAGTGTGCGACCAGGCATTGCACGCAAATGAATGCTGCACCACGACAACGCCCCATGTCGCACGGCAGTCTCCAACAATGACTTTTTGGCAGAAAAAAGCATTCCTGTGGTTCCTCAGCCCCCCTATTCGCCGGATCTCAGTCCCTGTGACTTATTTCTATTCCCCCGGCTCAAAAACCACTTGAAAAGGCGCCATTTTGGTACTTTGGATAATATCCAGAAGAGCGTAACCGACGAGCTGAAAGGTATTCCAGCAGAAGCCTTCCAGCACTGCCATGAACAATGGAAACAACGCCTCCGTCGCTGTGTAGCTGCCCAAGGGAACTATTTCGAAGGGAATAACCTTGATTTGTAAAAAGAATAAAATTCATGGTTAAAAGAAAATCATTCTCATTACTTTTCTGCCACACCACGTACGAGCTAACGAAAGAAACGTTACATAAGAAACGAACAAATCATAGTCGCCGTTACATCAGATGCGTTAAAAAAGCAAGCCCGCAGAAGTTATGTATTATGATTACATCCCTCATAAATACTGATTTTGCAGTGTGGTGAACGAACAACTGTAACGCTTCCGTAATACAGGGTAAGTGCGTTGTGTGGCTATTCTAAGTCAGTTCCAAACTATCAACCAGAGACAACATGTATCTTAACTGTCTCAGCTTCAAGTTTGTCAGAATAATACAACCATTCTATCTGTACCCCGTAAAAGCATACAAGACTCGCGACATGTGCGGTGCTCATAACGGTGTTCACGCAGATACAGTCTGAAACGCTTCGCCTCGTCGACTGCTACACAGCTCATAGGCGTTACTGAGGGTCGAAGTACCTCCATCTTCAGTGTCAAGAAACCTCTTGGACTGCCCTACCGGGAAGTTAGATGCACTACGCTCCTTCGAAATGTCAGGACCTATTTACCACGGCGCAACCTCCCAGAAGATTTGAATCTCTGGACTACGTCTCCACTACAAATACCACTCAGTCAAAAAACCGTACAGGGAAATCGCCGCTTGAATCCATGAATAACTACATAGGAATACACTGTGTAGGTACCATATATTCAAACAGACATAATTACCACTCTACTCCAGAGGGCTAATATTCTGGAATCCTTTGAAGAACATATCCACAAAATATAAAAGTTACAGGTCCACTTGCATACAAATACGCGATCACCTGCATAATCTAACTGCAGCATGTGCCACTCAAACAGTTCCACTTCTCAAAGGATTTTATGTTGTAGGCTGTTGTACGCTAATTAACAGCACAACTACAAACATTAACAGAATGCCGTTAGCAAGGCTCTGATCTTTACAGCATATTTGTAATGTTCGTTGTCATTACCTGTTCTTTCTACCTTTCAGATCTTGTTCTTCATGTGTATATAACTCGTGGCCATTACAGTTCATCCACAGTTCTGTATGGATCTTCACTCCACTTTTAGAAACTGCAATAAATAACTCTATGTTTATTTGTAATTAAAGAATTCAGACTACAAGGAGAGGCGCAGTTATTATACGTGTATTTGGATGTGTTAAGTTGGTGCACATAGCACTTAATTCTCCAGTCATTCTATTATCCCTTTACCACATTACTACAATCTGCGACCATTTTCTTTGTTATTCAGTTACTTCATTGCCTGTGAGCCGGGAGAGCTCAGTCGGTATACCGACTAGCTACGGGCTGGAGGGCCCGGGGATCGAATCCCGGTGGGGGGGCCAGATTTTCCGTACCCGTCCAGACCGTCCCTGAGGCCCACCCGCCTCCTACACAAGGGGTACCGGGTCCTTCCCGGAAGTAAAGCTGCCGAGGCGTGGCGATGACCACCCACAACACCTAGTGCCGAGGTAAAAGAAAGGGCACAACTATACATTTACTCCCGCTCTGGGCCTTCGTGACCTGTTCTAGGGTAAACTTTACCTAAGCCTTTAGCTTTACCTTTTATTTCATAGCCTGTGTGTCTTTATCCGCCATTCAATATTCACACATTCGGTGCTCCGCCCGCTGACATTCTGCGGTTCTTCTATCACTGCTCACTAACAGGCACACTAACTGTGCACAGTGTGCGAGAGGAAGCATTGCGAGATGTCAGTGTTGCGACAAGATGGTCGTGGAACATTACGTCACAAATTGCATTCATTATTCCAACACCAGTTTTCATCGCCTGTACCTCTCCACTACTAACATTATATGGTGTTATTGCACTTATGTATGGTACTCAATTATGCACGTAGTGCGTCCGCATCCCTTCGAGCTCGCTTTAAAATTGCTCTGTTCGTCTGTTTGCAGGCACGACGCAGATCGAAATCGGTAGGCGTACTTTCATAAAATCTATGACTTCAGGGTTTTTATCTAAATACAACTCCGAGGCCAGCCTACGGAATATCCGCATCGAAAACATGCTTGAAGCATTATGAATTATGTTTGTTTCATCCGATAACCTGTATTTGCGCTTTATGCTCGTAACTTGTTTTCAACTTCCTTGTGTGTCCAGCATATATCATGGGGCAGTTCCAACATGTCGTTATACAAGCTGACATTCCAAACTGCTACCATTACCCAGCAGGTCGGCCAGTTGTTTGCCTGTCATAACGCGCTGCGTGTATTTTCGTGCGCATTCTGCCTACGCTTTGAATAATTTAGTCACTTCTCTTCCTTCTTTTCCATTGTGTATGAAAGTAGTCCTTACACCTACTTACAATTCTGTTTATTACACCGACGGAAAACGGCGAGAAATTTCTTCTCTAGCAACGGTATCGACAGACATACTTCAACCAATCCACTACTATATTCTACAGTCTCTGAGAGGTATTAATTCGGTCGATATGCAAAACCCCCATGTAATTTTTTTCAGCAAAGGAAAATACTGCCTGCAGCTGAAATATATAACACCGTCTGCCGTTTAATGCTGGCATTCTGGTACATTTATTAACTGCTACCAATGATCCATATTCCTCAGCAAGAGACAAACGTAGTCATTAACCGTCACCTGTCACGACTACATTGGGCCCATTTGTGTTCCACCTTTTATTAAATGTGGAGGACTTTGGTGATACATTATTCAACAGTGCCCTTATGTAACCATCCAGTCTTTCCTTCAGTCGAACTACGCAGTGTATTCTATCTACTAACACACGAGATGTTTAAGCTAGGGGATTGGCAAGAACAATTATGTATAATTAAAGTAACTACATACCTACGTTGCTGTAAGTTCCCTGAGAAAGCGTGATGGTAAAGTTGTCCCTGTCCAAGCCAATAAGGGGACAGAGGGGGAGAAGAATTATCGCTCCATTCGTTCTTAAACCCCGCACTAGACAGAGGTTTGGTTTACATCACGCCCTACCCACCTTATCCCTGGGAAGGAACGCCAGTACGCACTACGCAGGAGGCTGAATTGGCCCCAGAGCCGATCTGGAGGTTTTGGAAAAGATAAAAATCTCTTCCACTTGCCGTAAAAACAATTACAATAAACTGAACACAGTACTCACTTACTTGGGTGTTTTTACCTTCTGTACATGTTGTATTCTAATTTGTCACGCATGTATTGTTGCTAGTTTTAAGTTGCCTTGTGTGTAATTGTTGTTGGTTGGCCGTGTGTATTGTTGTAGTTGTCTTGTGTGTATTTTTGTAGTTGTCTTGTGTGTAGTGTTGTCACCTTATGTGTATTTGTTGTACTGTGTGTGTATTGCTGGTTTTTTTTTTGTACTTTAGATGCCGGACTGCTGGCTAGAAGTCAGTATCCGGAAGATCCTGCGACTGGCCATCTCGACACAGGTTTTTCTTGGTTTCCCTGTGTCTATAAGCAAATGCTGAGATGGTTCCCAAGATTCCAAGTTGCCACTACATGCTTCTCATGTGGCCCTCCCGACTTAAATCTAGTAGTAACCAATTTCATGTTTTGTTTACATTTAAAATAACCACTGCCACCGGATAATAACCCAATTGCAGTAAAGAAATATAAAATAAAAATAAATCGAGCCCCGGATCGTCCAGTCCAGCCCACTGCATGGTCAATACACTACCATTCCCTCTCTCCTTACTTTCCTGCAAAATGCAATGAATTCTAAATTATATGTTATGTTCTGATCTCTCAGGTACAATAAGCAGGCGCAATAAATCACTTTGTTCCTTTTTCCACACCGAATTTCAATTGTGCTAGCAGAATACTCAACTCAAATACTGTTTCTCCGCAATTTCCCCACTCTTCTAATGGTGTATTCTAATTTCCAGGAAAATGAAATTTTAGGGGAACACTGCCGGTTTGCCACAACGAACTGAAATTTAACAGCATTTTCCACGAAAACTGCGTGTCCGTCAACATTTTATCAGAAAACATTAATGTTCATCAAGGCAGTGCACGGCGGAGTCCGTAGCCGCGAATTTCCAGCCAGACCGCTTATATTAAGAATTAAAAAAAGCGCTATTGTAAAGTACCTGATTTTATTACTCTACAGAACTGAAAGCATATTTGTTTTTGGCAGGGTGGCACAAAGCAACGTCCCCGCTGCAACATCTGCAAAACCTCGCTGTACAGTCTCTGTTATTGTGTTAAAAGTAACTTTCTTTTCGGTGATATCAGCAACACTCTCCCTATTTCTCATTTTTGTGCAACAGTGGTCTACTGCAGTTACATGTGGGACATCACTTATATGCATATTAGAGTAGCCGACATATTTAAATTGTGGGCCCGGTAGCTCAGTCGGTATACTGACTGACTACGGGATGGACGGTCCGGGATCGAATCCAGTCTGCAACGAGCAGGAAAGGAGAAAGGTTGTCGGTGCGTGTTGTAGTGTTTACGTTGCGAAGTGCAGTGAAAGTAATAGCTGAGTCCGTGGAGTGTTTACAAAGTGTGGTGTAGTGCTTAAACAGGGCAAGTTTTGTACGATCGAACACGGCAGAACGACAACGTACAACGGTATGTATTTTTGACTCTACTAATCCACGTATTTCAGCTTATGAAATACATGAATGGATTCATGACCAGCTACAGGTATTGGAACAATCGCTAACTATGATACAGATTGATGGATTAAAAAGACACGTATTTCTGAGGTTCGTAGATGACATACATACAGAACATTCTGCAGTCTACGAATGGGAGTGCTGAATACAGACATATGACAGAGGAAATATCAATAGTACGTCTAAAAGTGGCCGGCATGGGAATGCAGCGTACTCGGATCGCCAACCTGCCCCCAGAAGTAACTGAAAGATCCATTCGAGCAGCATTAGCATCATATGGGGAAATTGTCTCGATCCAGGGTGAAATATGGCCTAAGGCGTACCGCTACAAGGTAGCTAACGGGGTTAAAGTGATCATGATGAAACTGGCCAAACACCTTCCGTCACAAATGAATATTGCAGGGCACAGAGCATTACCGTCTTATGACGGCCAGCCAGTTACATGTTACGGGTGTGGGGACAGTGGACATATAAATCAGGCATGCCCCAG
>Ga0123354_10018724_pt1 | contig 10866 bp, 10 predicted proteins | sample TergutLab28metaG_2_FD_97872 | JGI IMG/M metagenome (GOLD analysis project Ga0123354, IMG submission 97872) | Labiotermes labralis P4 segment gut microbial communities from Petit-Saut dam, French Guiana - Lab288 P4 | ecosystem: Host-associated > Arthropoda: Insects > Digestive system > Gut ... | reverse complement strand
CCTAACACAGCACAGTCCACTGTCGCTAGTCACAACACAACGCCTAACACAGCACAGTCCACTGTCGCTAGCCACAACACAGCGCCTAACACAGCACAGTCTACTGTCGCCAGTCACAACACAACGCCTAACACAGCACAGTCCACTGTTGCCAGTCACAACACAACGCCTAACACAGCACAGTCCAATGACGCTAGACACAACACAACGCCTTACACAGCACAGTCCACTGTCGCTAGTCACAACACAACGCCTAACACAGAACAGTCAAATGTCGCTAGTCACAACACAACGCCTAACACAGCACAGTCCAATGACGCTAGACACAACACAACGCCTAACACAGCACAGTCCACTGTCGCTAGTCATAACACAACGCCTAACACAGCACAGTCCACTGTCGCTAGTCACAACACAACGCCTAACACAGCACAGTCCACTGTCGCCAGTCACCGCTGTGCCACGGGTTGCTCAGCCAGTCATTTCTCCCTTTTGTTTCGAAGAAATAAATCCAAGATGGCTGTGTAATTTATGCGGTGCTTCCGGCTGGCAGTGGCGGCCAGCAAGGTTTCCAGACGCTCCTGTGGTGCAGAACGTGTCCGGACAGCACACGAGCCGACACTGACTCGCAGGAAGCGCTGATATAAAAGGCTCCTTTCCTTCCTGCACATGCTTCTCACATGAAATTTAAATTCTCGTGTGGAACAGCCTCATTACCTCGACTCAAGACAAAAGAGGAACGGGAAGCAATGCAACCGGCAGCCCGCGGGCCACTTCTCCCATCTTGTTCGTTGCAAAGGAAACGTCTCGCAAGCCGCGTTACCCCCCCCCCCTTTTGGGATCTTTATGGCTGTGCAATCCAACCTGTGGCACGGGTCACACGGACAGTCCTACAGACCAGGAATGAAGACACTTTGGCACGCAGCGTTCACTGCTGTCCCAAAACTTGTTTATTTCTTTTGCTCCACGATCGTCTCTACACTGTGCACAACATGTGTATGTACACACATACAGACTGTATATGAATTACCGTGAAACGTTTCTACACATATCGGAGCGGTGCGAAGTGCTGACTGGATATTTATCGTTGGGGCGCCGGTCTGGCGGTGACTGGACCAATAGTGGACATTGGGCAGAACGTTTTACTGTCTGCTTTTGAACAGGAAGTGGCAGCAGTCAGTTACTGCCATGTTTTGTTACTTATCGCATTTCTTGAGGAGGCCTTTATTACAGATACAATACAGTAATTGTACTGCAAACTAATTACATAATTATAATTGTTACGTGCAAATAATTAATGATAATTATGAAAGGTTCCAAGACATCATTTTGCTCTCCAAAATTCCAGGACCGAGAATAATCAAGGAAAACCACTGACCACTTCGCCGGTCACAGGACCTCCCGATGCACAGTGACAGCCGGCACTCAAACACGCGAATCCCAGCCGCAGTTGCTTTCTGGAGGGTCTCTTCCTTTGGCTGGACAACCAGCAGCTTGCGGGACATGAACGAGTCAAGGGTGAAACAGTGTCATACAAAGTCATTATTATATTTGACAACTATAAGTTGTCACTTCCTGCCGGTTCGCTTATAGTATTGAAGTAGCCCAGTTAGCCGACCAACCCCACGCGCAGCGGAACAGCGACGGCAAATGTCAATGGACAGTTGTCAGATAAAATGTGACGAAATTATCCGAATAGCGTTCGTGAGGGTTTTAAACAGGAAAGTTTGTAGCATAATAAATGTGAGTGTGATGGACTGTGCACATTTCGAAAAGTGCCTTTGTCACCAACATAACAAGAGTGGCCTTGCAAGTGTCAATCGACGCTCGTGAATGTTTGCGAATGCAACAACTCGACTTGCAAAGCGGCGCAAATTTTAAATTTCAGCCAAGATGGGACAGACGCATCGACGTGTTTGGGCAGTAAGCTGAACAACAGCGATACTGCACGGTACTGAGTAGACTGCCACAGAACGATGGCAGGTGTCGGGGCTGGTGTCCGCTGAAGGCGTTCGGAAGTTCAGATGAACTATACAGTTGCAGGCACACGCGCTGATTTGCTCCACGTTCATCGCCATCAGCACTAAAGCTCGGCCAATGTCCTCTGGCTAATGACTACTGCCGAATACCCACCCATATCCGACAGAGCATGCTCTGCGGAAGGTTCCCTCGCTGCGCCCGATTTACATTCTTGTAATAATGCAGACGAACACCAAGCATCGGTGCGATATACTGACAGGCGGACACGGAGAAATGCTATTCTGTCCTCCACAAATCCTACAGGGACCGTGCGGCAATCGAACTTGGGTCTCAGCACTGACAGCCGGTGAAATCGGTCTCATCGTCCGCACGGCCAATTGCAATATTAAGTTGGCCAGAACAATTACAGTCACTTCCTACCGCACGGTAAACAAGATCTGAATCGTAACAATATGAACCGGTTAATATCGCTTATTGAAATAATCGCTATTCATTCACAGAGTCATATAAAACAAATAAGTGCACCCCAATATTTGTGTGATGCACACAGCTGTGTTTTTACTGTACCCTAATATCTGTATGATACACACGCTGTGTTTCTACAGTACGCTAATATCTGTGTGATGCACGCAGCTGTGTTTCTACAGTACCCTAATATCTGTGTGATGCACGCAGCTGTGTTTCTACAGTACCCTAATATCTGTATGATGCACACAGCTGTGTTTCTACAGTACCCTAATATGTGTGATGCACGCAGCTGTGTTTCTACAGTACCCTAATATCTGTATGATGCACACAGCTGTGTTTCTACAGTACCCTAATAGCTGTATGATGCACACGGCTGTGTTTCCACAGTACCCTAATATCTATAAGATGCATACAGCCGTGCTTCTACAGTACCCTAATATCTGTATGATGCACACGGCTGTATTTCTACAGTACCCTAATATCTGTATGGTGCACACAGCTGTGTTTCTACAGTACCCTAATATCTGTATGATACACATAGCTGTGTTTCTACAGTACCCCAATATCTGTATGAGCTACACGGCTGTGCTTGTACAGTACCCTAATATCTGTATGATACAAACAGCTGTGTTTCTACAGTACACTAATATCTGTATGACGCACACGGCTGTGTTTCTACAGTACCCTAATATCTGTATGATGCAAACGGCTGTGTTTCTACAGTACCCTAATATCTGTACGATGCACACGGCTGTTTCTACAGTACCCAAACATCTGTATGATCCACACGGCTGTGTTTCTACAGTACCCGAATATCTGTATGATGCACACAGCTGTGTTTCTACAGTGACTTAATATCTGTAAGATGCATACAGCTGTGCTACTACAGTACCCTAATATCTGTATGATGCACACGGCTGTGTTTCTACAGTACCCTAATATCTGTATGATGCACACGGCTGTGTTTCTACAGTACCCTAATATCTGTATGATGCACACGACTGTGTTTCTACAGTACCCTAATATCTATATGATGCACACGGCAGTGTTTCTACAGTACCCTAATATCTGTATGATGCACACAGCTGTTTCTACAGTACCCTAATATCTGTATGATGCACGCGGCTGTGTTTCTACAGTACCCTAATATCTGTAAGATGCATACAGCTGTGCTTCTACAGTACCCTAATATCTGTATGATGCAGACGGCTGTGTTTCTACAGTACCTTATGTCTGTATGATTCATACAGCAGTGTTTCTACGGTACCGTAATATCTGTATGACGCACACACCTGTGTTTCTACAGTACCCTAATATCTGTATGATGCACATAGCTGTGTTTCTACAGTACCCTAAGATCTGTATGATACACACAGCTGTGTACCTACAGTACCCTAATATCTGTATGATGCACACGGCTGTGTTTCTACAGTACCCTCATATCTGTATGACGCACATAGCTGTGATTCTACGGTACCCTAATACCTGTATGATGCACACGGCAGTGTTTCTACAGTACCCTAACATCTGTATGAAGCACACAGCTGTGTTTCTACAGTACCCTAATATCTGTATGATGCACACAGCTGTTTCTACAGTACCCTAATATCTGTATGATGCACACGGCTGTGTTTCTACAGTACCCCAATATCTGTATGATGCACACAGCTGTGCTTCTACATTACCCTAATATCTGTATTATACAGACAGCTGTGTTTCTACGGTACCTTAATATCTGTATTATACATACAGCTGTGTTTCTACAGTACCCTAATACCTGTATGATGCACACGGCAGTGTTTCTATAGTACCCTAACATCTGTATGACGCACACAGCTGTGTTTCTACAGTACCCTAATATCTGTATGATACACACAGCTGTGTTTCTACAGTACCCTAATATCTGTATGATACAAACAGCTGTGTTTCTACAGTACCCTAATATGTGTATGATGCACACGGCTGTGTTTCTACAGCACCCTAATATCTGTATGATGCAAACGGCTGTGTTTCTACAGTACCCTAATATCTTTATGATGCACACGGCAGTGTTTCTACAGTACCCTAACATCTGTATGATTCACACGGCTGTTTCTACAGTACCCTAATCCCTAATATCTGTATGATGCACACGGCGGTGTTTCTACAGTACCCTAATATCTGTAAGATGCATACAGCTGTGCTTCTACGGTACCCTAATATGTATTTGATGCACACGGCTGTTTCTACAGTACCCTAATATCTGTGTGATGCACACGGCAGTGTTTCTACAGTACCCTAATATCTGTATGATTCACACAGCTGTGTTTCTATAGTACTCTAATATCTGTATGATGCACACAGCTGTTTCTACAGTACCCGAATATCTGTATGATGCACACAGCTGTGCTTCTACAGTACCCTAATATCTGTATGATATACACAGCTGTGTTTCTGCAGTACACTAATATCTGTGTGATGCACGCAGCTGTGTTTCTACAGTACCCTAATATTTGTATGATGCACACTGCTGTGTTTGTACAGTACCCGAATATCTGTATGATACACACAACTGTGTTTCTACAGTACCCTAATATCTGTATAATGCACAGGGCTGTGTTTCTACAGTACCCTAATATCTGTATAATGCACACAGCTGTGCTTCTACAGTACCCTAATATCTGTATAATACACACAGCTGTGTTTCTACAGTACCCTAATATCTGTATGATACACAGCTGTGTTTCTACCGTACCCTAATATCTGTATGATACACACAGCTGTGTTTCTACAGTACCCTAATATCTGCATGATGCACACAGCTGTGCTTCTACAGTACCCTAATATCTGTATGATGCACACAGCTCTGCTTCTACAGTTCCCTAATATCTGTATGATATACACAGCTGTTTCTACAGTACCCTAATATCTGTATGATACACACAGCTGTGTTTCTACAGTACCCTAATATCTGTATAATGCACACAGCTGTGCTTCTACATTACACTAATATCTGTATGATACATACAGCTGTGTTTCTACACTACCCTAATATCTGCATGATACACAACTGTGTTTCTACAGTACCCTAATATCTGTATTATACAAACAGCTGTGTTTCTACAGTACCCTAATATCTGTATGATATACACAGCTGTATTTCTACGGTACCCTAATATCTGTATGATACACACGCTGTGTTTCTACAGTACCCTAATATCTGTATGATAAACACTGCTGTTTCTACAGTACCCTAATATCTGTATGATGCACACAGCTCTGCTTCTACAGTACCCTAATATCTGTATGATATACACAGCTGTGTTTCTACAGCGCAGCAGGACTGTTCGAACGTACGTTACTGAAAGCAGCAAGATGATCAGTTAATGAAGTAGACGAATATCCATTAATACTATCGAACATTCGGCTACACACGTGATCTACTTACTGTGATAACTGAAATATTATTTGATAAGATAATACAATTGTGATTAAAACTGGCGTTACTGTGTGCAAATGTAACCTGAGATATTCGGAAAGTTATGAAAAATTGCCACGGCAATTAACGGAAATACGTAGCCACCAGTACTGTACTGACTGGCTGTACTGTGGCAGTGTGCGGGATTGTAACAATCCAGCTGTGTGGTTGGTCCTGTTATTGCTACTGATCGAACATGGGCAGTTGTGGGCAAAGTGCTGAGCTCTGAATATGAAAGCAGGTGGTACGTATAGTTATCGCTGTATACGTTTCAAACGACAATAACTTGTTTGAAATGTCCACTGAGCCCATCCAATAAAATTGCTGTCAGCATTCCTTACTTGAAATATGCGTGTTACAAGGCCAGTCCATCAAATGCTGCTTGATGTTATCACTGAAACATGACGCACTGAAGCTCCTCACTACGTATTTCTCCAGTGTTGTCACACATTCCACCACAAAACCAAACTCCTTCCAGCCACTTATCTTCAACACCCTCTATACGCGAACCAAAGTTTCGCACCCATAAAAAAAAGAAAACCGTCCCATCATTATACACCGGCATAACCAGACTTGCAAATATGCTAAACACAACACAAATGTCTCGGCTCAGTCGGTAAAGTGACAGGTAACGTCTTCCTTGTGCCCCAGTCCAGCTAACGGTTACCGGCACAAGACTGCCGGAGCGTCAACCTAACCGCTCACGTGCATTCAGCTGTGACTCTACGAACATGCCCTCTACGGCGCCCTGCTCAGACACAAAGGGCATCTCAAGCAAGTGGACGAAATTTGATAAACAGAAATGCAGCAGCACACGGGCATGATCGCTTCCTTGCACATGCTTCCAGTCCTCCGTTCATTAACCGTGCTGCATGAGCACTGCCAGCGTCGTTAAACAACCAAACAACCAACTCAAAGGAATGCCCTTGTTGAGAAGCCAGTGAAGAAATTCCCCGCGTTTTATAGAAGGCCAAGGCTCAGTACCGTATCCACAACAGCCTGTCACTGGTCCAATACATGTTCCAACAAACCAGTTATTTGAGATACATTACTAGTAACCTCCCATCTACGTCTAGGTCTTACAAGCAAGCTCTTTACGTCCGTCCCCCAACAAAACACCGCCCTGCCCCGTCCCGCCCCTCTCATCTTCTCGATCTTATCACCCGCACAACATCTGGTGAGCAGCACAAATCATGCAGCGTCTCATTATACTGCTTCCTCCAGTCTCCTGTCACCTCGTCCTTCTCAGTCCCAAACACCTCCCTCAGCACCCCATTCTCGAACACCCTCAGCCTATGTTCTTGCCCTAAGGTGAGAAACAAACTTTGACACCCAAACAAAGCAAAACGCCAATTACAGTTCTGTGTGTTGTAATGTCTGGACGGTAAGACATTCTGCACCGACATGCCTCAGTTCAGTTCAGTTCAGGCTGCTATGAATTTCCGTCATTTCTGTTGTCCATGTCGTTCCCAAATATCAGAACTTCGCTGAACTTTCAGAGCATCCAGTAGCTATACTGCTGCTGTCACACCGGCGCAGTGTCGTCACCTGCTTGGCGACGTTAAGGCGAAATTACAGAAACTCACAATAACCTGCAAAGTATCAAGTGAGAGACAGATTGGCTGGACATGTAGCTCGGAAACAGGTGGCTCCAACGGTGCGGCTGTCGGTATAGGGTGGGCGTGGCTGAAGTTTAGCGGCATTAAATTAGAGGATGCCGAAATGTCCAGTCACTGCGGCTCCAATTAGGGAGGAACACAGCGGACTGCAGACTCACGGTGTGGCCGGAGCACAGTGAAGTTGCACGGCGGACTTCAGGAGCACTGTGAAGTTGTATGGCGGACTGCAGGAGTATAGCGAAGTTGCACTGTAGACTGCAGGAGTATAGCGAAGTTGCACAGTGGACTGCAGGAGTACAGTGAAGTTGCACAGCGGACTGCAGGAGCACAATGAAGCTGCACAGCGAAACGTAGGAGTATAGCGAAGTTGCACGGAGGACTGCAGGAGCATAGCGAAGTTGCAAAGTGGAATGCAGGAGCACAGTGAAGCTGCACAGCGGTCTGCAGGATTATAGCGAAGTTGCACGGGGAACTGCAGGAGTATAGTGAAGTTGCACAGTGAACTGCAGGAGTATAGCGGAGTTGCACAGTGGACTGCAGGAGCATAGCGAAGTTGCAAAGTGGACTGCAGGAGCACAGTGAAGCTGCACAGCGGACTGCAGGATTATAACAAAGGTGCACGGGGGACTGAAGGAGTATAGTGAAGTTGCACAATGGAATACAGGAGTATAGCGGAGTTGCGCAGTGGACTTCAGGAGCACGGTGAAGTTGTACGGCGGACTGCAGGAGTATAATGGAGTTGCACAGTGGACTGCAGGAGTGCAGTGAAGTTGCACGGCGGACTGCAGGAGCACAGTGAAGTTGCACGGCGGACTGCAGGTGTACAATGAAGCTGCACAGCGGACTGTAGGAGTATAGCGAATTTGCACGGGGGACTGCAGGAGCATAGCGAAGTTGCAAAGTGGACTGCAGGAGTACAGTGAAGCTGCACAGCGGACTGCAGAAGTATAGCGAAGTTGCACGGGGGGGCTGCAGGAGTATAGCGAAGTTGCACAGTGGACTGCAGGAGTAGAGTGAAGTTGCACAGCGAACTGCAGGAGTATAGCGAAGTTGCACGGTGGACTGCAGGAGTACAGCGAAGTTGCACGGTGGAATGCAGGAGGACAGCGAAGTTGCACAGTGTACTGCAGGAGTACAGTGAAGTTGCATAACGGACTGCAGTAAAATGAAGTTGCACGGCGAACAGTAGGAGGACAGTGCAGTTGCACAGCGAAATGTACAGCACTGTGACGTGGAGACTCACGCTCCAACAAAAATATGTTGGTCAGTATTAGTTCAGGACAAGGGAGCGATAAGAATTGCTATCCAGATGCAATTTGGCGCGAAAGCAGTGAAAGGTGGGAACGTGGTAAAAGTTATCAAATTAGCATCACTGTCAGTCTGTCCGTCTGTCCTGTGTAGTAACTCCACACATCGGACAGGATAAGCATTGAAGCCGGTACCAGTTCTGCACGTTTCACCTAACACGTGTCGCTACAAGCTACTCTTTTCTACAGCCGCACAAGCCCCCACACGTGTGTATCCGTGCTCCGTGCATGCCGGGGCTAACAAGCACTAACCGTAAGAGTCAAAACATTACAAGTCACGCGGGCAGATCTTTCGGAATGACCTCAGCGAGAGAAGATGGGCACGAGATTTAAAACTTGGAATGTGAGTAGCCAGTATAGGCCAGGGTCACAGGACACAGGCGCAAGTATGGCACTGACGTAGTGGCAGTGCAGGTCATACGGGCTGGCCAAGGGTGGCCATACATCAGCAGCAGAAACTGGTGACAAGACATGCAATATAGCAGCATCCTACAGGCTCCGGCACTCGGCACAACTAGACACAGAGACCCGACCACTTTGGATCGAGATTCGCACCGCAGACCTGAACATAACGTGCCACATAACTGCCAGTCTCCACTACCAACAGCACCAACAACAATTTGACTTTTTACAAAACCACTTCAAAATTGTTTTAATCGTATCTTAACCACGATATTTAAACACCGTACAGTTTGTACCTTTACACTGAATCGACACCAACGACAGAGCTACAACGGACTGTACAACAATGTTCACAACAGCAGATCATTGGCAGTTGGTTTTAAACACGGCACATTGTTCTCCCTGAAGATGGCACACTTGTAGCGAAACATGGCGGAGATGCGTCTTTGATATCCATACATACTGAATATAGTGCACTGGATTGGTGCAAGAAACTGAGTGCAGGGAATGACGAGCTGTAGCATAACAGGCTGAGAGTGTTCGGAAATAGGGTGCTGAGACTGGAGAACGCTGCATACTGAGGAGCTTCGTCATCTGTATTGGTCACGTGATTAAATGGAGGGGATTGGTAGGGCGCGTGGCATGTATGGAGAAAAGAAATACATACAGGGATTTGGGAAGGAAACCTAAAGGAAAGAGCCTGCTTGGAACACCTAACGGTAGAAGGCAGGATAATACTAAAATGTATCTTAAATAAATAAGGGTGCAGGTCGTGGTCAAGATTCATGTTGAGCGGGACAGGAACAAGTGTCGGACTGTTGTGAACACTGTGATGAACCTGCGGAGAATTTGTCTAACTGTGGAATGAGTAACTTCCCAGAAGAACTCTCTTCCACACAGTTAGTTAGCTCTACCTGCATGTCTGCGTGTAAGTAGCCAATAGTGTTGACAAAGAAAAACCTCTGGGGCAATGTAAACACAAATATAGTACTGTAAGGTCACAGGACAAAGGCAGCGAATGGATCTAAGCCTACGACTTCTAACTAAAAACGTCACAAAACGAGCAACGGTCCGATATTGGCACGTAAGAACAGTGCACCAAACTGCAGGAACAGTCCACAGCTGGCAGTCTGCTACTCCACACATCTTAATGTTATCCTCACACGATTCGTGTCTATGTTGTGACGTCACAAGTGGCAGGCGAGAGTTACATGTTTCTTTATCAAAATTTTGCAACACTTCTCAGTTCGCAATGCACACTACATGACTAACCGTCCCATCAGCCTCATTTCGATACCCTAATACTATCTGACAATCAGTAATCATAAAGCATTCTCATCACGCAGTTTCGCCATTCTGACTTTCCTTGCTTGCAGTGCCCCTAGCATCCTGTATTCTGGCAGTAGGCATATCAGTTTGTGCTACAGCATTGCAAGGACCATCATGGCACTTCACTGGAACCCACACACAAGCGGTTCAACCGAATAAATTTTAACCTTTTAGGCCCAGTGGTTATTCTGAATGAAGGCATCACGATGTGCTTGAAAATCAATAAGTATTACACAAACGTACGTCAGCACAATCTATTTATTCTATAGTATGGCTACATGTTTCGACTAGATGTTAGTCATCT
>Ga0123354_10018723_pt1 | contig 10867 bp, 10 predicted proteins | sample TergutLab28metaG_2_FD_97872 | JGI IMG/M metagenome (GOLD analysis project Ga0123354, IMG submission 97872) | Labiotermes labralis P4 segment gut microbial communities from Petit-Saut dam, French Guiana - Lab288 P4 | ecosystem: Host-associated > Arthropoda: Insects > Digestive system > Gut ... | reverse complement strand
GGTTTTCAGCTCTTGCCCCTACTACGGCGGAAAAGTCAGCGAAACTCTCTTCAACAACGGTTTATGCCTGCCCTCCGGGTCTTCCTTGACGGAAAATGATTTGGAACGGGTGGTGGAAATTGTGCAAGAAACCATGAAATAGATTTACTATCTCTCATCTATCTCTTTATTAATCGCTTCAATATAATCCAGAATCTCCTCTTTTCCTTTTTTATGTACTGCGGAAGTGTAAAAAACGGGAGGAAGTTCGTCCCATGTTTCCAAAAGTTTAGTTTTATATTTCGCTATGTTTTCGTTCAGCTTACTCTGTGAAATTTTATCGATTTTCGTGAAGATAATAGCAAATGGAATTTCGTTTTCACCGATGTGATTGATAAATTCCAAATCAATAGCTTGCGGTTCATGCCTGCAATCCAGCAACACAAAAAGACAAGTTAATTCATTCCGCTTACTTAGATAAACGTCGATAATTTGGCTGATTTTTTCACGTCCTTTTTTCCCTCGTTGGGCATAGCCGTAACCGGGCAAGTCAACGATATACCAAGCGTCATTAATCAAAAAATGATTGATTAACTGTGTTTTGCCGGGCGTAGAAGAAGTGAGCGCTAAGTTTTTCACTCCGGTCAACAGGTTGATTAAAGAAGATTTTCCTACGTTGGAACGCCCGATAAATGCATATTCGGGACGACCATCCTTCGGACAAAGGGATGGGTCGGTATTGCTAATAATAAATTCCGCCTTTTTGATAGTCATCATTACTTATTACAAATTTTTAGAGAACAAATGTAGTATTTTTTTGCGAATATCTATCCATTGGTTAAGTTGGGTTAATTTTGCAGATTCAATAATAATTTATATCTTTGTATCGTTATTTAATCCAATAGAGTTATTTTTAGCGAAAAATAAACTGCATTAAATCTCCGAAACCCGGAGTGCTTGTCATAGTTACAAGTTAAGTATTTACGTAAAAATTGAGTTATGAAGTATTTAAAATCGATTTTCTTTTTAGCGATGGTTTGCATGCTAATGATGGGGTCGAGAACAAAAGAAATCAGACTTACCGAAGGACTTCAACCCGGAAATCTTGCTCCGGAAATCCATTGTCAAGACATTAATTTGAAAGGGGATAAACTTGTTTTGTTGCAATTTTGGGCTGCCTACAACGCGCAGTCGAGAATGGTGAATGTTCAAATGCACAATGCTATATCAGATTTGAAAACGAAGGATGTTCGTTTAATTTCCATTTCTTTGGATGAAAGTAAAGCTGTGTTTGAAGGAGTTGTAAAAGCCGAACATTTGAATCCGGCTACTCAGTTTAATGAATCTCGAGGAAAAAATTCAGAAATTTTCAAAGCTTACCGCTTAAATTCCGGATTTACAAATTGGCTGATAAATCCTGAAGGAGTTATTGTTGCAAGAAATGTAAACCCCAAAAATATTTCTGAATATATTAATAAGTATTATTCTGTTTAACAGGATTTCCTTTAGACATATTATTTTGAATAAATCTAAACAAGGGTAAACGGGATCATTTATTTAATAAAATAAATACGAATATGTAAATCTTGTTTTACCTTTGCAGAACAAAAATATTAATTTAATTTTAAAACGAATAAAAAAATGGCACACGTAATTACAGATGATTGCATTGCATGTGGAACTTGCATCGATGAATGTCCGGAAGGAGCTATTTCTGAAGGCGATATCTATAAAATAGATCCTGATTTATGCACGGATTGCGCGACTTGTGTGGATGCTTGCCCGTCGGAAGCGATTATTCCCGGATAAGTAGATAAACACATCATGCATTATAAAAAAAGAGGTTGTTTTCCATAATGAGAGCAGCCTCTTTTTGTATTAATAAAATAAAAAAAATTTTAGCCTTACTGAAAATTCTTTGCTTGTTTCAAACAAATTATTTAATTTTGCAATTTCGTAAATTATGCAAATGTACAAAATATTTATATGCCCAACACTAAGAAAATTAACAATGCGCTAATTTCCGTTTTTAATAAAGATGGACTTCACAACATTTTAGAAAAATTACATCAGGGAGGGGTTAATTTTTACTCGACAGGCGGTACGCAGGAATATATTGAATCCTTGCGTTATCCTTGTCAATCGGTAGAAAGCCTGACCGGTTATCCTTCCATTTTAGGTGGCAGGGTCAAGACTTTACATCCTAAAGTTTTTGGCGGAATATTGAATCGTAGGGATAATGAAACCGATAAGCAACAAATTGCACAGTATGAAATACCGGAGATTGATTTGGTAATTGTGGATTTGTACCCTTTTCGGGAAACCGCCGCTTCCGAAGCAAGCGAGCAGGAAATCATTGAAAAAATCGATATTGGAGGAATTTCGCTAATTCGCGCTGCGGCAAAGAATTTTAACGATGTAATTGTCGTTGCCTCTAAGGAACAGTACGCTCCATTGGAAAGTTTATTATCCGAAAATGGCGTCTATTCTACGTTGGAAGAACGAAAATGGTTTGCTAAAGAAGCTTTTGCAGTAACTTCCTCTTACGATACCGCTATTTTTAATTATTTCGACAAGGAAGAAGGTTCTTACTTCCGGTATGCAGAAGATCATGTCAAGATTTTGCGTTACGGAGAAAATCCGCATCAGAAAGGCGTTTTTTACGGTAAATTTGAATCATTGTTTGAACAGCTGCAAGGGAAAGAAATTTCTTATAACAACTTACTTGACATAGAGGCTTCTATTGCCTTAATTTCGGAATTTGACGAATTGACTTTTGCTATTCTTAAGCATAATAATGCTTGCGGGATAGCTTCCCGTTCGACGGTAAAAGATGCGTGGAAAGCAGCTTTGGCGGGCGATCCGGTTTCGGCATACGGCGGCATCCTGATTTGCAACGCTTCAATTGATAGAGAGGCGGCTGAGGCTATTAACACAATTTTTTTCGAGGTAATCATTGCTCCCGATTACGATACCGACGCTCTTGAAATTCTCATGCAGAAGAAAAATCGAATTATCTTGATTCAAAAAGCTGATTCTCAGACGAAATTTCAATTCCGTTCTTTGTTAAACGGCGTTTTGGTTCAATCGCGGGACACGAGTATTCAAACAGAAAACGATTTGAAGACCGTCAGCCTGAAATCGCCGAACGAAAGGGAAATCAGCGATTTATTATTTGCAAATAAAATAGTAAAACATACGAAATCGAATGCCATTGTTTTAGCGAAAAACAAACAACTTTGCGCAGGGGGAACCGGACAGACTTCTCGAGTAGATGCCTTAAAGCAAGCCATTGAAAAAGCTCAATCCTTTGAATTTAATTTAGAAGGAGCCGTAATGGCTTCCGACGCCTATTTCCCTTTTCCCGATTGCGTAGAAATTGCAGGAAATGCAGGAATTACCGCTGTTATTCAACCGGGTGGTTCAAAAAGAGATAACGAATCAATAGAATATTGTAATACACATAATATGGCGATGGTAATGACAGGTATCCGCCATTTTAAACATTAAAAAAAAATTATGGGATTATTTTCATTTACTCAAGAAATAGCAATGGATTTAGGTACGGCGAATACCATCATCCTTTGTAATGGGAAAATTGTAGTGGACGAACCTTCGGTAGTTGCTTTGGATGATCGCAGCGATAAAGTGTTGGCAATCGGAAAAGAAGCGCAACGGATGGAAGGTAAAACGCCGGCAAAAATAAAAACGATTCGACCGCTTCGCGATGGAGTGATAGCCGATTTCAATGCAGCGGAACAAATGATTCGCGGATTAATCAAGATGGCAAATCCGAAAAATCATTTCTTCTCTCCTTCCTTGCGAATCGTGGTGTGCATTCCCTCCGGAAGCACGGAAGTTGAAATCCGCGCTGTCAGAGATTCCGCCGAACACGCAGGAGGCAGGGATGTCTATATGATTTACGAACCGATGGCGGCGGCGATGGGGATTGGTCTTGATGTTGAAGCTCCCGATGGAAACATGGTGGTCGATATAGGCGGAGGAACTACTGAAATTGCAATTATATCCTTGGGCGGCATTGTTTCCAACAAATCGATCCGTGTTGCAGGAGATGATTTAACGGAAGATATTATTGAATATATGGGACGTCAGCATAATATGAAAGTAGGCGAACGCACGGCTGAATTAATCAAAATCAATGTCGGTTCGGCGCTTGTGAACCTGGAAGAGCCGCCCGAAGATTATGTCGTTTATGGTCCAAACCGTATGACTGCTTTGCCGATGGAAGTGCCTGTTTCTTATCAGGAAATCGCTCACTGTTTAGATAAATCCGTTTCCAAAATAGAAATGGCGGTTTTGAGCGCCTTGGAAAGTACGCCTCCCGAATTGTATGCCGACATTGTTCGCAACGGAATTTATCTTGCCGGCGGCGGCGCCTTGCTGAAAGGCTTGGACAAACGGTTGTCCGATAAAATCAATATTGCATTTCATATCGCAGACGACCCTTTGCATGCCGTAGCAAAAGGAACCGGAATTGCATTAAAAAACATTAACAAGTTTAATTTCCTAATTCGCTAATTGAAGAATTTATTCAATTTTATTCTCAAGCAGATTCATTGGCTTCTATTCGTCGTTCTAACCGCTTTTTCTTTGTATTTGTTGGTTCACAACAGCGAATTTCAACGAAGCAAATATTTATCGGTATTTCAAGAAATAGCGGGAAAGGTGTATTATGTTTCCAACAGTGTGCAATCGTATTTGAATCTACGGGAAACCAATTCCGATTTAATGCGGCGAATTGCTGTTTTGGAACAGGAAGTGCAAGTGTATAAAAAGGAATCGGAAATAGTTTCCGACCGGACGAAACCCGATACCATTCCCGTTGGCGTTGCACAAACCGTTTATCAATATACTCCTGCTCGAGTAATTCATAATGAGATATTTGGAGCAAACAATTATATCTTGTTGGATAAAGGTTCCGAAGATGGAATTATGGAAGATATGGGGGTCATCTCCGTGAAAGGAATTGTGGGCGTTGTGGTGCATGTATCTACTCACTTCTCGCGGGTGATGCCGGTGTTGAACGCAGAATATAATCTCAGTTGCATGATAAAAAATACGCGATTTTTCGGCTCTTTGTTCTGGGATGGAAAAGATCCCCGCTACACTTCGCTCAGCCGTTTGCCAAGCCACACCCTTTCTTCAATTGGAGATACGATTGTAACAAGCGGGTATTCAGCCGTTTTTCCGGAAGGAATCTTAGTAGGAGTTATAGAAGAGCCTCTTAAACGTAAAAAAGAAGAATATAATTCGCTTAAAATACGTTTATTCACTGATTTCAGTACATTGAATGAAGCGCTTATTCTCCGGAATCCGCTTCGTATGGAACAAATAAGTATTGAGAAAGGAGTTAGCATCGAATGAAAAAAATATCTATCCGACTGATTTTACTATTTATTCTACTGATATTTTTGCAGGTGTGGTTATTCGGCAACATTCATTTATTTAGTTTTGCCACTCCTTTAGTATATATCTATTTTTTAATCAAACTGCCGATCAATATGAACCGGAATGTAGTATTGTGCTTATCCGTTTTGTTGGGTTTTATCATTGATATTTTCAATGGTACCTTAGGATTAAGTATGCTCGCAATGGTTATTATTGGTTTTCTTCGTTATTTCTTGTTAAAATTATTGGCGCCCAGAGATGCTCTTGACGATTCCATGCCTTCTTTCAGTACGTTCGGGAAATTAATATTTATACGATATGCAGGAGTTGTTTCATTCATTTATATCTTTCTTCTGTATTCGATAGAATCGTTTTCATTATTTACGCCTTTACTGCTTTTTTTACGAATTATAAGCAGTTTTACCTTGACAATTTTACTTATCTTTGCCTTCGAAAGTATAAATTTTGACGTATTAAAAAAGTGAATAAAGAATTTTTGGATTCGGGAAAAAGAAGAAAATACATTACGTATGCTATTTGCATACTTGTAGGGATTTATATATTGCAGTTATTCAAACTGCAAATCATAGATAAAGACTACAAACAATGGGCGGACAGCAATGCTTTTCTGAATAAAAAAATGTATCCTCCGCGAGGCGTGATGTACGACCGGAATGGAAAACTGCTGGTTTATAATCAGCCGTCTTATGATGTAATGGTCATATTCCGTGAAACCAAAAAAATGGATACACTTGCTTTTTGCAACGCCGTTAATATTTCCATTGATAAATTCCGTCAAAAGCTTGCCGATGTAAAAAATCTGAGATTGAACCCCGGTTATTCATCTTATACTCCTCAAACTTTTCTTACCCAGTTGGGAAATAAAGAATATGGCATTTTGCAGGAATCGCTTTATAAGTTTCCGGGATTTTATATTCAAAACCGGACGGTTCGGGAATATAATTATCAAAATGCCGCTCATGTTTTGGGTTATATAGCTAAGGTAGATAAAGATAATCTGGCTGCCGACACCTATTACGACAGCGAGGATAATATTGGTAAAACCGGCGTCGAAAAACAATACGAATCCTATCTCCGGGGAACAAAAGGCGTAGAAGTTTTGCTAAGAGATGCGCATGGACGCATCAAGGGTAAATATGAAAACGGCGTCCACGACCAGGAACCGGTTCAAGGAAAAGACTTAACGCTTTCTATTGATATTGATTTGCAAGCATACGGAGAAGAGTTGATGAAAAACAAATTGGGAAGCATCATCATGATAGAACCGAAAACAGGTGAAATCTTATGCATGGTTTCTTCACCGACGTATGACCCTTCGATTTTGGTAGGAAGTCAATTCAGCGATAATTATTCCAAATTAGCAAGCGACCCCTACACGCCGTTAATCAACAGGGCGCTCAACGGCTCTTATCCTCCGGGTTCAACGTTTAAGCCTTTGCAAGCTTTGACGTTTTTGGAAGAAAATATTATTACGCCGAGTACGGCTTATACGTGTAATGCAGGATTTCCATTAGGACACGGGCGACCGGCGTGCCACCGTCATGCTTCGCCTTTAGCTTTAGTCCCTGCTATCGGAAATTCATGCAATTCATATTTTTGCTGGGGATTGGTAGCCATGCTTGATAATAAAAAATACGGTTCCATCGAAAATGCAATGAATAGATGGCGGGACTTGATGGTTCGACAGGGTTACGGACGCTCGTTGGGAGTTGATTTACCCGGCGAAAAACGAGGAACTATTCCTAACGGAGATTTTTATGATAAAGTATTTAAAGGCAAACAATGGGTTCCATTGAATGTAATATCAATTGCTATTGGTCAGGGAGAAATAGAAGCAACGCCGCTCCAGATTTGTAATTTTGCCGCAACGGTTGCTAATCAGGGATATTTTTACACGCCTCATGTGGTCAAGAAAATCAAAGATGCGGCTATGGATTCGCTTTATACGACGCGAAGATATACAGGAATTAGCGCTGAAAATTATGCAACGGTTGCCGATGGGATGCGATGGGCGGTGGATGGACCCGGCGGAACGTCTCATGCAGCCGACTTACCGACTATTGCAGTCTGTGGGAAAACGGGAACGGTTCAAAATAAAGGGAAAAACCATTCGCTTTTTATGGCTTTCGCTCCAAAAGACGACCCAAAAGTAGCAATAGCGGTTGTGGTTGAAAATGGCGGATGGGGCGCTGATTATGGCGTTCCAATCGGAAGACTGATGATTGAAAAGTATTTGAATGGGACTATCTCTGATTTCTCTCGTGGAATGTATGAAGATAGAATAAAAAATGCTGTAATTTTACGCAATGCCTTACCGAAAAAGTAACTTATGGCTTAGCCTTGACTGGTGGACGGTCTCTATTTATCTGATTTTGGTAGTTGCAGGATGGTTTAATATCTATGCTTCCAGCTACAATTTTGATCAGGTATCGATTTTTGATTTATCGGGTAGAGCGGGAATGCAAATGATTTGGATTTTGACTTCCCTTGCTATCGGCTTTTCTCTTTTAATGATAGATAGCGATTGGTATGATATTTTTGCTTATTGGATATACGCTTTCGTCCTCTTACTATTGATTATTACCATCTTTTTTTCCCACGACATACGAGGCTCCCGTTCTTGGCTGGTTATTGGACCGATTCGTTTTCAATCGGCTGAATTTGCCAAGTTTGCAACCGCATTGGCTATTTCCCGTATGATAAGCGGTTACGATTTTCAGTTGTCTCGCTTGAAAGATTTTACTAAAGTACTGTTATTGTTTTTTGTGCCGATGGTACTAATCCTGCTGCAAAAAGAAACCGGTTCCGCTTTGGTTTTTTTAGCCTTTTTCGTCGTTCTGTACCGCGAAGGAATGTCGGGATTCATTCTATTCATAGGATTTTGTTCCGTTTTGTTTTTCATAATAGGCGTCCGTTACGGAGACGTTTTTTGGGGGGAAACTTCATTGGGAAAATTGATTGTGCTTTTATTAATCATTCCTTGCATCAGTCTGATACTGTATGATTACGATAAAGGATGGCGGTATGTAAAATACGTTCTAATCGGCTCTATCGTAATAATCGGGCTTGCACTTTTCATATCTATGTTTTTCATTTTCAATTTATCCGTAGTGGTATTGGCGGTAATTATCATTATTATATTAGGCGCCTTATTCCTTTTTCTTAAAAATAGAGAAAAACACTACTTATTTATTGCCGGCTTTGCTATTTTTTCCATTGCGCTTTTATATTCTGTGGATTACGTTTTTGATGATGTGTTAGAACCGCATCAAAAAACAAGGATAGAAGTAACTTTAGGGATGATCGACGACCCCGGTGGCGCAGGATACAATGTGAATCAATCGAAAATAGCCATTGGTTCGGGCGGCTTTCTGGGAAAAGGATATTTAAATGGAACCCAGACTAAATTGAAATATGTACCGGAACAGGATACCGATTTTATATTTTGCACAGTTGGGGAAGAACAAGGCTTTATCGGCTCATCGTTCATCTTACTCCTGTTTTTCATTTTAATTATCCGGCTTCTGTTTTTAGCCGAAAGGCAACACTCCACTTTTATTCGAGTTTATGGATACAGTGTTGCGGCAGTCCTCTTTTTCCATGTAGCAATCAATATTGGAATGGTGATTGGAATCACGCCGGTTATTGGCATTCCTTTGCCTTTTTTTAGCTATGGAGGGTCTTCTTTATGGGCTTTTACCATCCTATTATTTATCTTTCTTCGTTTGGATGCGTCACGAAACGAGCGATTGTAGCTTTATCAGGGTTAGGATAAGACATACAATTACCTGTCCGTCCTCACAATTCCCGCATCCGAATCGCTGATTTGTTCGTTCATTCATCTGTTTTTTTAATTGTAACAATTATTATTACCATTTGTTATTCTCAAAAAAACGCTACCTTTGCGAGAAATATAAGAATATGCCACAATGAAGAAGTGAAGTTATTGACATTAATAATTTTTAGAATGAATTGGTATAGTACGAATAAACAGTCTCCGTCAGTATCGCTGGAAGAAGCCGTCTTAAAAGGATTGGCAAGCGACAGAGGACTTTATATGCCTGAAAGAATCAATGTTCTGCCGAATGCTTTTTTCGAAAACATCGAGGAGATGACTTTTCAAGAAATGGCGTTGACGGTAGCTTCGGCATTTTTCGGAGAGGATATCGAACCTACCGCATTGAAAGCGATTGTTGACAATACGCTCTCGTTTGAAACCCCTTTGGTTCCTGTTAAAGATTCGATTTACAGTTTGGAATTATTTCACGGACCAACGCTTGCTTTCAAAGATGTAGGCGCGCGATTTATGGCTCGTCTGCTTGGTTACTTTATTAAAAAGCAAGGAATTAAAGATATAAATGTCTTGGTCGCCACATCCGGCGATACGGGAAGCGCTGTCGCTAACGGATTTCTCGGCGTGAACGGAATACATGTTTATGTGCTGTATCCCAAAGGAAAAGTAAGTTCAATTCAAGAGTGCCAATTTACTACCTTGAAGCAAAACATTACCGCTCTCGAAATTGACGGCGTTTTCGACGACTGTCAGGCTTTAGTAAAAGCGGCTTTTTTAGATAAGGAATTGAACGAAAAATTACGGCTGACTTCTGCTAATTCCATCAATGTCGCCCGTTTTCTTCCGCAAGCGTTTTATTATTTCAATGCATACGCTCAATTGCGCCGGCTGGGTATAAAGAAAAACATTGTCGTCTGTGTTCCCAGCGGAAACTTCGGTAATCTTACGGCGGGATTAATCGCTCACCGGATGGGTTTACCGGTGAAACGATTCATTGCTGCAAACAACACCAACGATATATTCCTGCAATACTTGCTCACCGGAGTTTACAATCCGAAACCTTCCGTTCAAACCTTAGCAAATGCAATGGATGTGGGCGACCCGAGTAATTTTGCACGGATTCTGGATTTGTATAATCATGATCATACGGCTATCACCCAATTGATTTCCGGCTACTGTTGTTCGGACGACATGATTTGCCAAACAGTGAAAGCATGTTACGATGAAACGGGATACTTGCTTGACCCACATGGGGCTTGCGGCTACCGCGCATTGTCGGAAAGTCTGCAACCGGGCGAAACCGGCGTATTTTTGGAAACGGCTCATCCGGCAAAATTCAAAGATACTATCGAAAGTATTATTCAGGAGACCGTCGAAATCCCCGAACGATTGCAAGAATTTATGAAAGGCGGGAAGCAAAGCGTTGAGTTAGGAAAAGGTTTTGAGGAGTTCAAAGAGTTTTTGATATAAATTTACGTCCACATTTTTTACAAACAAGATGAGCGTATTGACTTTCACTATAATAGTTTTCTTCGGCGCTTTCTGCGCGGGACTGGTAGGAGCTTTAACAGGTTTGGGCGGCGGCGTGATTATTATACCGCTGCTGATGTATCTTGGCGTTGATTTTCATTACGCCATCGGCACGGGACTGATAGCCGTTATTGC
>Ga0123354_10018722_pt1 | contig 10867 bp, 7 predicted proteins | sample TergutLab28metaG_2_FD_97872 | JGI IMG/M metagenome (GOLD analysis project Ga0123354, IMG submission 97872) | Labiotermes labralis P4 segment gut microbial communities from Petit-Saut dam, French Guiana - Lab288 P4 | ecosystem: Host-associated > Arthropoda: Insects > Digestive system > Gut ... | reverse complement strand
CACCACCACCACCACCACCACCACCACCATCACCACCACCACCACCATCACCACCACCACCACCACCACCACCACCACCACCACCACCACCATCACCACCACCACCACCATCATCACCACCACCACCACCACCATCACCACCACCACCACCACCACCACCACCACCACAGCTCACTAAACATTTGTATTTATTCTAAATCATAGTTTTGGTATAGTGGCAGATGTTCATAATGACATCACACTGCAGTTTCTCTTGTTTGTATGATTTCATGTAGCATTAGTGATTTAGTATGGCATTCAATTACTGGTAAAAGCAGTTGATTGTGGCAGTATAGCTATAGACTAATCAGTAATGGAGGCTATTTACATCTACCTAAAAGCTAGTTTTCTAGCAAACTGAGGAAATCATAAATAAAAAGTAATGTATCTTCCAGTCATACAAACAATGAAAAATGACGTGGACCGGTACAGTGAGGTTAACAGTACGAAATAAATATCCACAAAATTGGCAATGAAATTAAGAGGTTAAAGCACGATACCTTCTGGCAGGCTGTCGGTCGAGAAGGCTTACAAGCTGCAGTTTCATTAGAACCTGTAGGGTGAAAGGGATATAAAGTACAACTTCTGATGGCAGTCACAAAGAGATTGTTAACAGTTTCATGAATAGAAAAATGCATCACACTTGGTACAGTTCAATAGACATGGAATATCCATATTTCCACAAGAAATTGAGCAACTAATTCACAGCTGAGTGCAGTGCAAAAAACTATGAATAACAGTGTCTTAGAACACGCCCTTAGAAGATGATTGCAGCTCTGCAACTGTAGACTGATTCACCTCAGCATAACATATAGTATTAGATGTGACAGATGTAAACAAAAAACTGATTGTTCATTGCAGTTTTAACCACACTGCATTTAGTGACAATGTTTAAACATTTCCATTGAAGTAATAATTTTTAATCTATGATATTATGTTCTGATGATGGCATTGCACACTGAAAGTCATAGTGAAGTGTAAAAGATAAAATTCTACATTGGTTGTATTTTATTGCAACATAGAGTAAATCAAAAGGGGATATTTTTTAATTTACCATCAAGGTTAAGGTGTGAATGTTTGAAGTCATACAATAATCACTGTTGTAGAATCCCGCTACACTTCATGCAACATCACAAGAAGTAAAGGCAGAGAGTTGTTGGCTCCGGAGTAGGTGCATCTGATATGGAGGGATATCAGTATCATCCTTCTGTCTGTCTTGGTTAGAAAGATGGTGACTGCCACAGATGTATTTAAGTACACTTTTTTGATCTCAACACAACTTTCACCTCCCACAAAACACAGTCAAGAAATATTGGACGAAGAATACGTGCTAGTCCAGAGTACTGAGTGATATGATTGCAAGGGTATGTTATCTTTGGGTGAAGGGACCTTGAAGTTTTTATAGCACTGTTTATTCCATCAGGTTAATGAGTCAGAGCGAGAGCGAACTTTGAGTGAGCTGGAGCACCGCCGTACGTCACAGTCTTACCATCGCTCTGAAATGCGTGTGCAGCAGCTGCAGAAGGAACTCAAGAGGGCTATTGCCAAGTCTAGGTAAAGCAAAAGACCAGTATCTGACCCTGCAAGCAAAAGCAGACTTGTCTGTTATAGTCTCTTGATGGGGAATTACTAACTGTGGGTACATTTCACTGGGATGAGACAAAGTAATTATTTAAAAAAAACGCTGTTGAAAATTGTTGTATGTTGAACAGAATGTTAATATTGAAGATCAATATTTTAATCTCTAATGCACAGTTACTAATGAAGTATGAAATGAGCTTCATAAACAGCAATAATGAAGTGACATTACAGTTTGCTGGGTGGCGTTACTATCTTGTTTTTACAGTTGTAATTGGATCTCATCATAATGTATGCCTTCACAATGATTTCCTCCATCTGCATGTTTTCGTTATTCTGCTAGTTCAGATTTAAATGCAAAGGCTTTCATATAAACCAGTTTTTCAAATTCAGATGAGTCTGATGATGGTGTATAGTCATAGTTATGACTAAAACTATGGATATCCATATTCACAGGCTAAAAAGCCCACGGTGTTTAGAAGGCTGGATCTGCCTCTGTCTTCAGGTGGAATGGGGAGAGGAGAGAACCTGCTCTGGTATGAGAGGCTGTGGGTGTTTGAGCCTGTGGTGACGGACCTCCAAAATTCTAGTCATGACTAAAGCAGTTTTTCCTTTAAAAACATGATAAGGTTTAGACAACAGGATCATCAGAACTTTGTACTGAATTCTTTATATATTTTAGAAACCTTATCGTCTGTCCTGGTTCAACTGTAGCCTTTGATGAAGGAACTCAGTCACATTCCAACATGTGTTTTGTCATGTGTTGGACTCATTTATATGAAATTCTTGCAGTTTGTGATCTTAATGTAAAAAATGATTTTAAACAGTGATGATTGTGTTAGAGGAAACATCTGCGTCTGTGACTTGAGGTTTACCGTTAAAACTGCATATGTGCAGTGAGATGCAGAAACTAGCATCATTTGACTGCCTTTGCTTGCTATGGTCCCTTACTGCATGCATACTTATGGCATGGCACCACTTCATGTGCATGACAGGCATGCAGAGTAACTTAAATTCCTAAGTATGTCTCTGTTTGTGAAGACAAAATGATTTGCATCCTTGTGAATTACAAAACTAGCATCCCATTTGTAATAAAAACTAGATGACAAAGCCAAGTCTGACTGTCATCCCTGTCATTCTCTGTCTTTGAGCATTTTGATGCAAGGTAAAAAACTGAGTAAGAACAACCAGTATTTGTTCAGAATACATTACTGACCTTGCTCCATATTACAGAGTTCCACTGCCATTGCTAACAGCACATTTAACTGTTCTTTTTTTTTGTGAGGCTTGGAGAATAAACAGTTTCTTGACCAAGACTTTCTGACTCAGCCTGGCACTGTCAAATCATTGCATGCTTACAGTACATCATTGTACAAAGTCTGCACAAACTGAAAATATAATCCAACATCATTTTTTAATGAATGTGTTACAAGCTATTAGGTGTTTTTATATAGTACTTTGAAGGCATGTATTTGCTGCTTTCTGCTAGCACTCATTGGTTAACAGAATATCTTGCCTGCACCACCTTCAGGATGATGATCACTAAGTCTAGTCAGAATTTGCAATTTGAATCATTAATTGCATTTTTGTTCAGTTTGTCAATGTTAAGTCTCAGCGTATTGTTAGTTCCCATCGTAACACATTCCATGGCAAATTTAATTCAATATTTTATTCATCTCCCAGCTAATCAAGACTTTCTTTCTTGATGATTTGCCTGTGAAAATTAAAGCTTTTTTTTTTTATCACAACTACTGGTGTTTCCAGTTCAGTAGCTAAGTCAATATCAAGTCGTGATAAGATACAGCGAGTTTATCATCGTGGCCCCAATCACATTCTTTCATTCATGCATATATGGGCTCAAAAAGCATAAGCAATCTTGTTTGCTTTTTTCCACCATATATACAGAAGGGAAGTGAATTACTAATCTGCTGCATTTAAAGGCAAAGACATTGAAACATTTGGTTCTGAAGGTTTGGGTGGTAGCCAAAGTATTTTGGTAAACATTATTTCTGTAAATATTACAGATATTAAAATTACATTTTCACTGGAAGCTTGAATTTTTCAGTTAACTAGACTGCAATGCATGTTTCCTGATTGAAAGTATTTTGATGTCATAACACAATTCACATGCAATCTTAATTTATAGGAATGTAATGGGATGATTTCTTGCTATGAATTTTGCATGTCAGTGGAACACTTAAATTTTAATACAGTAAGGATTATAATATTTTGTATGTGGCCATGGTCCTGTGGTGCAGATGCTGACATAGTACTAATGGTCTGTGTACAGCTTGTCCACCTGTCCACAGATAATTTGATGAAAAGTCTGAGAAACTGTACATTTCCGTGGACAGTAAAGTTGTGTTAGTTGAAACAGAAAAATGAAGGGAAACTTGTGGATATTACTTGACATACAAGTCACATGTGATTATCACACAAAAGAGTAAAATTATTACAAGGCAGATGAAACTGAAAGTGTCTTGGATGCTGGTTTTGTAAAAGAACACTTTTTATTTAAGGAACTCAGTTGCCAATGAACTGTAGGGATTAATTTTCATTTTACAAGTTATAATATGTCTTTTTGCTGCAGTCTTTTAAACCTCTGTCCTGTGCAACGAGTAGTAAGTTTGTACACAACCTGTGTCAAGTTATGTGTTTCTGTTTTGTTTTATGGCAGTCAATATGCCCTTCTTTTCATTAGTTGTAAGTTTACTTGCAGCCAGTGGATGTTCAGTTCAACTGATGCCTTGTATGGATTTAGGCTTCTTTGATTTCCAGGTAATACAGTAACTCAGTCTATTGGTTCCAAAACTGTAAATACATTCACTTTATGTAGAATTTTAAGTTGGTAGACATCATTGAAAGAACTGCTTTAGCACGCATCGGCAGTGCAAAGAAACGGTAACAAGTTCTTCCAGGGCAGTAAGTTTAGGTTATAATCTCTGAAGATGACTGCTCCTCATGAATTTCTTTCAAAATCCGTTGACTGTATGACACACGAATCATACCCTTGAGAACATTTGCAACAACAAGAATGCTGAGTGGTGTAAGATGATGGTATCAACATTAATCATTGTTTTTATCTGCAAGATGTAACGGTGTTGTAGAATCAAGATGCAGAGAAACATTATCAGAGATGATAAGAACATGAACACAATAAATGGAATTATGGAGATAATCATGAAAACCAGTCTTGATGCTCTGAAATATCAAAGCACAGCATTTCAGGAGGACTGTTATGAACAAGTGACCTCTAAACCTTTCTTTCATCTGTACAGAGTAGAATAAATTTTCTGTATGCATCTTGTACCACCTGTTATGTCAACGTATGTAGGTTTCTGTTTGGATGGAATGACTTGGCTGACTGGAGGGATTGGTACGAGAGTGGAACTGTACTGAGCCATCAAAGACACACACACACATGCACAACAGTTTTAATGTCGCTTTTCTGTGGTTATCTGTGTAGCATGTAGTTGTCAGTAACCTACTGACATTCTTATTTGAATGCAACTGTTAGGAGAGAGTTTTCCACACTTACTGTTTGCACTGGTGCACAGTTTCACTTTGTAGCTACTCACATATCCTCAACCTCAGCTTCAGATGAAAGTGAGCCATCATCTTCATGTTCTGGCAGCTCTCGTCCTGGGAAAAGAGTACAAAAAAAGTGTTCAGTTTGTCTGTTTGAAATATAAGATTCCAATTTGGGACTTGGACATGAGTCTTATATTAGCAGATTTTGTGTTTGTTAGAAATCATATGACATATTTTACAAGCAGCCAGAAATATACTGTTATAGTTTTGGTATGTGGGCCCTGAAAAGTGGGCAGCAAGGAGTCAGAAACTCTTGACTTTACTACCTTCAAGGACCCAGGCATAGATGGAAGGATAATATTAAACTGGATTGTCAAGAAGTGGGATGGGGGGGGGGGCATGGACTGGATTTATCTGGCTCAGGATAGGGATACATAATATTTCATCCATGTGCTGGACATGTTGGCCACCTAGGAAGTGGGGATATATGAACTTTCAATAAAAAGGAAGCAGTACAGAGGAAGAGCTGTAAAGATAATGTTATCAGAATGAGTGGCAGATCAAGTAGGTGCTTGAAAAGTATCTAATGATGCTGTTTCATTATCAGATCTAATTTATGTTATTATCCAATGAAATGGAGGGTGTTTTTTTTGGGAGGGGGGTCTGGAATAACTGAGAAAAACCATGAAAAACTGAGGTCAGGATGACCAGTATCCTGACTTGACTTCCAGCCATGGAAGCATGTGAATTAATTTGGCAGGATCAAACAGTGGACATGATACCACTTTAACAGATATTAAAAATCTGTGAAGTCTATTCATGTGGTTTTTCAATGACAGTCTGTTATATGTGTGAGGGGGTGTGGAGTGGATTTAGCTGGCATGGAATATGGTCCAGTGGTGGGCTGTTCCTGAATATCACGTGAATGCGTATGTTTCATTAAGTGTGGGGAATTGTTAGGTCACCTGAAAGACTGTCAGCTGTTTAAGAGGGTTTTTTTGCTGTGGTGTGAATTGAGTTGGTTGGTTCATTAGCTACAGTTGGTATGATTCAGAAGCTGTGAGGTTTGCAGGGAACCATACATAAACTTTACACATACTCAGTGTTTGTGATTCATAATTAATAATTTCTATTTTACACTTTTATTCGTTGAATCTCTGAATGTGTAATTTGAGGTCAGTAATGGTGGAATTGCCAATCACAGTGGCCAGGCAACCTAAGCTTATATGGTCTTTGACTGCTCTGACACTGGAATCATGCATATCTGACCAAGAAGGAATACGCTTCATCATTTTTCTGTGTAATGCTGCCATGTGAGGGACTGATCTCCTGCCAGTCGAATTTTACCAGATATCTAAAGGATATACCGATGCAGAATTAATCTCAAATCACTACTGACCAGCAGGCCTAATTCATGAAAACTAAGGAGAAAAATAATAACGAAGATCAAAGTCTTCCTGGATGTTATGCCATGTCAAATGGTAAGTAGTTACTGACATTTTGAAGGATCATAGTGCTAACATCTACAGCCTGAAACATTGGTAACTATTTACCAGTCCACGCGATGTAACATCTCGGAAGACTTTTAAATTTTCAGCTGTACCACCGTGGGGATCTGAAATCTTGTAAATGAAACACTGGTGATGCATGTTACAACTAAAATAGAAGGGCATATGACTGCTTTATTATGTTTTTGGTGTGTTCTGTTTTCATTTTGTCCCCAAGCAGTATATTTTACTTTTCCCATTTAATTTTTTTGTGTTGTTGGCAGCTTGAATGCACGCCGCAGCTTGCTGCAGATTAACAGTCTAGCCTATCAGCACCAGCTGCAGCTCCTGTAAGTAGACTGACCCACCCACCACATATGAGCAGTAGCAGTGTGACAAAGTAGTTGTTCAGTGTCTGTGTCAAACCACTTGTATGCAATATGGTTATGAAACATGTGGCTAGAAGATCTAAGAAAAGCACTGCAACTAGTTATTTCTTGTACCTGCAAGCATAATTTAAACAGTGTGTTAATGTTAACATCTTAGGATATTGACACAGGTTTCACTTTCTTAAAACATTTCTCATTATGTGTCAGTGTTAGTAGTTTATGAGTAGTTTATTTTAGTTTGTGTGTGTGGAATGGTTTTTGGAATTCTTCCGATGTTTTTCCTGCAATATATTAATTTTGCATTAGTTCTGTGAGTTTAATAAAATGTGGAATTTAATGTGCTGGTGCAGAGAGATACTGAGACTCTTTAAGTTCCTTCTCTTGAGTGGAAGGCAGACGAGGAAGGTAGTAATGTCTGTACCTCACCAGAAACATACAATGTGTTGGAAGATGAACAGAATTTTTGTTAGTTTTTCCAGCTTGTTGTACAACATTTGCTCATGTAAATATATTATGTACAATGTTTACTTATTTAAAACATGGTATTTAGATGCATCATCCCCATTGTGTTTTATTTACAATTAAATAGGGGTTCTTTTGAGTCAAAACACAACTATCTTATGTTGTTACCTTTATTTAAGCTGACGACATGTTTCGGCCCAGTGCAAGGGCCGAAACATGTCGTCAGCTTAAATAAAGGTAACAACATAAGATAGTTGTGTTTTGACTCAAAAGAACCCCTATTTAATTGTAAATAAAACAGGGTTTACATTCTTTGTTTATAATGTGGGAAATAAGGGGTTGTGGGAGAATCAGCCTCACACACACACACACACACACACACACACACACAAAAGCTCGGGGTTCTAAATACACAATTATTTTGTGTGTGTGTGTGTGCGTGTATATATGTATGTATGTATATATATATATATATATATATATGTGTGTGTGTGTGTGTATGTATGTATGTATGTATATGTATGTATGTATGTATGTGTGTATGTATATATATATATGTGTGTGTGTATATATATATATATATATATACAGGTGCATGTACGAGGGAGAGTTGAATGAAAACCTTAAAAGTGCGATTGAAATTCGAAACAGCTCGATTTTCTTGTAAGTTGACAACAATGATACTCATGTTTTGAAGAGTGGCCGACAGGTGGCAGTACGATGCAGGTATGCAACACGACGGCGCAGTAGTAGTGTAAAGGTGGCGTCCCTGCTGGCAACATGCGCCAAAGAAGAACAGTATTCTGTCATCCGTATTTTAAGTAGTGAAGGGGTGAAACCCATCAAAATTCATCGACGAATGAAAGTTCAGTATAGTGATGCATGTCTGTCACTACAGCCAGTGTACGAGTGGACTAGGAAGTTCATGAACGGGATTAGTTCTGGAACAGACTCTCCTTGACCTGGTCAGGCACACCAAGTAATGACACTAGAGGCCATTGCAGCAGTTGAAGCCATTGTGAAGGAAAATCGCCGTGTAACAGTGAATGAAATAGAATGAAATGGAGACTACATAGAAAAATGAAGTAATTGTGTACCTTTAGTGTTCAATAAATTATGAGATAAAAAACATTTAAGGTTTTCATTTGACTCACCCTCGTATGTAGGGGTGTGCTGTACAACAAGGCTTCTATTTATACCTGTTTTATATATACAGAATCATTTGGAATTGTTGTATAGAGGTAGTAGTGAAGTAAGCATATCCTGCTCTGTGAAGTAACTTTAGTGCTGTGTGGCTATTGGCAGCAGTCATCCTCAGGGGCATTCACAGGCTCAGGGTTGCAAGCCTATCAGGTGGAATAATGGCTACAGAATGGTGATGTCAAGTCATAACTCATAATAAATGAATGCTTCATCTTCTGTGCTGCTTTGTAAGTCATAAATAAACCCTCCCAGCCCAGTGCTTAGAAAAAAGCATGTCCTAGTGACACTTTGTCTATCAGAGATCTCATACAAATTGTACTGGGATCAAACCCAGACCTGTGCAGTGAGAATCTGGCAGCTGACCACCTGAAATATGGCATGGGAAACATTTTTAGACATCTTAAATTATGCCCATTTCATCCACCTTGATTTCAGTTCATTATTCACAGCCATCACTTGATGTCCAGTTCAGCACTGTGTAACACCACACATTATTGTAACACGGCTGAATATACTTGCCTGAAGTATGGGTGTGCTGGATCAGATCTGCAGTGTCAGGTTCAAGTCAAGTCCCCAGGAAATGAGAAAATGCAGAGATGGGGTGTGACCTCCATTAACCTGATGTTCAGTCAAAGTGTGATGAAATCTGTCTAATGTATTCAAATATTGCTATTAAAAATTGACAAGATGACACATACATGATGCATTGCATTTTTTCTTGTGCATTAAGTGGCCCACTAAACAAGGTATAAGGATGAAATGAAACTGCACAACAGGTTAAAACAGTGTTTCTCAACCACCGGGCTGTGGCCTGATACCGGAGCCTGGCATCAATTATACTGGGCCACAAGGGGTTCTCCTGGAATTTGTTATTTTAGTTTTCTAAGCAGTTTTCATGAATAAATGTTTTATAGTGGAAATATTCTGAGGAGAAAAATATTTGTGAATGTGTCACAAAGCTCAGACCCGTATGTTGACCTGAGGAAACTGCAATATGCTACAAGATTTCATAAGTCCAGTGATTGATAACTAACTTAAATGTAATTTTATGTTTGTCAACATGGCACACCGTATACATAAGTGTACTAATACTCTTTATGATTATGCCATAATTAATTATTAATACTTATGTCAGTTTAATGTATGAACTTAAAAAAAATGGAAAGGTATTTACAAGTAAACATGTTGGGACCGGGCCCTCGTCTTATGAAAAAAGAATTTACCGGGCCGCAGTCTCACAAAGGTTGAGAAACACTGGGTTAAAACATTTATTACTAAAACCACTGTATCATTGTGTAACATAGTATTTTATACAGACTGGTCTGTCGATGGCTGAGAGTTAAGTTGGAACATGTAGTTACATTATAAAACAACACAATTTATTGTAGTTATAAAGGTGTTAGACTGTTTTGCTGTTTCAATTGATCCTGGTATTGTAGACACATTGGCACAGACTAAAAATGTTGTGTGAAATATCAGACTTCTATTGCAGTCTTTGTGCTGTTTAGTTGTTACACAGCATATATCGGTAGTTGTTCACCGATGTTATGGGACAGCCCATTGGTCCCATCGTCATGGGTCAAGCAGTCTAAGAATAATGCCAGGAACAGGTGGAAGCATAGTTATGTAGGAGATGATGTGGGTGTTGATTGATTCTCAGGGAAAACAAGGGAACCAGATGGGTTGGAAAATGAGGGGAAGGGGGGGGGGGGGACACTAGAGTAACACTGGAAAATGAACAGAGGTGCCAGAAGTGAAAGACCTGAGAAAGAAGGGGCAAAATGAATATAGGAGGAAGGAGAACCTGGATGCAGAAAATAGATAAGAAGGGAAGGCAAAATGTCAGAGCACAGGGGAAAGTGAGAAAACATAGAAGACAAAGGAGAACAAAAATGAAGATGACCAACTGTAGAACTGTAGAAGGGAGGAGGGAGAGATACCAGGGGAATGAACCCAGTGAATTATGGAGACGCTTAGGGTCAGAGGGTAAGAAAACCGACGCCTCAAGGACAGAAAGCAGGAACATATCAGCCATTTGGGTGGGTGGGGGTGTGTGTGTGTGGGGGGGGGGGGGGGAACACCGGCTTTCTCAAAGGGGGGGAATGGGGGGTTTTGTTGCCCCCTTTACAGCCGGGCCCCCCTTTCTTTTTGTTTTTTTGGGGGGAAGCTCCAATTTCT